>VYKQ01000208.1_pt1 | contig 13984 bp, 18 predicted proteins | sample 5114541 | NCBI WGS metagenome assembly VYKQ01 (sample SAMN12291801, study PRJNA351875) | freshwater metagenome | isolation source: freshwater lake | place: USA: Michigan, Baseline Lake | collected 2013-08-09
ACTCTTTAACCAAAGAACTTCCATCTTCAGTTGAACCCGGGGATGGGGATGATGAAATCTTTCATAATACAGTGAGTTCTTTTCTTCTTCCGTGAATTCTAGGTTAATCATGTTGTCAATGAGTGCTTTGCTTCTAATTATGACTCTTAAACTATATTATTGTCTTTGAGTAAAAAATGCAAGTTATAGCCGTGCAAAGTATAGTTTCGGGTTTTTTACAGGGTGAGAGCATCTCAAACGCTATTGACAATTGGCCAATTTTGTGATCCGCGTGGGCATTTCAAGTGATACCAGTCAATCAGAATAGTATCGACCCATTTGGTCGATTTTTGCTTAACAATTGAGATGGCAAATTCTCCTCAAATATGCCTGAATCGTGGGCAAGCAACTCACATAAAGTTCATTTTGTCAAGGATTGTTAAGATGCGCTTAACCTGGGTTTTTTTACCAGGTTTTTTACCGCTAAATTCTCAACTACAATCGTTTGTTTTTCACGAAATAATTGAGTGGTTAGCTTATGTAAATGGTCTTTTCTGCTATCGGTGATTCGAGCGTGAATCTTAGCTACTTTGATTCTTGCTTTTTCCCGATTTTTTGACCCTTTCTGTGTTCGAGAATGAACAATTACCGTCGCCTCATAAACAAGTTGTAGACAACGCCAATCAGCACCAAAACCAAAAGCAGGTGGATTAAGCCGCCGCCAATGTTAACGGAGAATCCTAACAACCAGAGGATGAAAAGTATAACAACGGCAGTCCAAACGAGATCAAACATATTTCCCTCCTTGATTTAGAGAAAAGTAATGAAAATTCAGTCATCGATCCTTAATTGAGTATATCTTGAACCGTATCTTTTACGTCTTCTACTGCATTGCGAACTTGGCTTTCGACTTGTTTAGCTTTTCCAGCAACTTGATCTTGGCGGTTGCCAGTAGCTTTACCTATCGCTTCTTGAGCTTTGCCTTCAATGTTCTTTGTGACTGCTTTTGCCCTCCCTTTTAACTTCATCTGGTCTTTTATATCTTCTGCTGCGTTACGAGCCTGACTTTCGACTTGCTTGGCTTTTCCCATCATCTGATCTTTGGGATCGCCTGTCATGTTGCCAATCGCTTCTTGAGCTTTGCCTTCAATATTTTTCGTAACTGCCTTGGCTCGATTCATGCTTGCGATTTGAGTCTGCGGTTGGGTGGGTAAAGTTGCAGCCCAACTATTTGTAGTTCCAAAATCAAAAGCTATAGTAATTGCCAGCATTATAGTTAAAATAATGGTGACAAAAAAGCGACGAATCTGTTGAAGTGACATCATTTTAACTCCAAAAAAGAATTTGATGAATCGATGATACATGGATGATGAACAACTACTGTCTAGACCCTTTCGAGAAAGATTTTTCTAGTCTTTGACGGCGTAAGTTTACCGAGGGAGATATCTTCGACTTCTTTGAGAAGCTAGATATCTGGTAATATTGGGTTTATTTACGCCGCCTTGTCCTAGTGTTTCACCTGTCTCGAAAGAAACCATTTTTTGAGGAAGAGTTCCGATGAAAGCCGGGTTTCAATCATTTGTCTGAATGGCGGTTGCCGTGACAAATGACCTACTAATCAATAATTTTTTTGACTTCATCTTTCACATCTTCGATAGTGTGACGAACTTTTGCCTCTGCCTGTTTTTCCTTGCCCTCTACCTGAGCTTTGGGATCGCCAGTCAGATCTCCTACTGCTTCTTGAACTTTACCTTCGATATTTTTGGCGGTTGCCTCGGTTCTATCTTTTAAGCTCATGATGCTCTCCTTATTGAATTTGTTGGATTTGAGAACTGCTTACCTAAGTTGAGCTAACAATTCTGCTTCTGGTATTACTGTAACAGGTGGTTGTTTGATTTACTGTATGAATTGATTGAGTCTGTATGAATTGCTTGAATACGACACAAAATGTAACGATACCGTTTCTGCAAGCATAGAACTTACGCATTGACAAAAAGGCTTAAATGTGGGTGGTCTAATTTTGTTAGTCTTAGATACAATTTCTCTCTCGACTCTTGACAAAACCCTCTCCGATTTGATTTCCTGACATAAGGGCATCTCTTATAACAGAACAACTGATGAGAAACATTACGAAGCCAACAACTGCTCAATGTAATCTGGCTATTTACACCCTATTTTTGCTCTGGGAACCTAAATATATAAGCTGTGTTCGTTTGGCTCAAATTCTGGGCAATTTATCTCATGACAGTGTCAATCGTTTCTTGTGGCGAGAGAACTATACACCCAAGGATTTGTTTGATGAAGTGGCTCCTCAAATCGAACTTGAAGGAGGAACAATCATTACAGACGACATGGTAATTGACAAGCCTTATAGTCACCCAGCTAAAGCTGAGTTAATCGATTACTTTTACTGGTGGTAAACACAAAAAAGTAGTCAAAGGTATTAACGTAGTTACCTGATATTATACCGATTGTAAAGGAAGGTCAGTTCCCGTTAATTATCGAATCGTTAATAAACAGGAGGGTCAGACAAAACATGAATATTTCTTAGAAATGTTGGACGAAGTAAAAGCTTGGGGATTGAAACCAGAGACAGTCACAGGAGATAGTTGGTATGCTGCCAAAGAAACCATGAATACCCTTAAAGACAAGGGCTTTCGGGGTTTGTTTGCTCCTCATCGAAAATTTTGGGTCTGAAACCCCGTCGTTCTACGACGGCTTTACCGCAGCAATTCTCATTTTGAAAAAAATCAGATAAAATTCTCTTATTTAAATAGAGAACTTGTGTAGAAGCATTATTTTTTGACAGATAATTATCCTCCAACGCTGGAGATAGACAGGTTTTAAGAACTCTGTCCATGAAAAATCGATTTCAACTCATAAATCTGGATGAAATTCTAACAAAATTTTTAGTTTTTTTATAAACAACTTTCTTTTTCTCCTTCAAGAGTTCTGACATTTTCAACTAGAATTTACTTTTTTAAATGGGACATATTCGCTGAGAATAAATGAGAAAAATTCCGACCAATTCTTAAACCAAATAAATTTTAATAGGGTACGAATATCATTAAAGAAAGAAGTCCGAGTTACTAATAGCTCACGAATCTTTTGATAGGTGTAATTAACTAAATCCAAAACGGTATGGAATAAAAAAGCTAGTAAATTCAAAGACAATAAGAACTCGCACAAATGATTCTGACCATGACCAAAGTTATGCTCTAAATTATAACCATGATTTTTAAGAACGTTATTGCCTTCATTTTCAACTTTCCATCTGCCGCGTCCAGCTTTGACAATTTCTTCGACATTATTTTCCGTGATTTTATGATTAGTTATCCAATTATTTTGGTAGATAGTTTTCTGAGTTTTCTCATTAATAACAGTCACTTCACACCAATTAACTTCGAGACTTGAGTCGCCCTCTCTCAAGGGAACTCTAGAAGCATAACGATAACGATAAATTAGATTTTTTCGTCCATCCCATTGTTTCTTTTCGACGGTCGTAACTTCGCCACTTTTTTCTAAAAATTCTAGCCATTCATATAAAGTTTTATGCGACGTTTCTAAACAAACAAAAATAAAATTATAACCTTGTTTTACCGCTAATTCACAAACAGGTTCGTGAGAATATAAGTCGTCTCCTAAAAGAGTTACAGGATAACCATACTTATTTTTATGATTCTTATTTAACCATCTTTTAACCGCCGCATTTTCACAGTCTTGTTTTTGATGTCCATCTTGTTTTTTAATGAATTCTGGCTCTAAATTAATTACTTGTTTTTGATTAGGAGAAACTACCATAGGTGTGACACAGCCGTGAAAATAAGTTGTAGTTCCATTTCGATGATTACGGCAGTTACAATGAGGGCAATGAATTTTCTTGGATGAGAAATATTCTGTGCCATCTAACGCCACTAAAATTTCTCCATCTAAGTAGAGAAACTTTTTCAAAACTCCCTTTTCCTTTAACCATTGATAGACTTTTTGAAAAGTCCTAGAGACATTAGAGGCTGGCACTGGCTCTAACAGATTTCTTATTTGATTATCCCCAGGAATTTTTTCAATTGAAAATAAACTTTCAGCATTATCTTTTCCCTTATTGCTTTTCATTAAACGTTGATGGTCTAAAAAAGACGGCGACTGAGTAAAAAAGACTGAAAATGCAGCCATCACGGCATCTTCTACCTCATATTTTCTATTATTTCCAGGTTTCCTCTCATCGGGTAAATCATCTAATTCTTGACGTAAAAATTGCATTAATTCCGAAATTTCTAGGGTGGCCGCTTTTTGAGCCATCTTGGAATAATTTGACGTGCTGGTGGATTTCTAACTCACCCATTTTACCTTAGCTGACAATAATTATAAATTTTTATTTCCCTTGAATTCCCTATTCTAAAAACAGAACTATCTTCCTGAATTTTTAATTTATCCAACCAATTGTTTTTTTAGTGATCGCCTCTCCCTGAAAAATAGTCACTTTCTACTATATTTTGCCTTCCAAAATCGGGGTTAATGCTCTATTTATTTCAAAATGAGAATTGCTGCTGATCACTGATTCTAGGCTAATTTAATTGCTGCCGTGACTACCTCTTCTAAAGACTCTAACCAATGAAAGTTAACATCAGCTAAACTCTGACTGAGATCCCTCGCTTTGCTGTCAGCTAGGACGCGAAAAATTATTTGTGGTACGGTGGGATTGGGAAAAGATCTGGGTTCCAAGGTTTGTCTTTCCTGTCGGGTGGCCCGGATCATCCGTTCGCCGCTGCTCCGGCTGGGTGATAATGGGCTATAACTGCGGTAGTAATTGCTAATACTCTCGATCGCTTTTTGGCCAAAGTCGGGATAACTGACAATATCAACGATAACCACTTTTAAATCAGGCAATAGTTGGAATTGTTGCAGACCGGCCTCTATTTGCTCGTTTAATTGCTCTAATTCTAGTCTTTCCTCCAGTATAAGCCATGCTGCCAGTTTTGCCCCCTTGCTGGCTAAGGCATCCCAGACAGTGGACATCAAACCCTGGCCATTACTGATCATCGCTATTCGGCCAGTTTGATCAATTATCGACCAAGGGGATTGTAATTGGGGTGGGGTCAAAGCTAGGAGATCGAGATGTCTAGCTAAAGCGGCATCATTAACACTTATTTTGCCATCTAGGGCCATCACTTCCCCAGCTTCGTTGATACCCAGGGGATTAATCTCGATAATATCGAGATCTTTGCTGACAAAGAGACTATACATTTTTTCGAGAATTTGACTGATAGACTCGATCAAAGACCCTCTTAAACCCATAGATACGGCTAATTGCCGACAGAGATAGGGGGAAAATCTCGCTTCGATGACCACTTTTTGCATGGTTTCCAGTAAACTGTCCACATCCATCCCCCCTTGACTCGCACCCAGTAAAACTGGTCTTTGCAGATGATAATCGAGTAAAATGGCTAAAAATATCTCTTGTTGCGGATTATACCGGGCTTCTGCTAGGATTACCTCTGGATATTCTCCGGCGATCGGTAAATGAAAGATAGCATGGGCAGCAGCGATCGCATCGATGGTATTAGCGACAAATTTCACTCCTCCTGCTTTTCCCCGGCCTCCCGTGCGTACCTGGGACTTCAGCACGATAGGATAGGGAATGTTTAATCTTTTTAGTCCCCCCGGTTCGTGGATTGGTTGGGAAGGTAAAATGGGGATGCCGACTTGAGCAAATATTTCCTTGGCTTGGTATTCGAGTAAATCCATAATTGATTAGTTGATAAAGTGGCGGTTCTCTCTTTGCTCGTTTCGGTAGCTTGGGGACTATTAACTATCATAAGTTTGTGCAGTACCACAATGATAACAATAAGGTAAATTTTTATAAGTTAACTCATGGCAATGATGACATTCTACATATTGATAATAACCGCAATGGGGACAATGAGCATCTTGATTTTTAATCGTTTTAGCGCAGTTAATACATTGTGATTTTTGTACTCGTTTTGCTGCTTGAGACTTGGTATTAAAAACAAACTTTTGCAAAAATTTAATAACAGCAAAACCGAACAAAGGGATTAACAGAATATAAACATATTGAACTAAAAATACTAAACCTCCAAAGATAGCACCGATAATATCAAAAATGAATTGTGCAATAATACCAATTTGCAAAAATTCAAAAGCTTTGAAAATTAAAGGAATGAAGAAAATAACTAATAAATGCCAACTAATTAACGCTATTAAACCATAGCCGCGACTTTGGGCATACTGATTCACTAATAACGCAATAATTATTAATGGTGCTAAAAATAAAACCTGAAAACCTAATTGAATGCTAGGATACCAAAAAGACGCATTTTTATAACCAGCTTCCACATCATTAAATTTACTTTCATTTCTCATGAAAGCAAGTAAATTTTGACTCGATGGTTTTTGTAGTAGTTCATTTTTTAGCTTAACAATTTCTTCTTTGATTTTTGATATTTTTTTATTATTTTCCTCTAGTTTCTGTTTTGCCTCTTCCGCTTTTACCCAGTTTATCGAATTGTTGGCAGACTGTCCAGCAATTTTCTCTAATAGGGTAGAATCATATTGACTTCTAATAATTCTATTATTATTTTTTAGTATATTAATATTATCTTGTTTTGTTTGTATTTTAGTTAATAAAGTTTTATTTTCTTTATTATTTAACTTATTTTTAATATCAGCATATTGCAAACAAATTGGAGAAACTTTACCTAAATGTCCTATTTCTTCATCTTGATAATTATTTTTATAATCAACTAAAAAAGTTGTAATTAAATCATAATCTCTATCTGGACTATTATTTTTCTTGTAACTTTGCCATGCGCTGTAACAAGGATATACTTGTTGGGGGCTTAAATGCCACCTACTAATATCATCTAATCCTGTAAAAACATTAACTAAGATGAAAATATCAACAATTATTATTACCAATAAACTTACTTTATTTAATGGTTTATCATTAATCCTTCTTGATCTCCTGAAAAACTGATTCCACAAATTATTAAGTTTAGTAAACATAATCTACTCCTAAGTACAGGACAAAAAGGATGATATTTGGAAACTTCCCGCGCTCTCCCCTATGAAGATTATTTTAGCAACAGCATCCGGTTCGCGGGTGATGGGGGAGAATATTTTTGGCTTACTTGATCGCAAAACTTAAAGTTAATTGTGTCATTATGGGGTTAGAGGCGAGACTTTTTTAGCTATCCACCTCTGTGAGTCTAGCAATCTTTCACTCTCTCTATTTCTATCTTTAGTTGGCTTATTTCTCATCTTTCTGAGGTAGGGTGGCCGATGTGTGATTTGGCTCATAGGCATTGGGGGTGGTTCGGGTTTATGAGCAAGGTTATCTACAAGAGGAGCTTATGGATAAATTTATTGGTTTGAGTATGCTGATTTTTGGGTTTGTAATGATGGCCTTTAATCCAGCAGTTGGGGTGCTAGTGGCTCTTTTTGGGTTGATCGTGACTTGGAATAGCGAGAGAACTGTTTCTGTTCGATCACAGGACAGGGATAGGGTTCCTTGTCCTCATTGTGCTGAGTTAATTCAACCGAAAGCGAAGGTGTGCCGTTTCTGTGGGGCCAGGTTTAGATGACCCCTTGTCCTGAGTTTGGGATCGGTGGCAACCCGATCAGAGGTTTCTTCAGTTTTTTGTCACAATTGTTACATTTTTTCACAGATTCTAATTCGATCGGGTGATTTTTTTTGATAGGATTGAACCTATAATCCTATCATAAATAGTTCTTGTTCTCCATTAACCGTGCCAAACTAAGAACTGCGGACAAATCAAGAGTTTTGGCGTTCCAATAGACCAAATAAACTAATAACTAGCAATTAGTAGAAAATATCGGCTATTTTTTGCTAAGACTCCCCTTTTTACCTCATTTTCTTGCTTGGAAACAAACTTTTTTCCGCTTTCGTCTCTATCTTTAACTCGCTCCCACTAGGAAACTCAAGGGTAAGATGCTAAATTTTCAAAAGCAGGGTCGTCATCATCCTCTGACCCTATTAACAATGCTTTTAAGTGCTTCTTTCGTTGTGGTCTCCCTCTCCTTGACTCCTGCGATCGCACGTCAATTCGCCCCAATTAACCCGATTAAACCGATTCCTTTGGGGAATGATCGATTAATTCCTGCCGGCACAGACATCCCTGTAAAATACGAGCAAGGGGAAAAAATTCTTTTAACCAAAGAAGAAACTTTTTCTTTATCTCTGACCGTAACTGATAATATCAAAAATTCCCAAGGACAGATAATTATTCCCGATGGTAGTCAGATTATCGGAGAAATTAAACCCGATGGTCAAGGTTCCCGTTTTCTATCCCAAAAAATCTTTTTAAAAACCCGTCAACCCCAAGAAAAATCTATTGATGCTATTTCGGCAGTTTTCACCCGTCTAGAAAGGCTAATTAAGGGAGTTAACCCCGATAAAATTATTCAGGGTGCAGTATTAGGAAAATCGGCAGCTTCTGTCCTCGCTTCTTTTACTTCTGACCAACCGGTTAGCGAGGGATTATTGCGAGGAGGGGGATTAGAAGTATTAGCCGGTTGGTTATTACGAGGAGAATCGGTGGAATTATTGTCAATTAACCCCAAGGAAGATTTAAAATTAACCCTTCGTTCTGATTTTACCGGGCAGTAAGCTGAAAAAAAATCAGGTGTGTTAGATAAATAAATAACACACCTGATATCTGGACTAAGCGGCGTTTTGCCTATACCATTCAATGGTTTTTCGCAAACCTTCTTTAAATTCCATTTGGGAAACAAAACCGAATTTTTCCTTAGCGCGGGTTGTATCTAAACAGCGTCGCGGTTGACCATTCGGTTTATCTATTTCCCAAACAATTTCGCCATCAAAACCCATTAAATCACAGATTAATTCAACTAAATCCTTGATAGAAATCTCATAATTTGTACCAAGATTAACCGGGTCTGATTCATTATAGAACTGACTGGCCATGACAATGCCTCGCGCTGCATCGGTGGAGTAGAGAAACTCCCGGGTTGGACTACCATCTCCCCAGACAGGAAGTTGTTTATCCCCCCGTTGTTGTGCCTCATAAACCTTACGAATTAAAGCAGGAATTACATGGGAACTACCCGGATCAAAATTATCCTCTGGGCCGTATAAATTCACCGGTAAAAGATAAATTCCGTTGAAACCATACTGCAAACGATAAGACTCTAATTGTACCAATAAAGCCTTTTTAGCGATACCATAGGGCGCATTGGTTTCTTCGGGATATCCTGACCATAAATCGTCTTCACGGAAAGGTACTGGAGTAAATTTTGGATAGGCACAAATTGTCCCCACACAGACAAATTTTTGCACTCCTGCTAGATAGGCAGCGTGAATTAATTGGGTTCCCATCATCAAATTATCATAGAATAATTCGGCGGGTTTTTCCCGATTGAGACCGATGCCTCCCACATGGGCCGCCAAATGGATAATTAAATCTTCTTGGTCGGCTAAACGTTGACAGTTTTCCCAAACTCTTAAATCACAATCCTTTGACCGAGGAATTGTAATTTTTTCGGGATTTGCCCCCGCTGCAATTAATTGATTAACTACTTGCCGACCTAAAAATCCGGCCCCCCCAGTGACAACGATTCTTTGTTCGCTTAAATTCAGCATATTTTTACCTCTTTAATCCACAGTTGTCATTGAACGATTGCGAAGATAAGCCAAATCTTTTAATAACTGTCCGCTATCACCACCGTTATTAAGATTAATCCCCAAAGCCGCTAAATCCGCATCTACCATTAATTTTACCAGTCCCTCGAACGTTACCGACGGCTGCCAGCCTAATTTCTCTCTGGCTTTTGTGGAATCTCCTATCAATAAATCCACTTCCGCCGGACGCAAATAACGTTCATCAAACTCCACATAATCCTGCCAATTTAAATTAACGTATTGGAAAGAAATATCGAGAAACTCCCGGATAGAATAGGTTTCATTTGTCGCCACTACATAATCATCCGGTTCTTGCTGTTGTAACATTAACCACATCGCCCGCACATAATCCTTAGCATAACCCCAATCCCGTTTAGAATCGAGATTTCCTAAATAAAGTTTTTTCTGTTGTCCGGCAATAATTCGGGCCAAAGCGCGGGTAATTTTGCGCGTGACAAAAGTTTCTCCACGACGGGGGGATTCATGGTTAAATAAAATGCCGTTACAGGCAAATAAGTCGTAGGATTCCCGATAGTTGACCGTTTGCCAGTGACCGTAAACTTTCGCACAAGCGTAGGGACTGCGGGGATAAAATGGCGTGGTTTCTTTTTGGGGAACTTCCATGACTTTCCCGAACATTTCCGAGGAACCTGCTTGATAGAAACGGACTTCGATGCCGGTTCTTTTTTGGTAATCCCGAATTGCTTCTAGTAATCTTAAGACCCCCACCCCCACAGCATCGACGGTGTATTCTGGGGCATCAAAACTAACTCGCACATGGGATTGGGCCCCTAAATTATACACTTCTACTGGTTGCACTTGTTCGAGGATACGCCGCAGGGTCGTGCCGTCGGTGAGGTCGCCATAATGAAGAAATAATTTAGTATCGGGCTGGTGGGGGTCAGTGTAGATATGATCGATGCGATCGGTGTTAAAGGTTGAGGTACGACGGATGATACCGTGGACTTGATAACCTTTTTCTAATAATAATTCGCTCAGATAGGAACCATCTTGGCCGGTGATGCCGGTAATTAGGGCGCGTTTAGCTTCAGTCATCAGTAATTTACCTAATCGGAAAGAATAAAGACCATGAAAGGGTCTGACTGCTTATAGCACACTTTAGCCCCTCATGACAAGTTTGGCTAGGTTGAGAGGGGACAAAAAGATGAATTGATTTTTTATCAGGTTCCCATAGATTCTAAATTGTTCTGACAATTTTCTCGAAATTTTCTGACCTGAAATTCCTTGACTTTGGTTAATTGATAATTATCTTTTCCCATGGCTAGGGAAAATTTGGACTCGGTGTCATCAAGTAAATTTTGGGGTATAGCTTTCCACTGTTCTTTCGTTTGCCAATGGACAACGATAATTAATTCTTCCTCGATGGCGGGATTAATCCAAATTTCTTTACCTAAAAACCCCGCTTGTTTTGCTAAAAACTTTGTCCAAATTTTTTGATCTTTTTGGATAAATTTTTCCCTAGCTTCGGGTTTAACTTGAAATTCTAACCACTCAATGACCATAGTAATTATCTCCTATTTTTTGGCTTTCATCAAGAATTCTTCTGTGAGTTTCATAAAAGCTTTGGAACCACTAGAAGAGGGCATAGCTGCCACCGCAGGCACGAACATATCAACAGCTTTAGCTACATTAACATCCATAGGAATCGCATTAGCAAAAATTTGATGGGCTTGAAAATCCTGTTGTACCCGGCGCATGACTTGATTATAGTAGCGACTGAGTAGGCCACCACCAGAAAGAATAAAAACTATACCGAGTAAACCGGGGTTAATCGGTTCGGTTTCTTGATGACTAGCTTTCAGTTTAACTATTCTTCTTTCTAATAGCTGAATGCCGACAATTGATAAAGGTTCGGGACGGGCAGGTAGTAAATAAAAATGACTGCTACATAGACCACTACGAGTTAAAAGATTATAGCCTGGAGCGCAATCCATGATAATATAATCGTAACGGTCTTGAATGGGATCAATGATTTTTTGAATTAAGATTCTTTCCAAGTTATTCCAAGCATGATCAAAGCCTAAATCTTCCTGTAAAATTGCTTGGTGGTGCAGGGTTTCTGAGACGACATATTCATCATAAAGTTCGATGTCTCCCGGCAGTAGATCTAAGCCTTGTATTTCACAGACTGAAGGGACAATAATATCATCAATAGTTAATTTATTGTAGGGATTGGGTTTGATAATTGCTTCTAATAAATAGCTTAAAGTGCGTTTTTTGCGACGCAGTTGAGCGAATTCGTGGGGAGACATTAAGCTAAGAGTCGCACTGATTTGAGCGTCTAAATCGAGGACAAGGACTCGTTTTTGCTGAAATTTAGCTAAACAGGTGGCAAGGTTGACGGTCAGGGTAGTTTTTCCTACTCCTCCTTTCATATTAACGGTGCTGATGACAGTGGCCATTATGGGAATTCCTTTCTAGTTAACCGATGGAATATCTCGACGTAAAACTTGCCCGTTGGGAGCCATAATCAAAGGAGGTAAACTGGTAATATTGATCGCCTCTTGGGTTTTCATGTCGTAGGTGGTGTAAACTGTTTCCTGTTGATTGGGATTAATATCGACAATTGTTAGGGTTTTTCTGGGCGCTTGTTCACTGTTCAATAACCGTCGCGGTCCACTGCCTAAAGCTCCCGCGTGTAATAATTGTAATTGCCCCCGTTTACCCGGATAGTAAGCGTGAGCGTGGCCACTAATATAAGTATGCACCTGATAGCCTTCTAAAAACGCTCTTAATTTCTCGGCATCGGCTAAATAATCCCCCGGTCGATTTCTGCCCACGGCAATACCGTAGAGGGGTAAATGACCAATTACTAGCCGCATTTTAGCATTTTTAGCGTCGGTACTACTCAAGTTTTTTGCTGCCCAATTTAGTTGTTCCTGAGAGATTAAATGAGTGGAGGCATCCCAAACTAGATAGAATATACCATTTTGAGTGAAAGTATAATAAAAAGGAAAGCCGGTTTTATCGATAAAATTTAAACTTGTATCATGTTGGGGGTTTTGCCAATAATCCAGGGCTAATTGTCTCTCTTTAGCATAGATAAATTTTCCTGCCGATAAAGCTCCAGAAGCGTCATGATTACCGATGGTAAAACCAAAAGGTATTTTAGCAGCTCGCAGGGGTGCGGCGATATGGCGATCAAAGGCTGACCACATGGCGTTAATTGCTGCCTCTGTCAAGCTGCTTTTTTGTCCTGCCACCATGTCGCCACCACAGAGGACCAGATCGGGTTTATTATTGATAATTAAAGGGATAGCTCGATCGATTTCGGGATCGTAAGTAGTGGAACCGTATTGACTATTAAGGTCACTAATCACGATTATCTTGACTTTTTTCGCTTTTTGTGCTTGTTTAACAGCCGACTCAGGGGGATTTTTGGAAGTAACGGGCTGTAAAATTTGATGAGCGCAAGCTGCCAAGCTAAAACCGCCTAAACTGCCACTGAGCAGCAAAAATTCACGGCGTTGCATAGGCTATCAATCTCGTCTTTAATTGAGGTCACGTCAGTTATTGTAGCAATTTTTGTCCCTTCGATCGCTTTTTTGTTGATCATCCTAATTAACTATCAGGAGATAACTTGACAATTCTCTTAACTTCTTTTGCGCCTTGGTTATGCCATCACTGTAGTCATTCCTCTGATGATTTGTTAGTATCTATTCAAGATAATTATGCAAAAAAGCTTTTATTTTTGCGTCAACTTCCCGTTAATACCCATCGAGCCAGTGAACGAGTTATACTAAATCCGTTGAGTATAGGCTACATATCAAGACAGGCACTCATGCAAGAGGCACTAATGCAAAGGGGAGAATAAATAATCAGTTTTTAATAACTGGATTTAGTATTCCACTCAAGGATGCGTTAACTTAAAGCACCCGACCAGATTGGCGATCACACTATTACCTGCTATTTTGGCTCTTCGGGAATTGTTATGCAAATAATTAACTTAAAATAAAATTCGATGAGAGTGCCTACGCTCAAAAGTAGCTGAAATCTATACAGGGAAAGACTTGAGGCACAAACGGGTTAATACCAAAAGATAGACAATCGAGTTAAGATTTGATATAATAGCCAAAAACGAGATTATTTTACTTATGATACTTGACAAATTTTTGAACCTAAAAGGAACGTCTATTCAAGGCTATCTACACCTAGAAAATATCGGTATAGTTGGCCGAATCGAATCGAAAAATAAAAAAGCAACCTGTCCTCATTGTGGGTTAGAGAGCGATAAACTACACCAAAATCATCGACATTTAGTCAAAGATTTACCAATCTCAGGACAACCAGTGTACCTACAAGTTAATC
>VYKQ01000154.1_pt1 | contig 13693 bp, 15 predicted proteins | sample 5114541 | NCBI WGS metagenome assembly VYKQ01 (sample SAMN12291801, study PRJNA351875) | freshwater metagenome | isolation source: freshwater lake | place: USA: Michigan, Baseline Lake | collected 2013-08-09
GTTCCCAGTATTATTACTACTAATACTATCCATAAAGGGTGTCTTTTTCCTTTATCTTTCCGAAAGTCCTTGACTTGTTTCAGTTTTTCTATTAAGCTCAACATATATTTTAAAGGTTGGCGGTCACTTTTCATTTTACCTGACTGTGATCGCTTTTACTTTTGATATTCTGATGGGAGAATGAAACAGCCCTAGGGGATTGGGGGGTTGCCTCTTACCTTCAGTAATTGATAACTGATTAAGACTTCACTCCCAGATTAAAGAAAATCGTTCCCCGACGCACGGAATTATCACTGCCTTGGCTACTAATAGTAAGAGAACGCAGATTATTAAATAAAGGTTTAATCGATAATTCTAACACCCGCACGATCGGGAATTTCGATTCGATAACTGGCTGTAATTGTCGCCAATCGACGTAAAAATAACCATCATTTTCTGCGGGTAAAGCAGTAATTGCCTGTCGAAACTTACCACTACTTAAAATCGGGTTTTTCTGTGCAGATAAAGCGAAACCCATCGCTTCCACAGAACTAGCGATAATTTCATAATTATCGACCCTAGTATGCACTCCCGTCACGATCATCTCTAGTTGCGCTTTTCCCTCCGGGACCGCCGTGGTTAACTTTGTCCAAGCTGTCACCGTTCGATCGAGTAAAGGCAGATTAACCACATTATAGCCGCGACTGCGGGCCAACTCATCCAAATGCTCGATCGCACTGTCCACCTCTACCCCCATCAGCCGTTCCCCTACAAAAACACTATCGGGTTCCATCCCCTTTGAACTAGGCACGAGAGCGAGGCTATATTCGCCTCTAACCCAGCTAAAAACGTCTTCAGGCAAATTTAAACCTAAAGGCGACTGGAAGCGGTTTAAGACCTGTGTTATTAATTCCTGTAGGGGACTATCTGCTTCTAACCCCTCCTCTACCTGAGTCCAAAAACGATTTAAATCGCGACTAGCGGCGACTAAAAGGCTATTTTCGCCGATAAAAGATAATGCTCCCACGGGACTAGATAAAATTGGTGCTTGGTCATCCTGTCCTAAGACTCCAATTAAGGCGGTTTGAGCGACTATTCCCCCGGATTTGAGCGTAAAAGCCGTGGCTAATCGTTGTTTGGCTTCGGGACTCTCCGGGACGGGTTGATTAGCGATCCAAGCCGATAACGGGGGTAAATTGCCGTAAACGATAGCTATACGCGGTTCGGTGATATTTTTGAGGGCTTCTCGGTAATCGGGGCTATTTTTTAGGTTTAAATCCGGTACTTGCACGTTATTAAGTGCCTCGCGCAAAACCTTGATATTATTGGCAAAAAGCACCGTATCACCCACCACGGCACTAGCGAGAAAACGATTATTATCTCCCGCGGTCAAGGGACGTTGATAAATGAGGTTAACTCCCTTGTAGAGTTCAAAAACGAGGTCAAATTTGCCCGAAACCGCCTGTTTTGAGTAGGAAGCTTGCAGAAATTCCTTAGCGCGTTCACCATCTTTACTTTGAATTGCCAAAAGATAACCCGGTTGGATACCATTATCGGTATCGCGATCGAAATCTAGGGAAGTAACAGCGAGGGTAATTTCCTCCCCTAACCAGGGTTTGATTTCCTTTTGATAATTCAATCCCGTTTTACCGAGGAGAGTTTTTTCTAAATCTTTAATTTCTTGGTGGGAACGTCGTCGATTAGCCGGTGTAGCGATTAATTGACCAAAAGACTCTAAACGTTCGGGATTGACCAGCAAGGATACCATAACCGGGGCCTGTTTCGGCACAAAAATCGCCGCCGCTGGTTCCCGCAGCACCCCACCTTTGAGCAAAGACAGAGGACTATCGGCGAGAATCCAAGCAAAACTGGCTGTAGCGACTCCTAGGAGAATGATTACCGTCGCACCTAAAAGATAGAAAAATGATCGCAATTTCACAACCTTGTCCCGAGATGAACCATTAGCTATTTTAAGCCAGCAAATGACCCAAGAATTTCGATCGCTACAATTCTTACCAGACTGATAACCGATAACTCGCCACCGATAACTAACTTTTACCAGCCTTTTTCCGCTTGAGCGAGGACATAATTAGCTACAGTTTCGATATCTTCAGCGCTGAGACGACCACCGAAAGCGGGCATTGCCCCCATACCTTTGGTAACTTGGGTAACGAGAGCTTCAACGGAATCTTTGCCGTATTTAACTAAATCCTCTTTTTTCAGGGTTTTAGCGGCATTAACCACGTTTTTACCGCCCATGTGGCAGGAAGCGCAGTTAGCACTGAAAATCGAAGCCCCATCAGCTAAAGCGGGACGAGCCATACCGAAAGTAACCACAGCCAAGAGCAAGCACAGGGAAATTAATAATCTTTTCACGATAGGTTCTCCTCTATTTCTCAAGAAATTCCCCAACCATCGTCAGAAAAAAACGGTTTTCTTGTCAAAAGACAAGCTGTCAAACTTCGTGTAGAATTAATCCATGGGACAGTTAAAAGCAAACTTTTACTTTTTTGTCAAAAGACAGGCTGTCAAACTTGTCATCTTCCCTCGTGTAAAGGATTAACAAGCATGAAAAAATTAGGTTTATTGCTCGCTACCGTGGTGCTAGTCGTCTCTAGCTTCTTCTTCAACACTGCCGCCGCTGCCGCGGAAACCTTCACGGTTAAGATGGGCGGTGATGCGGGTACACTAAAATTTGAGCCCCCCACCCTCACCATTAAAGCAGGAGATACGGTGAAATGGGTCAATAACAAACTTTCTCCCCATAACATCGTTTTCGATAGCACCAAAGTTGCCGAAGCCCAAGCCAGCAAATTATCCCACAAAGGTCTGGCTTTTTCCGCCGGTGAGTCCTTTGAAAGCACTTTCAGCGAACCGGGTACTTACACCTACTACTGCGAACCCCATCGCGGCGCCGGTATGGTCGGAACGATTACCGTTGAGTAATTATCCGATTTTAGCCAAAAATAACTCGCGGTTAACTGCTGCGGGTTGTTTTTTGGGAAGTGGGGTGTGGGGTGTGGGGTGTGGGGTGTGGGGTGTGGGGAGAACAAAGATGCCTTTTGTCTTTTGTCTTTTGACTCCTGAAATATAAAGTCTCGATTACAAAACTCACTTGGGAGCAATTCTCACCCCACCATAGAAACAGAAGCCCGTAGGAAAATCAGCCATGAAAGAACACGATGTCGTTATAGTGGGCGGTGGGTTAGCAGGATGCCGCGCCGCCTTAGAAATCAAACGCCTCAACCCGACTATCGATGTTGCTGTCGTTGCCAAAACCCACCCAATTCGTTCCCACTCCGTCGCTGCCCAGGGGGGTATCGCCGCCGCCCTGCAAAACGTTGACCCCAAAGATAATCCCAAGGCCCACGCCTACGATACTGTCAAAGGTTCCGATTTTCTGGCTGACCAGGATGCGGTGGATATCCTCACCCGAGAAGCCCCCGAAGTTATCATCGAATTGGAACATCTAGGCGTTTTATTCTCCCGTCTCGAAGATGGACGCATTGCCCAAAGAGCCTTTGGCGGTCACAGCCATAACCGTGCCTGTTACGCCGCCGATAAAACTGGTCACGCCATGCTGCACGAATTAGTCAGCAATTTAGGCCGTAATCAGGTAAAAATCTACGATGAATGGTACGTTTTGCGTCTTATCCTCGAAGAAGGTACGGCTAAAGGGGTGGTTATGTACCAAATCGCCACCGGACAGTTAGAAATCCTCCGGGCAAAAGCAATTATGTTCGGGACGGGGGGCTATGGTCGCGTTTATAACACCACCTCCAACGATTTCGCCTGTACGGGAGACGGTTTAGCTTTATCGGCAAAAGCGGGTATTCCCCTAGAAGACATGGAATTTGTCCAATTTCACCCCACTGGACTCTATCCCGTCGGTGTTTTAATCTCGGAGGCGGTCCGGGGTGAAGGAGCTTATTTAATCAATAGCGAAGGTCGTCGTTTTATGGAAGATTACGCTCCCTCGCGCATGGAATTGGCCCCCCGGGACATCACTTCCCGCGCCATTACCCTAGAAATTCGCGCCGGCCGGGGGGTAAATCTGGACGGTAGCGCCGGAGGCCCCTTTGTCTATCTGGATTTACGCCATTTAGGCCGGGAAAAAATTATGAGTCGCATTCCTTTCTGTTGGGAGGAGGCCCACCGTCTCGTCGGTGTCGATGCGGTAGAGGAACCGATGCCTGTACGTCCTACAGTTCACTATTGTATGGGAGGCATTCCCGTTAATACCGATGGTCGCGTTCGCTTAAGTGCCGATACCCTCAGCGAGGGCTTTTTCTCCGCCGGGGAATGTTCCTGTGTCTCTGTTCACGGGGCCAATCGTTTGGGCAGTAATTCCCTGTTAGAATGTGTGGTCTATGGGAGAAGAACCGGCAAATCGATCGCTAAATACGTCGAAAAACGCGCTTTTCCCGTCTTTAATCCCGATATTTACCTTCAGGATGCGAAAGAGGAAATCACCGCTTTATTGACCAAAAAAGGCACGATTCGCATCGGTCAACTGCGTCAGCAATTCCAAGACTGTATGACCCAACATTGCGGCGTTTTTCGCACCGAAGCGACCATGCGCGAGGGAATTAAACAAATCGGCGAATTAAAGCGCAAATACGAGCAGATTTACCTCGATGATAGGGGTGATTGCTGGAATACGGAACTAATCGAGGCCTGGGAATTACAAAGTCTCATGGTGGTGGGGGAAATTATCCTCACCTCTGCCCTCAATCGTCAAGAAAGCCGAGGGGCCCATTCCCGCGAAGATTTTCCCCAACGGGATGACCAAAATTTCCTTCAGCATACCCTTGCCTATTATTCCCCCGACCGCATCGATATCGACTATATGCCCGTGGTGATTCAGGATTTCACCCCCGTGGAACGTAAGTATTAACCTCTGGTCGGACGGTAAATGTAAAGGAATATTACAAACTCCTTGGCATTTACCGAGATTTAGTTCTATAGTAGATAAAGCAACGCGGGATAGAGCAGTCTGGTAGCTCGTCGGGCTCATAACCCGAAGGTCAGTGGTTCAAATCCGCTTCCCGCCATTACTTATAAAGCCGGTAGTTAACCCCGATTTCCCATTAACAAACGTCGAACATTACCCGTTCAAGAGAGCGATTGGGGTCAATGTAAGATTGGCGAGAATGGAGACAAGTATAATTATCTATGATCAATATTTGTCCTGCTTTTAAATAGAGCGGAACCTGATAGGCTTCAAACAGTGCCAGAAATTTATCACATAAAGCCATTAAACGGGGATTTAGACCGGAAGCGACCGGTTTATTAAGAGCGGGGCTAAATTCCCGATAAACCAGCACATTATAGCTAAAGCGGATGATTTCGGCATCTCGTTGCCAAATTGGTGCAAAACAGCTTTCTTTGCCGTCTTTGGACATAAAATATTGAGGTTGAGCCGCCATAAAATGTTGTTCCTCAAGGGTGAAATGACGCATTAAGTCATCAAACTTAACCAAAGTCGTCGCACCCCCACCCCAACGATCTGGGGTTTTACAGCGCAAACAGAGGTATTTAGGAGGGATAGCTTTGTAGGACCATTCTGTATGAGGTAAAAGCCCAATTCCGGGGGATTGTGCATCACTTTTTCCCATAGCGTCAGGATTTGCTTTGATAGGATAGATAATCTTTCCGTTAGTTTGGATAACGGGGGTTGCTTGGGTAACATCCTGTAAACATTGGAACCAGCGATCGCCCCAAGGGTTATCGAAGACAAAAAAACCGTTTTTTTTGAGGTGGTTTTTTAGGGTAGCTGTGGATTGAGTGAAGGGTGAGAATGTGGAAATTAAAGACATAATAAGCCTCTCGAAGAAATAGAATGTTTAGAACATCCCAATCTTCTGAAAAATGCTTATAATTGACGAGATCATGTTATAGACAGATATTAAGTTCCCCTTTCTGTCCCTTTTCCGATCGAATCAGTTAGATTGATAATGGGACTCGTAGTGAATGAGTTGGATTTATGCCTAAAGAACGTAAACAACGGGGTATCTTAGCCACATCAACTGGAAAACAAAGACTTCAGCAAGCCAAAGCTAATGGACGAAATAAGTTAGGTAGGCTGTTAACCTATGACAATATTGCTGAAAAAGCAGAGGTTGATAAGAGAACCGTTGAGCGATTTATGAGGGGAGTACAAGCTGTTGATCGAGATAAAGCTTATGCTATTTGTACGGCTTTAGGATTAGAAATTACTGATGTTGTCGATCCTGATGAGTGGAATTATGAAGAATCATCCAACACGGAGATTAATTGGACAGAAATTTGTCAACAAGCCCTAATTAATAAGCCTTTACGTCAGCAAGCTACTGAGGAAGGTTTTGAAGTTAAGATTTTCGTTCCTTTAGGCTTAATGGAGCGTAAACAGCAGCCAAAACGACCAATTAACCAAGATTTGACGAAGGAACAGGTATTACAAACCGAAGAAAGGGAAGAAATCACCCGACGCTTTGAACATGAGGAGTTTTTGAACTATATCGATTTAGGAACAACTCAGGGAGAGGGTGATAAAAAGATTGCCATTATTGGCAATCCAGGAGCAGGAAAAACCACTTTATTACAGAATTTAGCGGAAAATATTCTTAAACAAAACGCTTTGCCGATTTGTATCTCGTTAGGCGCGTTAGATACTCATCAATCCTTACAGGAATACTTAGAAAATAAGTGGTTAAGGGATGTTTTAGGAGTAAGGGAAGTTAAGGAAGCTGTCAAGGATGAATTTGCTAAATTATTTGATTTAAAGCCCGTTTGGTTGTTATTAGATGGTTTAGATGAGATGGGGGTTAATTCTCCCCTAGAAGCTTTAAGTCGTATTGGGGATGAACTGGGATCGAGTTATTTACAGAAGGCACGAGTGGCTTTATCCTGTCGAGTAAATGTGTGGGATGCCCATTTAACGAATCGTTTACAGGGGTTTATTCCCTATAAAACCTTAGATTTTACGGAATATCAGTGCGCTCGGTTTATCAGAGAATGGTTTAAGTACAAAGGTAATTCAGCTTTCGGGGAAAGCTTAATTCATCGCTTACAGGAGTCAGGGCGAGAGAGCTTAAGGGAATTGGTTAAAAATCCCTTACGGTTGGTGGTATTGTGTCAAATTTGTTCATTAGAACCGGGAGATTTACCCGAAACAAAGGCGCAGCTTTATCAGGTTTATTTACCTTATTTTTACGACTGGAAAAAGGAAGTCAGAGATTTAACGCAAGATGATCACTTACAAGCTTCTTTACATCAAGCTTTAGGAAAATTGGCGATCGCAGGAATTGAGAGTGTTTCCCGTTATCGTTTACCGAGAAGGTTAGCGGTTGAGGTAATGGGACAAGAATTATTTAAGTTAGCGGTAGCTTTGGGGTGGTTAAATATTGTAGATCGGGATATCGTGACTCAAGAAGCGGTTTATGCCTTTTTTCATCCTAATTTTCAGGAATTTTTTGCTGCTTGTGGAGTGGAAGATTGGGATTTCTTTTTACCGCGAAATCATGTAGATCGTCCTGTAGAGGGGAAGGTTTATCGCATTTTTGAAGCGAAATGGAAAGAGGTGATTTTGTTATGGTTGGGTAGAGATGATGTTAAGGATGAGGAGAAAGAGGGTTTTATTAGGGATTTAGTTGATTTTAAGGATGGTTGTGAAGGGTGGGGTTTTTATTATAATCGTGCTTATTATTTGGCAAGGTTAGGAGTTATTGAGTTCAAAACTTGCTCTCTGGAGAATCAGATTGTAGCTTTCATTATCAGCCTTGCATTTGGTTTTTGGGATTGGGAAACCAAAGAATGGAAAACCTACTTTGATCCTGTCTCAAAATCTGCTAGAGCAATATTAACTGAAACAGATCGTCCAAAAGCGATTGCCTTGTTAAATGCCCTGATTTATTATTCAAAAAAAGAATATGAACTTAATTACGCTGCCAAAAGTTTAGGCGAAATTGGAGAGGATAGTCAATTAGCGATTTCCGCTTTGAGATATCTGATTCATTCGTCACAAGATGAATATACTCTGATAAATGCAGTAAAAAGTCTCCAGAAAATTGGACAGAATGATGAAACAATAATTTCCGCTTTGAGATATCTAATTCATTCCTCAAAGGATGAATCTACACTTCAGGAAGCAGCCACAAGTCTAGGAGCAATTGGACAAGGTAATGAAACAGCCATTTTAGCTTTAATTGATCTGCTTCGTTCCTCAAATGATACATGGACTGTTTATAAGGCACTATGGAGTTTAGAAAAAATCGGACAGAATGATGAAACAGTAATCTCCGCTTTAATTGACTTACTCTGTTCTTCATCAGATGAAGAAAATCGTCAGCAAGCAGCAAGAAGTTTAGGAAAAATTGGACAAGGTAATGAAACAGCTATTTTAGCTTTAATTGATCTGCTTCGTTCCTCAAATGATAGATGGACTATTCACCATGCACTATGGAGTTTAGAAAAAATTGGACAGGGGAATGAAACAGCGATCTCCGCTTTAATAGATATGATTCGATCTTCTAAAGATACAGAACTTATTGGTTTTATAGGGTACAGTTTAGGAAAAATCGGACAGGGTAATGAAACAGTTGTCTCCACTTTAATCGATATAATTCATTCTTCTAAAGACAAAGAACTTATTAGTTCTATAGTGCAAGGTTTGGGAAATATCGCGCAGGATAATGAAACAGTAATCTTAGCTTTAAATAATCTGATTCATTCCTTAGAAGACGATTTCACTATTCTGCTAATAAGATTTTGCTTATCGGAAATTAGTCCCAATAAAGAAACAGCCATGTTAGATTTTATACATTATATCTGTTCTTTAAAAGAAGAATATATATTTGTTGCTGTTGCAGCAAACTTAAAAAAAATGGTCGAGGATGATAAAACAATTATTTTAGCCTGTAGCGATCTAATTAGTTCTTCACAAGATAAATCTATTATCAGGAGAGCAGCCAGAGTTTTAGGAGAAATTGACTTCACAAATAAACTGGCTATATCAACTTTAAGTAACCTGATTCTTGACTTAAAAGATGAATCTAATCTTCCCAAGACGGCGACCAATTCAGGAGAAATAAGACAGGACAATAAAATAGCTATCTTAGCTTTAATTGACTTAATTCATCTAGCAAAAGATCAATCTATTCTGAGGGAAGTAGCCAAACTTTTAGAAGAAAATGACTCTAGTGATGAAACAGCTATTTTAGCGTTAATCGACATCATTCGTTCTTCAAAAGATGAATCAGTTCTTCAAAACATAGCAATGAGTTTAGGTGAAATTAGACAAATTAGAGAAATAGCAATCTCAGCTTTAGTTGACCTGCTTCATTTACTAAAAGATGACTGGATTCAGGATATGTTAATAGAAATTCTAGGGAAAATTGGACAGGGGAATGAAACAGCCATCTTGTTTTTTATTGACTTACTAGGTTCTTCATCAGATGATAAAACTCGTCGGCAAGCAGCAAGCAGTTTAGGACAAATTAGACAAGGGAATGAAACAGCTATCTTAGCTTTAATTGACTTACTCCGTTCTTCATCCGATGAAAAGACTGTTAGAGATACAATATGGAGTTTAGAAAAAATTGGACAAGGGAATGAAACAGCCATCTTAGCTTTAATTGACTTACTCCGTTCTTCATCAAATAAAAATATTAAAAGCACAGTATTAAATGCTTTAGAAAAAATTGGAAAAGGTAATGAAAAAGCTATTTTAGCTTTAATCGACTTACTCCATTCCTCATCAGATGAAACGACTTTTAGCCTTACAATATTAACCTTACAGACAATTGGACAAGATAATGAAACAGCCATCTTAGCTTTAATCAACTTACTCTGTTCTTCATCAGATGAAACGATTCTTTACCAAGCCACAAAAAGTATAGAGAAAATGCTGCAACAAGAACAAATGCCAAAAGTGGTAACTACTCTTAAATATTACTTGCTTAAAAATAATTATGAAAGTTGTTTTAAACGATATAGCTACCAAATCCTCTGGAAATGCGCCCAAACCCTATCTTATCCCGAATTTTACCAAGCATGGCACGCTCCCACCAACCCAGAAACCACCCCCATCGGTGACACCCCCACCAGTCAACAGCTAAACCTGCAACATCTCCCCAACTTACTCCCCCCTGAGTACCTTTACCTTAACCCCGAAACCCTCAACCACTATAATACATCTGAACTTAGCCAAGAACTCTGTAATCTTATCTACCACAGACTGCAACAATACCCCATCCCCGAAGTCAACAGTATCCCCCAACTCAAACGCCATCTTATCCCTCTAATCGACCAAAATCCCCAATTAACTCTCATTTTCGGAGAAAGTAACCCTAGCGAAACCCTTTTATCCCTCTGTCAACAACTTAACCCGACTATTCCCACCGCATGGATTACCGAAAACCCCATTGCTAACCTACAAACCTTCTCCCCCAACCAACCCAACCTAATCGAAGTGATCTTAAACTGGAAAAATCGGTAAACACCTCTGAATTATGCCAAGAATTGGGGATTCCCTTGGTTAAAGATTGTGAGGAACTGTTAGGGCAAATTCAGGAAAACTTAGTAGATTCAGACAATAACTTAAAGTAAACCTGAGAAAATTTCAGTTTTTATCTATAAAAAACAATGCCTGCCAAAGATATTTTCCATGACTGTGTAAAACACGCCCTAATCAAAGACGGCTGGATAGTTACCGATGATCCCTTAAGTCTTAAAATTGGCAAAAAAGACTTGTTTATTGATCTAGCGGCTGAAAAGATACTAATGGCAGAAAAAGGAACAGAAAAAATAGCCGTTGAAATTAAAAGCTTTATCGGGACATCGGAAGTCGAAGACTTAAAAAATGCGCTGGGTCAATATGTTCTTTATGAAAAAATCATCAAACGCCAACTTTTAGATAGAACTCTTTATCTTGCTATTCGAGAAAACACTTTCAACAGCTTATTTCATCAAGAAATTGGTCAAATACTCCTTGAAGAAAAAACACTAAAACTAATTATCTTTAACCCTGACAATGAGGTAATCACCCAATGGATAAACTAAACCATTACCGCAAAATTATTCATCAGATTCTTGTCCCCTATAGCCAAATTATTTATAACAATGCGGACATTCAAAATCGTCTAGCTTTTGATCCTCAGAATGATCAATATCTCGTCATTTCAGAAGGTTGGCAACAGAATCAGCGTTATCATGATTGTCTGATTCATTTAGAAATTATTAACGAGAAAATTTGGGTACAATGTGATAACACCGAAGACGGTATCACCAAAGAATTACTAAGCGCAGGCATTGCTAAAGAAGATATTGTTTTGGGATTCCATGAACCTAAAATACGTCAATATACAGGCTTCGCTGTCGCTTAACGTTCAAATATGATGGACAATTCTCAAAACCGCGATCGCCGCCAAATGAATCACTATTAGAAGAAGATTAGAAACTCTTGATAACCCAAGTCAGCCATGAAAATCACCTACTTTCAGGATACGGATACTCTATACCTAGAGTTCAATAACAATCCTATTGTCGAGACTCAAGAAATCAATGAAAATACCTTGGTCGATCTTGATCAGCAGGGGAATATTTGTGCAATCACCTTGGAACAGGCCAAAAGCTTAACGGATCTGAATGCTTTTTCCCTCGAAACTATTGTCGCACCTCAATTGGCTTCAAGTTGAGAAGATTTGTCATAACAAAATGATTCTATAAACCCTATTGATTCCCCATGCAAAACCAAATTAACCTAACCATTGAACGCTTTCAAGAAAAGGGACAAGATTACTATGTCGCCACCAGTCCCGATATACAAGGACTTGTCGCTGAAGCTGATACAATAGATGCCGTCATTGATATTGCTAAAGACTTAATTCCCATCCTATTAGAATTGGAAACAAAGGATTGTGAATAATGCAAACCGTCCAACTTTTTCAACAAGTTGAACTATGTAGGGATGTCCCCGACACTATTTTTAAAAAAGGTGTCAAGGTACTGTTGTTGAACTTTTGACCCCGAACGAAGAACAACCAGAAGCAGGCTGCCTTTTAGAAATGTTTGCCAATAATGAGACATTAGATGTTATCGCCGTTCCCGTTTCTTGGACAACACCTATCAACTAGCACGTTGCTTCAAGTCAGAAAAATTCCCCTCTATCCGTCCCAACCTAATCGAGACTATTGCTCACTGGCTAAATAACGCGATCGCCGAACCAGAAAACAATGCCTGCTAAAGATATTTTCCCTGACTGTGTAAAACACGCCCTAATGGGACTTAGACAAAAAACAAATCGAGAAAAGCCTCAACTCCAATCCCAGCTTGGGATTTACTTCGACCAAGCCCAAAATCGCTGAAACCCAGATATATCAAGGAAAATCATAAATCGAGGTTAACCCTTTGTCCCGTAATGGTTTGAGCCTTTTTTGCTGACGGACAATTACCCATGACCCCCTACGGATTCGTTTAGCAAGAGGCAAAAACCTATTTGTTGATTTGGGAGCAGAAAGACTATTAGCCGCAGAAAAAGGAACAGAAAAAATAGCCGTTGAAATTAAGAGCTTTACTCGTCCCTCTGACATGAAAGACCTTGAAGAAGCAGTTGGTCAATTTGTCGTTTATAACCATCTTTTAAGGCGTTATTATCCCGAATATAAACTATTTTTGGCTGTTAGCGAAAACACCTGCAAAACAGTATTTGAAGAAGAAGCAGGTCAAACCTTAATTGAAGATGGTATTATTCAGTTATTTAGTTTTGATCCCAACCAGGAGGTAATTGTACGATGGCTTCCTTAATTGCCCAATATCGGCAAATTATTGAAAAAACATTCCAAGATTATGCCGACTTCCTCGACACCGATCGCCAAATCCAAATCGAATTAGTCCTAGATCAAACCCGCGATCGCTATTTATTGGTTGAAACAGGTTGGCAAAATGGTTATCGAATCTACGGAACCCTATTACATATTGATATTATTGATCAAAAAATTTGGATTCAACACGACGGAACTGAGGATGGTATTGCCGATGAATTAGTAGCCGCAGGAATCCCTCAAAACCAGATTATTTTAGCCTTTAAATCCCCTGAAATTAGACCCTATACAGGCTTTGCTGTCGCTTAACGTTCAAATATGATGGACAATTCTCAAGACTGCGATCTCCGACCAAATGAATCACTGCGATCGCGCTCTCAACTATTGCCAACAAGCCCTTAAATTCTCCCAAGAGCTAGGCATTCCCCTAATGAAAGACGGAGAGGAACTCCTCGCAAAAATTCAGGAAAACTTAGGAGAAGCCGACAAATAAAATGAAACTTCCCAACGCCAATCGAGCTAACCATAGGAGACAAACTTGAACGTTACTGCCTCAATCCTGAGCATTCAAAAGGAAAACATAAAGCCTTGCTTTTCAAACAAAGATTAGGTATTCCCTTAGCTAACAAAGAAATCCTAGAAAATGCTCTTAAAAAAGCAGTAATGGAAGGAGAAGCCGAACTTGATAAAATCGATCAATATGGCACTCACTATACTTTGCACGGCTATAACTTGCATTTTTTACTCAAAGACAATAATATAGTTTAAGAGTCATAATTAGAAGCAAAGCACTCATTGAAAACATGATTAACCTAGAATTCACGGAAGAAGAAAAGAACTCACTGTATTATGAAAGATTTCATCATCCCCATCCCCGGGTTCAACTGAAGATGGAAGTTCTTTGGTTAAAGAGT
>VYKQ01000148.1_pt1 | contig 13670 bp, 20 predicted proteins | sample 5114541 | NCBI WGS metagenome assembly VYKQ01 (sample SAMN12291801, study PRJNA351875) | freshwater metagenome | isolation source: freshwater lake | place: USA: Michigan, Baseline Lake | collected 2013-08-09
GGCGATATCTCGATCCCAAATCACAGGAATCTGCTGTTTAGCGATTAATTCCGCTTCTTCTCGACAAATAGCCCGAATTCCCACGGGTAAGGTCGGTAAACCCATTTCTAACACCCGACGCATCACACAGGCGTGGTTATGGTGGGAGCCTTCGTACTCAAAACGCATATCGCCATGGGCATCAATTTGAACCACAGTAAAAGGTTCCGATAAAGCTTGCTGGTAAGCTTGTACTACTCCCGTGGTGATAGCGTGTTCACCCCCGACGGCGACGACAAATTTATCATCGGCGATTAAACGCGAAACTGTAGCTGTGGTGACGGCTAACATCTCCTCGGCGGACAGTTGCGGTTGCTGACGGGTATCTGCGATCGCCTCATGGGTATAGATGCCCACTTCTAAACAGGTTTCCCTCTTAAGTTCCTCGTCATAAGCTTCCAATTGTTGGGAAGCGGTAATCACCGCCGCCGGTCCGGTTTCACAACCCTTACGATAGGTGGTGGTGGCCTCGTAGGGAATCGGCAGGATCACGGCCTTAGCTGTGGCGTAAGATGCGATCGCTTCACTCCCTAAAAACTGTTCGCTACCGGTGGCGCAAGACAATAACATGGGCAAGTCACAGAAAATTTTAGTCCAATCTTAGAAAATTTTAGTCCAATCTTCTATTATAAATATTTTGACTATTTTTGTCTATTACAGCCTTTCTTATCAACCTCAACTGACCCCAGACATATCTACTAAGTAGGGAGGTACAATTATTTTTAGGATGGGTTAGCGGTAGCGTAACATGAGCCAGCGTTGGGTTTCATGCTTCAACCCAACCTACGTTCATCTTATATTTAATTCCACCCACCTACTTATTGAGATAACTGCTGTAACGATAGCTTAACACCCTCTACCACTGTCAACCTGACTTCTAATTAGGTTGCTTAGGTTTTTCGAGTTGCTCTTTAACTGATTCTAAGGGAAGTTTTAATACTCTAGCAATTTGTTCGACGGTTAAGCCTTCTTTTATCAATTCTGTGGTGGTAGTTGATTACAGATATTACCTTCGCTAATTTGGATTCCAAATACATTATTTTTAGCAACATTATAATAATACCTTCGCAGACTAGACTTGAGATTAGCTTTATTAACTTCTTCTCCTAAAATTTCCGATAAGGTTTTCCATAGCTTACCGGCTACATCCTTGACATATTTCTCGGAACGATGATGACTTTTAGCGATTTCTGTGTATTTTTGATGGTTAATCACCCCTTCTAAGATTTCAGACTGAACATCATCTAAATTCTCTCCTGTATAGGAGAAGATGAGATTATCAACAGTTGTAATTAAAGAGTGAATATCAAAATTGTTCATTTTTAAACACAGAATCAAGATTAATAAGCTTTTACCTGACATTATATGACATTATAAGGTGTACGGTCAATTTAATATTATTTTTAGATTTAAGTTATTTGTCTTAATACTGCTTTATATAGCTTTATATAACTTTAAAAGTCTTGACAGTTAATTGTGGGGTGTTTATGCTCAGAGGAGATTTTTTCTGAAATTAATTTAGGGAATATGATGCAACAATTTAGAATAATACTCTTATGTGTAGGAGTTTGGCTACCATCAGTATTAGCATTTAACTCGGCTGATGCTGTCACTGCGCGAAAAACTTGGAAGTGGACTGCTCCTCCTCCCGGAGTTAGTTGGAATGATTTTCACGTACAAATAAAAACTGACACTCCAATATTGGGGCTGCCAATTATAGAATCAGCTCCTACTTTGGGAGGGATTATCAATCTTCCTGGAAGATGTCCCGGTCCAGTAATTAATCCACCTCCACCTCCTGCTGATTTCCCTAATGGAATGGATCATCTACATTTTACTAACTGTAATACTGATGGACTTGCGGGACAAATGTTGGTTTTAAGTGTAGAATATGATCTTAAAAGAAAAAACCGCTTAAGACCCGTCGATCCTTACTATACTAACAATGGTGTAAGAGTAAAGTTATCACCAGCACTTGGAGGAGACCCAGTACTCGTTGGATTTGATGTATCTGATAGACGATCTCCCTCAGTTGATTTAACTTTATTTAATAGTTCTACTCAGGAAGCACTTAATGTCACTAATTTGTCATGGTCTTATCGAGCAGAAAGAACTCCACAAAATGAACTGATACCTTTTACTTTACCTAGTTTTATATCAATACCTGGTAATTTTGAAATACCTATTAACAGCAGTATAAGCTTTACGTTGGATAATCTACCTGAAACGCCAGGTTACATCCTATTTCAAGGAACTTCAGTCGGTCAAATATCTGGTTTTAGTTCTGATTTTATTGGAGAACATCAAGAAGAAGTTCCCGAACCCACCTCAACCCTAAGTCTTCTTTCCCTGGGAATACTTGGTGCAGGTGCAACCTTAAAACGCAAAGTAAAACGCTCTCATTCAACCGAAAAAGAACCCAGTAACGTCAGTTAAATTGCCTTTTTATATAACTCATTCCCCCTTAATTTTAGACCAGTTAAGGGGGATTTTTTATGCTCTTACTTCTCCGTAGTGTATTTTTAACTGAATATTTGCTATAATAAACAGAGCGTAAGCATCAATCATCCTGATTAGATTTCTGATGAGTCCAACTGTTTTCCGAGAAGATGGCTATCGCTTCTTTTTCTTTTCCCGCGAAGAAACAAGAATGCACGTTCATGTTCATTGTGCAGAAGGAGAAGCTAAATTTTGGCTTGAACCACAAATTGAATTAGCTCGTAATCATAACCTATCTCGAAAACAACTGCAAGCGATAGAAACTATTATTGAGGAACGACAAAATGAACTTAGAAATGCTTGGACAAAACACTTCTCAAGCTGAAGTAACTCATATTTCTTCCCATGGAATATGGATTCTGGCAAACAACGAAGAAATGTTTCTTTCTTATCAAGATTTTCCTTGGTTTCAAGATGTACCTATTAGACAAATTTTAAATATACAAGAGCCTTTTCCTAATCATTTTTATTGGCCAGATTTAGATGTAGATTTAAGCAAAGAAATTATTAAAAATCCTGAGAGATTTCCATTAAAAGCTAAATTCTAGTGCGATCGCTATCGCCGATCTTGTAGGGTGCGTTCCCTAATGCAACTTCTACCGCTCCACTAATAGATTTTTGGGGAACGCACCATGGACATTCATTGGCTGTAAGTGCGAGCGCCGATCTGGTAGGGTGCGTTCATAAAATGTAACGCACCTTATTTTTATTGCTTGTCCTTCTGTATCCCATAGGATACACTTAAGGCATGATTGAAATTCGCCAGACCGAAACCTACTCTCAGTGGTTTAGCAATTTGCGGGATCATCAAGCAAAAGCACGTATAGACATTCGTGTTCGCCGCCTGTCTATGGGCAATCCAGGCGATGTTAAACCAGTAGGAAAAGGTGTATCGGAACTGCGGATCGATTATGGACCAGGCTATCGGGTGTATTTCATTCAGCGAGGAGAGACCTTGATCATCCTCTTGGCAGCAGGAGATAAGCAAACTCAAGAACGGGACATCAAAACAGCATTAAATTTAGCACAAGACTTATAGGAGATTTTTATGGCTACTATCCAAACCTATCCTTGGGATGCGGCAGAACATCTCGAAACAAAAGAAGATATAGCTGCATATCTTGAAGCAGCCCTTGAAGATGGCGATCCAAGCTTAGTGGTAGCAGCATTAGGTGATATTGCTCGATCCAAAGGGATGACACATATTGCCCGTGAAACAGGGTTGGGGCGTGAAAGTCTCTATAAAGCTTTGTCAATCGAAGGCAATCCAGAGTTTGCCACAGTTCTTAAGGTCTTACAATCACTTGGGTTACGCCTCCAAGTCGTACCAATTGCCTAACTTCGCCGTTATACTGAATCGGTTTTTAATAGCATGATTAACTCCCAATCCAACTTTAAAAACCCGCTCTCCCCCATACCTGTTAAACGGGATTTGGTATCAGAGCGATCGCTAGATTAAGGGTTAAGTAATGTTAAGATCATAATTCTTCAAGAAGAAAGCGCATGATCGCCGAGTAACTGTAGCCAAAAATACCAAATTTTGCCCCAGTCAGAATAAAGTAGGGATCAAGCGCATTCGATCGAAGCAAGAATTTTCTCCCCAGTATCTATGAATCAATCAGAAAGTTGCGGTAAGGTCTATCTCGTCGGTGCGGGTCCCGGAGATCCCGGTTTGTTGACCTTAAAAGCGAAAGTTCTTTTAGAAAATGCCGATGTTGTCCTCTATGATGCCCTAGTCAGCCCCTCGATTCTAGCCATGATTAACCACCGGGCCGAACAAATCCATGCGGGTAAGCGTCGCAGTCGTCATTCTCTGGTACAGGAAGAAATCACCGCTTTACTGATCGAGAAGGCCCAGACTAATACCGTGGTTGTTCGTCTCAAGGGGGGGGATCCCTTTGTTTTCGGTCGCGGGGGTGAAGAAATGCTCGATCTGATCGCGGCCGGAATTAGCGTCGAGATCGTGCCGGGGATCACTTCAGGAATTGCCGTGCCTGCCTATGCCGGTATTCCCCTCACCCATCGCAATTATAGTTCTTCCGTTACTTTCGTCACCGGCCACGAGATGGCGGGTAAATATCGTCCCCAGGTTAACTGGTCAGCGATCGCCCATGGCGCAGAAACAATTGTCGTTTACATGGGTGTGCATAATTTACCCTATATTATCGGCGAGTTAACCAAGGCCGGCAGAAGTCCAGAAACACCGATCGCCCTGATTCGCTGGGGAACAACACCGCAACAACAGCAGTTAATCGGTACTTTCACCACGATTATGGACCAGATCGAAGCCACCGGCTTTGAAGCCCCAGCGATCGCTGTTATCGGTGCAGTGGTGGACCTTCACGATCTCTTGCAAGCGGGACAACCTTTGCTATCGAGGACAATCCCCCCTACCCCCATTTCTCTCTGATCCGGTTCCCATGCGTCAATATCAAAAATCCCTGACGATTACCACCAGTCCCAAGAATTTCCATCGTCTCACTGCCCCCATAGAAGCGATCGTGGCTGAATCGGGCATAACGACGGGATTATGCAGTGTCTTTGTCTGTCACACCTCCGCTTCTTTGCTGATCCAAGAAAATGCCGATCCCGATGTTCTCACCGATTTGGCCAATTTCTTCGCTAAGTTAGTCCCAGAAGATAGCAGTCTCTACTATCACTCTACCGAAGGGCCAGACGATATGCCCGCTCATATTCGCTCGGTCCTCACCCGGACATCGGAACAAATCCCGATCGCTAGGGGTAAATTAGTTTTAGGGATCTGGCAAGGTATCTATCTCTGGGAACACCGTCAGAGTCGTCACCAAAGGCAAGTGGTGGTTCATATCACGGGGGTCTGAAGTGTTGCGTATAGTTTTGTAATAGAAACTTTACTCGCACCCCTCATCGGAGTAAGATTTTTTCCGTGTACGATCAAATTGTTCGCTTTTTGAACAAAGAACTTCATATTTCGTAACAAAAGGAAACAATTTATGCGAAAATTGTTCGCTCTGGCCCTGGTGCTATCTCTCTGGTTCACCTTTGCCGCTCCAGCGTCGGCTGATTTGTCCAATCTGACCCCTTGTAGCGAAAATCCCGCTTTCCTACAAAAAGCGAAGAGTTTCCGCAACACCACTCTCGACCCCGAATCGGGAGCCAAACGCGCTCAAACCTACTCCCAAGCTCTCTGTGGACCGGAAGGCTATCCTCACCTAATTGTGGATGGTCGTTGGGATCACATGGGCGATTTCTTTATCCCTAGCATCCTATTCCTGTACATTACCGGTTGGATCGGTTGGGTTGGTCGGGCCTATTTAATCGCCGTGCGCGACAGCAAAGATGCCGAAATGAAGGAAATCATCATCGATGTTCCCCTCGCTCTCAGCAAAATGTTAACGGGTTTTCTCTGGCCGTTGGCCGCTTTACAAGAAGCCACTTCCGGTAAATTAACCGTTAAGGATTCGGAAATTACCGTTTCCCCTCGTTAATTTTTGTGTCAAACCCTTGACTTTTTATTCCCTAGGAGAACTCAGATGGAAGGACTTACTAAATTTCTCTCGTCCGCACCCGTGTTAATTATGGCGCTGCTGACTTTCACCGCCGGGATTTTAATCGAATTTAATCGCTTTTATCCCGATCTCTTATTCCACCCGCTAGGTTAAAGGCAATCTCAGGTGATTAAAGGGGATACAGAATCGACTGTATCCCTTTTTAAGGGCAACGATCGGAGGGATTGGGGGAATATTAAGAAAAGAAAGACACTGGAGACGACAGGCTCTAAAAATCGATAAGATAACAGATGTCTGCAACCACAGAGGTGGGACAAACCATGGTATTAGATAGAGATTTGATGCTGGGAAAGCGGCTGCGCTATCAAGAATTACAAGAAAAATTAAAAGAGATTTGGCAGGGAGAAAACGTTCCCGAATCCGATGAATGGGATTATGATATCCTAGTTGTCCCTTCTTTTAGTATCGATCAGAGAGTCGGTCAAAAAGTAGCGGGTTTTTTACATTACGAAGAAAGATTATTATTTTCTCTGATTCGGTTGCGACACCCGAAAACTCGTTTAATCTATGTAACAGCGCAGCCACTTTCGCGGATGGTGATTGATTATTACCTGCAATTGTTGCCGGGGATTCCTTTTTCCCATGCTAATAATCGTCTGTTATTACTGACAACTCACGATAGCTCTTTTCAACCTTTAACCCAAAAAATTCTGGAAAGACCGCGCTTAGTAGCAAGAATCCGGCAAGCGTTGCGTCGAGATCGTGCCTACATGGTTTGTTTTAATTCTACTAATTTAGAGCGAGAATTGTCTTTACAATTAGATATTCCTTTATTTGCCTGTAGTCCAGACTTATTGTATTGGGGTTCTAAAAGTGGCAGTCGCGAGATTTTTGGTCAAGGCAATATTCCCCATCCTGACGGTAGTTTACAGGTAAATACGGTCAAGGATTTGTTATACGAAGCCGCTAGTTTGTGGTCTCGTCAACCGCAACTAAAACGCATGGTAGTTAAGTTAAATGAGGGGTTATCGGGAGAAGGAAATGCAGTTTTAGATTTACGTCCTTTAGCGGGAATTGTTGATAGTAACAGTCTAGATTTAAGCGAGAGAATGAATCTCTTGGCCAAACAATTAGAGAAGATGAGTTTTCAAGCAAGGGATGAAAATTGGGACAGTTTTTCTGGCAAAATTGCTGAATTAGGGGCAATTGTCGAAGCTTTTATTGAAGGAGAAGAAAAGCGATCGCCGAGTGTGCAAGGTTATATTACACCCACGGGAGAAGTGAATATTCTTTCCACTCACGATCAAATTTTAGGCGGTCCCGATGGTCAAATTTATCTAGGTTGTCATTTTCCTGCCGATGAAAATTATCGCCTACAATTACAGGAATTAGGCCTAAAAATAGGGGAAATTCTGGCAGCCAAGGGGGCAATTGAACGCTATGGGGTTGATTTCGTCGCTGTGAAAAATCCAGAAACTTTAGTCTGGGATTTACAGGCGATCGAAATTAATCTGCGAAAAGGAGGAACCACCCATCCTTTCATGACTTTGAAGCTTTTAACTAATGGTGAATACGATCGAGAAACTGGATTATTTTTCAGTCAACCTCACCAAGAAAAACACTATATTGCCTCCGATAATCTCCACAAACCCCAATACAAAGGTTTACTTCCCGATGATTTAATGGATATTATTGCTAAACATCGCTTACATTTTGATAGTAGCAGTAAAACAGGAACAGTTTTTCATCTCATGGGTGCGCTGTCAGAATTTGGTAAATTAGGGTTAACTTGTATCGGTAATTCTAGTGAGGAAGCTGCGGCAATTTATCAGCGTGTGGAACAGGTGTTAGATTGGGAAACAGAGCATAGTTCCATAAATTTAGGTTATTATTATTCTGGATTACCGATCACTTGGATATAGAAGGTTTTTCTGGCAAGAATTTGCGTTTTAGGGAATCGATAGCTCGTCCGGGTACTTCCGTCGCTTGAGCGAGAATTAAATTCCAAAGATAACCGTATTTAGGGAAATTTCTCAGGAGAATCACCTCGGCAATAAAGTAAAAACGTTTAGTTCTTTTATACTCAGGAGGATTATCTTCAATCCGCAGTTGTTCGGCTATTTCTGGCAGCCAATGACCGATAGTTTTACCTTGCTCAAAAAACTTGGCCTGAATATATAAACCCAGTAATCTATCTAAACACCAAAAGGGAATATATTTAATCGGGCCAGTGACACTCATGGAAGCGGTAATCTCTTTAACTGCCGGTTGTACCAGTTCGTTTTTCCAAACTTTTTTATCAAAGTTTTCCATGTGAGGACCCTTGTGATCTCGACGTTTCCCGATCAGGGCGCTAGGATTAAAAGGATTATCTAAAGGAGCGATCGGTGCTTCTAATAAATAAGTATTCTCTTTAAATAAGTTACTATTATTTTCTCTTCTGCTACAGATAGCTAAACTTTTTATATCGGGAATTGTTGGCCAAGAACTCTCTAATTTTTCTCGTTCACCGTAGGGAAATTCACATCTGGCTAATCGTAATACCCAACTATTGGGAAAGCGGTCAAAATAGTCTGTGACTAAGGTGACGATCTCCGGGTGTAAATATTCATCGCAATTGATTGTGAGAATATAAGTACCTCTGGCATTTAAAAATCCTGTACTTCTTTGAATAATTTCACCCCGTAAAGCACAGACAATCTGTTTCATGCGTGGATCATTCACCGGCGAAGGTTTGACCCCGGGAGGATGAACTAAAATAAATTCTATATCTCCCTTGACTTTCAACAATTCTCCTAGCCAATATTCGCCAAATCCCTCGCGCATCGGGATAACGATCGATAGAAAAGTATTGGACATAAATTAACTCTTTAGATTTGGTTGTGATTTATCAAAGTTGTCTTGACCGCGATGCACTTAACTGGTTTAAATAGCTTCTAAATATTTGCTATCGAGCAGAAAAGAGCCTCGATCGAATTTTACACCCCAATAACCCCCCGGCCGGCGATCGATAACCGTGCCGATATCGTCGATATTGAGCAGCTCTGGCGGCCGTAACATAGGCATAGGATCGGCGGTTTTCAGGTAAGGGGGAATGGCAATCAGACGGACTTTTCCCCCGACGCTAATTTCACTCATGGTAATTGCTAGATGCGATCGTGACATAACATCCCAAGTTAGCATATTTCAAATCATTCTAAAGATAGATTCCCCAGGGAATAGGTGTTGTGTAAGCTGTTGTCGTACGCCTTTGGAGTTGGGTTGGGGTGTTGCCTGACCTAGCGGCGAGGGGGCGATCGCAATCAGTACAACCAAAAAAAAACAAAATCTGAATCGCTAGTTGGGGAGAAAAATGTAAAGATTTATTAAATTGTATCTTTTGATACAGTTGTCGGGGGATGTGTATCATCCCGTTGTCTCCCTTTGGCGTTGGGTTGGGGTGTTGCCTGACCTAGCGGCGAGGGGATAATCGCAATAGAAAATCTGCTAGAGCAATAATCATGAAAATAACCCATAAACTCTTGTTATCTTCCTGTCTCTTACTGGGTGTCACAGTAGCCCCATCCCAAGTATTGGCAGGACCCTTTGTTCCTCAAGGGCCGTTTGTCCAACCTGCCCCCGGATCTGGAATTCCTGGCCCCAAAAACGTTCCGGGCAAAGAATATAGCGATCGCTTCGACAAAGACACTCAAGAACCGCCAGTCAGCGATCCAGAAAAGAATATTTACTGGGATGGCAATGGTGGTCGGCAAGATGCTTTCGACTATAGTGGCTCTCGCGCAGGTGATACCGATCCAGCTAGAGAAGTAGATGCCTTAGCTAATCATGGAGATGCTCTATTCTGGGATGTCATCGCTAATCAAGCCGCCCTACTATTCTCGACCGGTTCGACAACGCTATTACTCCCCGGTGATTCCCGTGCTGCTGTTTATAACGCAAGTCCTGCTTATAACCAGCTTGGAATACATGAAAAAAGTGTTCTTGTTGAACCGATTGGCGGGGGGATTGACTTTTGGGCAAAGCCTCCGCAAATTGATCAAGCGGGAGTTAACGATCTCGATGGTTTGGAGGTGTGGGGTCTTGACCCAGCAGGTCCAACTCCTAATGGTGCTGATGCTGATATGTACTCTTTGTTGGAAGATCCCACAATTAACGGTACTAGAACGTCAGTATGGTACTACAACGGTGGTGTAAGTACCTCTTATCTTAATGCTGCTCAGATTGCGGCGGCGATTAACCGCCCTGACATAGTTAACTTAGCAGACATTATTGATTTGGATGGTTTAATGGTCTGGGATGGCGTTAACATTGGCCAATGGGATAACGGCGATGCCATTCTGTTCAGTGTTATGCCCATCGACGCTAATCTTGATGGAATCATCACACCCAATATTAATGGGGGCGATATCGACGGCGGGGAAATTTGGTCTTGGCAATTTGGTCAACCACTGGCCCAATTCCTCAATCACGGTGGGCATCTCTGGGATACAGCTTTCAATGTCAGACAGGCTACTGGAGCAGTGAATGAAAATATAGATGCTTTAGAAGCGGTTGCTACCCCCGAACCTTCCAGCTTCCTTAGCCTATTAGCTCTCGGCACTCTCGGCGCAGCTTCAACCCTGAAACGCAAACTAAAATCCTCTAAATCCGACGAAAACTAAACCACAAAAGTAGGCTAAATTGCTTACCAAAGTAGAATTAATGCTCCTTCATTCAGTCAGTTGAGGGGGTTTATTTTTTGTCTATTGTTTATTGTCTATTATTTAATTGTTGCTAACTAATTGACAACAAGAGCGTTTTTTGTGGTAGAATAGTCGGCCTAGTGTAAATATAGTAAAAGTTGCAATGTCTATCACCCATATTAATAATCTTCAAGACCAGATTTTGCAAAGTATTAAGACTTTACCGCTAGAAAAACAGCAAAAAGTCCTTGAATTCGCCCAATCCTTACAAAGAAATTCACGTTTTCAGAAATGGGATAATATTTCAGATGCAGAAGCACAATCGTTACAAAATGAATTTGCTCAAGAGGATATTAGCTTTTCAGAAATTATTTTACCCGATTATTTATCTCACCTTGAACAAGAGGATAAGAAATAAATGCGAGGCGATATTTATCTAGCTGATTTGAATCCGAGTCGTGGTTCAGAACAAGCTGGTATTCGACCTGTTATTATTGTCCAACATAACAATATTGATCGCTTCACTAGCACTGTTGTTGTAATTCCATTAACCAGTAATTTACGTCGCGCACAAATCCCCGGAACAATGGTTATTCCCGCAGGACAGGGAGGCTTAAATCAGGAATCAGTAGCCTTATGTTATCAAATTGTTGTTATTGATAGACAACGACTTCAGCGACAGTTTGGGAAACTTTCTTCTAGTTATTTACAGCAATTGGAAGAAGCGATGCGATATACATTAGATTTAACATAAAACACTAATAGGAATGTTTAATTAGTTTAATTTTCTTTCTGGAAAACTTAAAAATTAAGTCTCCTGGTAATCAGTACACTCGGCGCAGCTTCAACCCTGAAACGCAAACTAAAATCCTCTAAATCCGACGAGAACTAAACCACAAAAGTAGGCTAAATTGCTTACCAAAGTAGAATTAATGCCCCTTCATTCAGTCAGTTGAGGGGGTTTATTGTATAATAGGGACATAATTAAATCAAGAGGATTTTGGTTATGCAACAGGTGACGATTGAGCTACCCACCACCATAATTAATGCTCTAGCCGCCTACAATCAAGAGCATAAGGTATCGTCTTCTGATACAGTACAAACGGCTATAGAATCATTTTTAATAGCGAAAGGCTATTTATCCAAACCGAAAAAATCTTTTCACTTATCTCCCGCACCCAAAGGAAGTGGCTATACTGACACATCCATCAATCATGACGCTGTTTTAGTCGAATTAATAACAAATCCGACTTTAAAAACCCGCTCCCTTCTCCCCACTTTCCTATTTTCTTTTCTATACCTTTTAAACAGGATTTACTAGGGTCAACAAGAGTCTTAGGGAGACAAATTAATCAATACTTTTGCCTCTTGCCTTTTTCAACTGGTCCCTGAAAAGGTCTTAATTTTAGGGAAATACAGTTAAAGGAATCCATTCGTAGGTGTTGACAATACCTTGAAAATAATCATTAATAGTCTCTCTGGAATAGGGAACAACACCATCTTCACCAAACCAACGTTCATAAATTGTCACCGCTTGTTGTTGGTCACTAACGATCCCTTCCATGAATTTTAATAGCGTATAATTCACTGTATCGCGCCATTTAGAATCATTTTCGGGTAAAGTACAGGCATAGGATTCGTAGGCGTAGGGATAGGAGGGAACTATGGCTAAATTATTGGGATTTTTAGCGCTTTTCCTTAAACCTTCTAGGGTAATGCCATCACTGGCAAAACCATCAATTTCTCCCGTTTCTAGTTTTTGTAAACCCTCACCACGATTTTTAACTTTGACCAAAATAGCGGCGGGTTGTTGGGTTTTAATTACTGCTTCATTAGTAGTATTGGCAATTACTCCAATGCGTCTGCCTGCCAAGCTACCGATGTCATCGAGATTACTACCTTTGCGGGTGAGTAATTGAGTGCCACTGGCAAAGTAACTAACGGAAAAATCCACTTCATTTTCTCTTTTCCAAGTAAAAGTAGTGGAGCCACATTCGATATCGATAACCCCTGTTTTCAACTTTTCAAAACGATTTTGGGGAGTAATCTCAACAATTTTTAACTTAATTGGTTTTCCTAACTTCCGTTCGGTTTCCTTGCGAATTAACTCTAACATATCAAGGCTGTAACCCACCCACTTGCCCTGGGAGTTGACAAAACCAAAGGGAATAGCATCTTTACGAGCGCCGGCAGTAATTACCCCAGTTTTTTGAATGCGATCGAAGATTGCTCCCGCAAGGCTAGAATGGTTACTGGTGACGGTTAAAGCTACTGTCATCGTCATGACGGCAAGTGTACGCTTCATTTTTTTTCCTAATCTGAAAGTTGCTCAAGTCTCCGACTGTTTCAGGAGACCGAGAGTTTCCCAGGGGAAGATTTTTTAGCGGCGATTGCTGCGGACAAAAAAAGAGGAGAGATGTTACTCTCTCCCCCTTTTAGTTTTTTCGACAACATTTTAAATTGTTTTTTCAGTTGTCGCTGTCGGGCCGAACCGCCTTTGCCTTTGTCGTTACGTCCCTGCCGGCGGGGGGACTCCCATCGCTTAAGTCGCATAGTTTTTAATTCCAATTTAGTCGGTTATCTTTATCTTGAATGTCGGGGTGAAGACCCTCGCTTTTAGCGACGGGATGAAACCCCGACCAGTATAAAACAGCACTTCGACAGGCTCAGTGTCCACATTTCGACACATTTCGACACATTTCGACACGCTCAATGTAAAGGCTCAATGTAAGAGCTTCGGTGTTTACAAAATCTTGACAATTTGTGCTATACAGGTTAATATAAAATAAGTTGTTTGAGGTCGATAAACAATGATTGTCTTAGAAATGAAAGCAGTGGTCAAACCAAATCAGTGTTCTGCCATTGATGAAGCTATTCGTACAGTACAATTCATCCGTAATAAGGCTTTAAGGCTTTGGATGGATGCCAAGAGAGAAGACAAAATCGATAAATATTCTCTCAA
>VYKQ01000168.1_pt1 | contig 13651 bp, 15 predicted proteins | sample 5114541 | NCBI WGS metagenome assembly VYKQ01 (sample SAMN12291801, study PRJNA351875) | freshwater metagenome | isolation source: freshwater lake | place: USA: Michigan, Baseline Lake | collected 2013-08-09
GCTAATGGAAAAGAAGCAATAGAATCGCTAATGATTGCTTATCAAGTAGATAATGAACCCTTACCTGAACCTTTATTTTGTAGGATGGGTTAGGAAGTGCGCTAACCCATCAAAACCTATTGTAATTAACCGGAATGGTTGGGTTTCCTTGGGTCAACCCAACCTACGAAGATGGGGTTTTCTTGGGTCAACCCAACCTACAGAGTTAATCTAAACTGTTCAAGAAATTAAAAAAGATTGGAGTTTACCATGAATCAAACGTCTTCTACCCCTAGCCTAGAAAAAGTTAAACAAAGAGCAGCTAAAATTCAAGAAATTTGTCGTAGAGCCGATGCAGAAATCTTGATTTTAGATGAATTAATTGCCCAATTAGAAGCTGAAAATCGCTCTTCTACTCTTCATCTTTACCGCTTAAACAAGGCTAAACATTTGTTAGATCAAGTTTAGTTATGTAATTTAGCATTAGAGAATTTCAGGGTCTAGTGTTCCTTATCTAGAGAATTTCATCAACAGACTAAAATTCTAGCCTGCTTTTGCATTATAACAAAGAGACATAAAACCCATTGCTTACGTCCAGTAGGATTAGTTAATGGAGAATTTACTGTCTCTGTTTGTCCTCTTTTTTTAAGGAGTGATTACATCTAAAATATCTCGATACAAAGGCGCACATTTTCCAGCCATTTCTAAACCTGTATTTAGTCCTTCACTTGAAAAATATAAATCTTTTCGATCTACAGCGCGAATAATTTTATCTCTATCACTTTTAGGCAAATCACCCCAACCAGCTTCACAGTAAGCATCTGGATGGGTTCCATAAGCAAATTTCTTAAATGCCTTAGAGTCTAGTTCTAGTTTTGAAAATCCTTGAGGATCTGATTTTAGTTTATCTTCAATTTTTTCTTGTAATTTTTTACCTACATTTTTGAGAAATTGCTGACCATTAGGAGTTAGTTTTTGATAGGTTTCTGTCATAAATATTCTAAGATACTTATCTCCAAAACCTAAGTAGTAATCGGGTGCTTTTTGGTTCGGATTTCTTCTTCTAAAGTCTTCTTCACGGAATTTATAATAGTCTAAATTTCCAAGTTCAACTTTTGGATCAGATTTATTTTTTCCTTCATTTTGCCGAATTTCATAATATTTCAGGCTTCCGGGTTGACCCACAGGGAATGGTGTAGGAGATTTTGTGAAGATAAAACTAGCTAAAATACCTTCAGTAATTTTTCGATCAAATATTTTATTGATATTAAGTATTCCTCCGTAGTCTCCTTCATTATGCATATTAATTGCAATTTTATGTTTTTTATCAAAACTGGATAGACAAACTTGTATATAATCATCTACAGTAACCTGGCGATAAAGTATTGCATTTTCACCTGCAATTTTCATCAAATAAAGAAAAGTATAACCACTAAAAGATTGATTTTGCAAATTTCTAATTTCACTTATTGAGCAAGGTGTCCATTCATTATTCGCAATATAGATTTCTGCACTTTCATAAAACGAACCATCCCAATGAAAATCAGAAGCTTGCCGTAGACATTGAATATATTTATATAATGATGGATTGTAAATACTAATAGTGGTAGCATTATTCTTGAGTGCGCGGTAATTAGCAGGAATTTTGAAAGCTAAACCATAATCATCAAGACGAATTTCACGAGTTTCTGTAGCTGGTTTAGATAAGCTAGGTTCTTTACCACAAGCAGCCATTGTTCGTTGTGCATTAGCTGGTAATTGAACATTAAAGTATCCTAATAATAAAATGAATGTTGCAATAGAAAATTTCTTGATAAAAACGTGACACGCATTATCTGCAATCCCCGCCGCGCCAATTTCACCGCTTAAAATAGTAATATTATTAGTAATATTGCGCTGATTACGGGCAGTTTCCGTTCCTGCAAAGCCGCCATAGATTGCTACATTATTTTTCAGGGTAAAGCTTGCAGTTCTGTCGGTTCCCGTAGTCGGTTTATACGTCCCCGCAGCCACCCAAATCTCATCACCAGCTGGTGCTGCAGTAATAGCACTTTGTAAACTGCCATAAGCATTGTTCCAAGCGGAGCCATTACCTGTTGAACCAGACTTAACGTAGATGATAGCCATGATATACCTCGTGTGAAAAAGATAGTACAGAGTCAATAGGGAATCCACCCGAAACTTAGTTCGAGTTAGATAAAGTTGATAAGTAAGCGAATAGTGGAGAAAAATGTCTCTAGAGACAGCAAAACTATTAATCAGGCTTGGATGTCAGAAAATTTAGCACTGGTTAGGGATAATGCTTAGATTGTAGAGGCGAATAATTATAAGTCCCGTTTATTTTTTTTTTTTTCATTCATCAGCAGAGCTTATTACATAAATCGAGCAGAGAGAAAATATCTGGTATAATCCCACTTCTGAGAAAATTTACCTAGAGATAAGCCGATTTGTGTTGCTAAGGCTATATTTTGATTAACTTTTGTCAAGTTATTCGGAGAATCTTTTAGTACAAATGCTCAAACCCCCTCTCCCCTCTCGCTGCTCCCAATTCCGACGCTCATATCAGTGATGCTGTAGGTTAAGGGGTTATTATCGGCATCGGTGGGGATAAATAAGTGTTATAAATAATTATAGGCTACTCAAAATAAATCTAAAATGACGACAACAGAAATTAAATTCACTCTAACTTTACCTAAAGTTCCAGAAATTCATCATCTGGAAGCTGAGAAAAAAGCTAAAGAAGCCTATGTTATGACGTTACTTCGTCATGGTGATATTAGTGCGGGACGTGCCGCAGAATTATTAGAGATCGATCATCATAAACTTTCTGATTTAATGGATCACTATAATATTTGTCCATTTCCTATGCAAACCCAAGAAGAATTACAACAAGAAGTGGCTGAGACTCTCCAAATTTTAGAGAGATATAAAAAGTAAAGTGATTATTGTCTCTGATACCACCCCTTTAAGTGAATTAGCAAAAGTTGGAAAACTTAATTTACTTCATGACATTTACGGGAAAATTATTATTCCTCAAGAAGTTTACCATGAGGTAACAACAGGAAATCATCCAGCAGTTAATTTAGTTCAATTAGCAGACTGGATAGAGAGACGAACCATTAGCAGTTCAGAAAAAGTCTCTACTTTGAAAACGATAACTAATTTAGGTTGGGGTGAATGTGCTGCTATGATTTTAGCTGAAGAATTAGAAGCCGATCAATTATTGATTGATGATTTAGAAGCTAGGCGAGTTGCTTTATCTCGAAATTTAAAAATTACTGGTACATTAGGTATTTTATTGGTCGCCAAACAACTAGGATTAATTACTAGCGTTCAGGAAGTTTTAGCTGCGTTAATTACTAAGGGTAAACGTATTAATACAAGACTGTATCAAGAGGTTTTGTCCACCGCACAAGAATCATTTTAATTATTCAATAATTGCTGAGAAAAGGACGTAAACATCATCACTCACGTCCCATGAAAACATTAATTAATTGTCGTTAGTGTTGTCTTGATTATGCTTTTTAGACAGCAATACACCTAACCCTAGTGTTGGCATCGGTGGGGGTAATTGTGTCAACAAGAGTGTTTAAGAGGCTATTTTCGGGAACGGTGAGGGTAGTATCGTAGAGGACTGGTGCGCTATTTTGGACGAATTTCAATCAACTTAAAGTACAATCAAGAATGACAGATTTAAGTAACTTAATACAAGACTGGGCAAAAGATTTCCCGCGAAGACTGACACCAACCTATAATCAGCGTTATCAATTTCAGATTAGACATTGTGGTAATGAGGAAATTCGAGTCCGAGATGGAGGAGAAGAAATTTGGGCAGATGGCATTAATTATGAAACAGGAGAGCTTATGGAAGCTAAATTTATTGAAAATCCCGCTAATAGTCCCTAGGTTGATAATTCTAATGTACCCCCTTTTATTCGGACAAAAGTTCAAGGCGATATAGAAAATGAATTTCGTCGCTATGGAGCAGTCATTAATGACCAAAAAACCCCTGTGGTTAAGTTGTTAGTAATTGTTAATATGAGAGAAGCCGTACCATTTTTTGAAAAATTACTCCGTCAGTTTAATATTCTTGGTACTGTTGTCGTTTTACCTTAAGTAAAAAGGAGAAGTTTTTAATGGAATATCTTATTACACCAGACCAACCGACCCAATGGAAAATTAACACAGTAGATTTTATTGAAAATCTCGAAAAATCTTGGCATGATACCACGATTAAAACCCTAACTAATCCCGATGATTATTATAGCATCGAATGGGTTATTAAAATTCCAGAAAAAGGAACTAGATTAGAGGGAGCATTACATCGAGATGGACAAGGAATTAGTTTGGATGGATATTTAGAAGATTGTGCTACTTTTGCCATTTGGTTTCAATCTCTTGTTCCTGAAAATCAAGAATTAATGTTTTATGATCAAGGCTATAATTACTGTTTAAAGTTACAGCCAAACACAGCAATATCTGACATCATCCAGCCATTTCTAAGTCAGTCAATTTCAGTATGAAACTCAATTAATCTAGGCAAAAAGACGTAAACGCTATCGCTTACGTCCCCTTTAAACATCAATTAATCATCGTCAATATCGTTTTGTTTGTGCTTTTTAGAAAACAATGCGCTTAATCCTAGTGTTACTATTCCTAGAATTATAGAAGGTTCAGGGACAGACTGGATAGATTTAGTGGCTACTTGTAAATTATCAATTGAAAAAAGTCTATTACCATCAAGGGGAGATATCTCGAGACGAGATGCAGGAGTAGATCTGACAACACCTAAAAACTTAAAGGCGTTTGGGTTAAGGCTACTGATTGTAGAGGCGAATACTCATAAGCCTAGTTTATTATTTTTTTTTATTCATCAGCAGAGCTTATTAAATAAATCGAGCAGAGAGAAAATATCTGGTACAATGCCACTCCTGCAAGGATTTACCTAGAGATAAGCCGATTTGTGTTGCTGAGGCTATATTTTGAGCAACTTTTCTCAAGTTATTCGGAGAATCAAGTTATTTTGTCATCAGTTAAGGTAAGGAGATGACTACAGCCTTATCATCGGGGTCAGTTAATGGCGGGTTATACTAGAAGTCAAATCTCTTCCTTTATTTATTTGTTAAAAAAATGACACGAGATATTCTACATATAAGCACTCAGGTTTTACCCGGTAATAAAATTCAAATTGCCAACCCTGAATTAAATGTGGGTGAGGTGGTTGAGGTTTTGATACTTGCCAAAACTACTCAAAATCATCAAGATAAAAATGAATCTGAGCCGTTAATAGGTTTATTTAAAAGTTCCCCTGATTTAGCAATGATTAAACCGGCGGCATTGGTACGAATATCACCTACTTAATGCTAAATTTATCATCATTAACCAGTAAAATAATTTTATTGATTAAAGGGATTAATAATAGTGAATTTTTTATTAATAATTAGGGCTTGCTGAATAATGGTAAAACCCTTTGAAAATGCCGACCCACTGTCTATTAGGTGAAAGCCTAATAGATAAGGTAACTGGATGAACAGGGAATCCCTCGCATGAGAGCGATGGGAGCGTCAAAATTATGGACATTGATCGATTTGGCTGGACCGATTGCTATCCTGTTATTAGTGCAGTTCTCACTCAGTATTATTTATACTGTTTTACTGGTCTTTCCCTTAATGGGAAAAAACTATCATTCCTCAGTAGTTTGCGCTGGTTATTTGGGGTTAACTTTGGGGGCAACTCCTACAGCAATCGCCAATATGACAGCAGTAACGGAAAATTTTGGTGCTTCTCCCCAAGCAGTTGTTATTGTTCCTTTGGTGGGGGCATTTTTTATTGATTTGTCTAATGCTTTTGTCATCCAGCAATTTTTGAATTTTCTGACTTAAAAATTTTTACCGATCAAGTGATTATTGAGGAAAGTTCACTAATCTTGTCCGTCAAGATTGGTAAAAGCTTGCAATAAAATCGGAATAATACCAAATCCGTTTTTAATAATATGATTAACTGCCGATCGAGCTTTAAAAACCCAGTTATGGATTGTTTCTTGCTGCTCTGGCCTCCCCGTTTCGACAAGGACACAAGTTAACTTGTGTCCTTTTTTAGTCTTAAAATCGTAAATTAGGCTAATCCGACTAATTTAGCGCTGTATTCCCACATTTTTGCGCCTCTTTCATCGTCGCGAGCTTGAGGAGAAACCCTTTGAACAAAGGATTTACCCTCTTTTTTCTGACGATTGCCCCAACTCCAGTAAGCGCCGGATTGACGGTATTCGGGGTCAGCAACCACCATAGCGACTCTTTCCCCGGCTAATTCTTGGGAAACATAGCCACCGGTGATATTTTTCTGGAACCAGGGGAAAAACTGCTGGAAAAAGGGGTAATGGTTGCGGAAAAGGGGTGTATCGGCCACACAACCCGGATAGAGGGAAGTAAAAGTGATTCCGGTCGATTGGTGATAGCGTTTGTGCAGTTCCCGCATGGTGAGAACATTACACACCTTACTATCTTTATAGGCTTTGACCGATTCAAATTTTTTGCCGTCGGCCATGGTAATCGGCTCTTGGAAACCCTTGGCAAACCCGTCTAAATCGCCCAAATCGGGACGAGGAGGAATTTTACCGCCTAATTCATCGGGATTATGGGTGACAGTGCCGAGAATGACTAAACGGCGGTCGGGAGAGGGAGAATTTTTTAGATCTTCCAAGAGCAAATTCGACAACAGGAAATGACCTAAATGATTGGTGGCCATGCTCAATTCATAACCGTCGGGACTTCTTAAGGGTTCTTTGAGCAAAGGCAGATAGATAGCGGCATTGCAGACTAAAGCGGTTAGATATCTGCCCAAGGCCCGGAAATTTTTAACGAAGCGCCGGACGCTATCGAGGGAACCGAGGTCGATAAATTCAATACAGTAGTTATCCCGGGGAATGTTCAATTCCTTGGCAGCCTGTTCCATTTTCGGGATATCCCGACAGGCCATAACCACAAACCAACCTCTTTGAGCAAGGGATTTAGCGGCGTAGAGACCGACTCCAGAAGTTGTCCCAGTAATGATCACCGTGGGTTTTTTATCTTGTATCATTTTTTGATAATTTTCGTTAATCGCTCTGGTCTAGGGAATATGTAAGGGATTCCGATTATAAATTTTATCGGTTGTCTTACCTGACCCCGGGGTTCGCTTTACATAACTTCAAATTTTCGTGAGTGTTCACTTATCAGTGATCAGTTATCAGTTATCAGTTATCAGTGATCAGATTTGAGTTTTAAGTTTACCGATCTCCCCACCACTCCACACCCTACACCCCACACCCTACACCCCACACCCTACACCCCACACCCTACACCCTACACCCCAATCCCCACACTCCAATCCCCAATTAACGAATGGGTTTAGCTAAATCACCGACTTTAAAACCATTACCGGTAATGATGCGACCGACGCTAGATTGACCATCAGCTTCGACAATTTCGAGAGTGCCAATCGGTTGAGTAATCTGACGGATAACCTTACCCGTTTGCGGATCCTTGACCGTTTGAGTCGTCCGTTCGATGGAAATGCGTAAACCGACACGATAGCCTTCTCCCGTACCTTTATTGAGAATTACCTGATTTCCTGCCACGGCAGCCACTAAAGCGGTGACAGTCGGGAGCGAGCGAGGTGTAGCGGCGATTTGGTCGGCTTTATCATTGAGATTATCCACCACCTGCGCCACTGCCTTATCGGTGGCAATACTGAGTAATTTCCCTTCGTTGGAGGTTTGGGAACCACCCCCAACCCCTAAAACCACGGTGGAACCATCGGATTGATTGGCAGTACCATCTCCCTGAGCGGTGGTAATAATTTCGGCCGTGGTGGTATTAATTGCCCGGACATTTAACTTGACAAAAGCATCGGTTTCTGTCTTGGCGGTGCTAAAAATAATAAACGAGCCACCAGATTGTTTTTTTTGTAAATCGAATTGGGTAATCGAACCGATAATCACCACATCTACCCCTAAAATTTGCCCGATTTGAGCGGCAGTAGCGGCATCTACCCGTCCCGAAGCCCCCAAATTTTGTTCTCTGAGGACAGCATCAATGCGACTGCGCTCAATGACTGTATAGCGACCACTTTCCACCAATTTATTGACGAGAATATCACTGACACCACTGGCTCCACCATTGAGAAATGTTAACCACTGGGGATTACTGAGACCGCTATAATCGAAGTCTAAAACCGCTACGCGCACCTTTTCGCTTTTTTGGGCTAAGAGTAATGGTAAATTGTTAGAGATAGCTTGGGAGAAAGCCGGTGCGTTGAAGCTAAAACCCAAACTAGAAGCGACTCCCACAAGGGTAATCAGGGCAGAAAAACCACGGATACTATCTCGATCGAACATGATAATGGGTTCTCCAGTCAATATAGAATATAGATCATAATCATCTCAAAATTGCTCTAACTATCGAGAGTGATCAAGAGCGAGAATTTTGAATAGCAGTAATTAAACCTCTGACTTCCTCGGTTCCCTCGGAAGCTTCAAAGGAAGTGGGGAATTTACCCTTAGCAATCATCCGCAATCCCAAGGGGGCAATACTTAATAAACCCTGTAAATCGCGCCAATAATTGCCCAGCACATAGAGGCCGAATTTGCGTTCATCAACCCATCCCCCTGCTTTGACTAATTCCACTAAAACTTTCCGGTGACGAATGGGACGACTACTATCGTCCGACTTGCGAGCGAGTATTTCCTGTTTAATTTTACCGATTTGATCCATGGGAGCCACTTCCATGGGACAAACCGCATTACAGAAATAGCAACGCGTACAACCCCAAACCCCTGCGGTGCCTTGGTTATAAAGTTCTAGGCGACTTTCCTGATTACCATCGCGGGAATCTGCTAGGGTGCGCTGCGCTTTTGCTAAAGCGTGGGGACCGACAAAATCGGGATTGACTTGCTTGGCATTACATTCCGAATAACAGGCGCCGCACATAATGCAGTTACCCATCTGATTGAGATTGGCTCTTTCTTCTGGAGTTTGCAGAAATTCTCGTTCGGGAATGATGCGCGCTTGACTACTAATATAAGGTTCAACCTTTTCTAAATCGTCCCAAAACGGTTGCATATTGACGATTAAATCCCGAATAATCGGTAAATTCCCCAGAGGGGCGATCGTGATTTCGGGAATTTCTCCGACATCTTTTTGGCTAGAATGGTTTAATTCACTGGCGATATTTTTTTGACAAGCCAAGGCCGAACGGCCGTTAATTTTCATAGCACAGCTGCCACAAATTGTATTGCGGCAATTTTTACGAAAGGCCAAAGTTCCATCAAGTTCCCATTTGATGCGATTAAGGCAGTCGAGAATTGTATTTCCCGCCTCCACCTCTAGGGTAAAATTTTCTAGGTAAGGGGTGTCGTTGGGTCGTTGACGCAGAATTTTAAAAGAAACTTCCATACTCGGCACGGGGATGAGGGACTCCTAATACTCAGGATAATCGATGTTAACGGGCCAAAGGGGAGCTAGTAATGGTAATTAATCCTTAAGATTTTCCCCGGTCGGTTGCGCCAAGGAGTGGGTATCTAGACCTAATCATAGATGGGCAAGTCGCTCGAAAACAGTTTAATCACCCCGGATTTACTGCTCTGGGTCATTAGTTTTTTGCCAACTCCAACCACAAGTATAGTTTCTCAATTCCTTGCCAGGTATAGCTTGATCCGTTTTATGTCCTCACTTTCTCCTCCCTGTTTTCCTCGCACCCGACCAAAAATTGCGCGAGTCTTGGCCAAAAATTTCCTCTCCCCCACAAGGCCTACACTTACTACCTAGTCTGGGGTCTTCTTAGCACGATTGTCATCACAGAACCATCAGTTTTAAAAAATTTATTATTCCCCTCTAGACATTTTTGGCAAGATTTTTGGTATGATCAATTTGTCAGTGTAAACTTAATTGACAGCCAGTCAAAAATCAAGGGACATTTAAAAGTACCATGAATGATATCTCTCCTACTCCCCTAACCGGGAAAGCTCTACTTCAAAAAGTCAAAGAGTTGGCCCACTTACCCCGTCGCGAAACGGCAAAACGTTGTGGTTACTACTCCCAAAGTAAAGATGGCCAAGTTCGGGTCAATTTAACCGACTTTTACGATGCTGTTTTGGGTGCAAAAGGGGTTCCTCTCGATCCCGAAGGCACTAAAGATGGCCGCGGCCGCGAACCCACTTTCCGGGTTAGTGTCCACAAAAATGGTCAAATCGTCATCGGTTCCACCTATACCGAACAAATGAACTTGCAGCCCGGCGATGAGTTTGAAATCAAACTTGGCTACAAGCACATCCACCTCAAACAAACGGAATCAGAAGAATCGGTAGAAGCTTAAATAGGTTACGGAGTAGGGATAAGGATAAAAAAAATCGGCAGTCAAAAGGGCTAGTTTTGACAAGACCGACCAAAAAGACAATATAGATTCTTATCCCTAATTCTAACCCCTGACCGCCTCTTTCATCAACTCGAGGGGTTTTCCTTAAGCACTTTTTCTTCTTTTTCGCAACCCCCTAGGGATGGATTTTTGTTGGAGCTAGGCTTTACCAGAGCAAAGTTCCACAGTTATTCTATCCCTAGAGGGTTTGTTTTATGGGTGTTAGGGGTAGGGGGTAGGGAAATTTCAACTAATACCCCAAAACCCCAAAACCCCACACCCTGCACCCCACTTCCCTAGCACCTAATTGACAATGGACATGGCTGCCTTAATAAAAATTATTATTTTCCTGTTAGCCTGGTTAATTCTCTGGCTGCCGATTGCCATTGTTTTAGGGAGTCGTTTGGGATGGCAACCGCTGCAAGGTACAAAACCTGACCAGAAATTGCCACTGGTGGCCTCTCTTTACGCATTGGCTCCCTTAGTTATCTGGGGATTATTAAAGATAGAGGGGAGCAGCCTCCATAATTACGGATTAATTTGGTCATTTTCCCTATTTATCTCCCTAAGTAAAGGATTAATCCTAGCAGTGGTGGGATTAGGGATAATTTTTTTCCTAGAGGGGATTTTGACATGGGTACATTGGCAGCCCAAAAACCTCGCTCGCGCTTTTTCCTTGAGTTTACCCCTGTTGATAGTGGCCCTCTGGGTGGGTATTACCGAGGAATTAATCTTTCGGGGCATCTTTTTGAGCCAATTAAGCCAAGAATACGGTTTTTGGGTGGCGGGAGCCATTTCTAGCCTAATTTTTGCCCTGCTGCACCTGCTTTGGGAACGTCAGCAAACTCTGCCGCAACTACCCGGTTTATTTCTGATGGGGATGGTTCTGGTCTGGGCGCGGGCGATCGATCATGGTAGTTTAGGATTAGCTTGGGGACTTCATGGCGGTTGGGTATGGGGATTGGCCTTGCTAGACAGTGCCGAATTGATGTCTTACAGCGATTCTGGGTTAGCTTGGGTTAAAGGTATCTATAACCAACCTTTAGCGGGTTTAGCAGGCATTCTCTGCCTCTTGGGGACAGCTTGGGGGTTAAACTTGTTTCAGTAGCCAAAAGCCGGTAAAAGTGCGACCGGAATCATCCGGTTGTATGAGGAGAAAGTGCAAACCTTGGCTTTCCTCTTTGGTTGCTTGATAAGCATTGGCTGCCCGGGCCACTTCTTCATCTTCGTAGGTCAGGAAAATCCAACGCTCATTGAGACCCGATTCCAAGACTAAACCGCCCGATCGCCCCGTTTCTGTGGGAATATGAGCGATAAATACTGGGTTAATTTCCCCTAACCAACGAGCGATCGCCAGAGATTTTTTACCACCGGTAATAACCACACCGGGGATCATTAAAGTGGAGGCTAAACCTAGTTTTAAAGGAGAAAAGGCCTCTGGTAGGGAAAGAATCGGTATTCGGCGATCGCCAAAAAAGTTAACTAAATCAACGGCGGGAAAACGAGCAAAACGCCACTCTTGACCTAAAAATTGGTCGGGTACGGGTTGTGGTGGAGGAGAGTCGATATTTATGGGGATTTGCCGCAATTCTAGCTGTTTTTTCAGGGCGTTAACGTGACGGGTTAACTCGATTTTGATCTGTAAATTTTGACCAGCGAGGAGAAATAAATTGGCGCATTGGGGGCGAAAAACTTGGATAATTTCTGGGGAGGAGACTTGACAAGCTTGCTGTAACTGTTGGGTTAACCAGTCGCTATTAGCTTGCGATTGGGGACAGGAATTTTCATAGATAAGATGACCGAGAGGATCGGAAATTAACAATTGCCAGACTGTGCCAAGAGGGGAAGAAGATGAAGATTTATAAAAATCCGCTTGCCAAATAGTCATAATTCAGTAAAAAGTCACCAGTAAAAAGTCAAAAAATGGTCAGGAGTAGAGGTCAACTAAAAATTTTACCAAGACTTTTAATATCTAGGAGCGAGACAAAAAAGGCTATATACTAGGGAAAGCTATAGCAAAAAATGTCGAGACAATGGAAGAAAATTGGCTAGAAATTGGGACAATAGTAGCACCCCAGGGACTGGAGGGAGAATTGCGAGTTTTATCGGTATCAGATTTTCCCGAACGTTTTCAGAAGCGAGGGGTGAGGGGAATACAAGGGATCCAAGGGGGAGAAATCCGAGAAATTACTCTGCTCAGGGGACGTGAGCTACCGGGCAAAAATGTTTATGTTATCAAGTTAGAGGGGGTTGAAAATCGGGAACAAGCCGAAGCTTTGCGCGGATATAAATTATGGGCAAATAAACTAGAAAAACCTCACCTAAAAGCGGATGAATATCATGTTAGCGAGCTAGTGAACTTAGAGGTTTATCATCACCTTACAGGAGAAAAAATCGGGGTTGTGGTAGATATTTTCTGGGCGGGTAATGACATTTTAGCAGTGCAACTAGAAGCAAATCTCGCCTCTGTCAAGAAAAAAAGTCCATCCTCCGACTCAGAGGCCAGGGCCTTGGTCCCCTTCGTCAAAGAAATTGTTCCACTGGTGGATCTGAAAGCGGCACGCATCGAGATTGCGCCACCACCGGGGTTATTAGAGATCAATTTATCCTAGTGGGACTTAAACGATCAACAAGAGTATAATCGTTATAGAATAAGCACTTGACGCTGAGAGAGCAGCGATGAAAGGAAAGAGACAACCCCGGCCGCGATGCCTCCCTGCTTTGACCGATGGTGTGGACGTTTTGACAATTGCTTCAAGAGCGAAGCGCAAAAAAATGGGTTCAGACAGTATTTAGGGTTTGCTGAAAAAGTAGGGGCGAAGCATTCGGATAGGAAATCTACGGTTTCAGCGATAGGTTATGCCCGAATGCTTCGCCCTACAGGACGCGGGCCGATGAAGATGTAAGGTTTTGAAACATGATTCTCTCAAAATCTTGCACCTGTTTCGCGAAAAAAGACCCTAAGACCCTTACCTAGTCTATATTTCACATTTATTCAGCCAGCCCTATTTAGGAGGATTATTAGGAGAAAGTGAAAGGAAAAATCTAACTCAAATGACCAATAATGCCTTCGGAGTGATTTATAACCGATTACACCACTTTATTTTATCTTGGTGTTTTGTGCCTATACATTAGACCTCCTGCAAAAGTCTTATTCAGCTACTTGATTATAGCCTAAAGCAAGTTCGTAGTTGTAAATGCCAGCGATTAAATTAAATCTCAGACCAAAACGTCGTCTCCGATTCCTGTATCTTGATGATAAAATTCTAAATCTCTTCAGACT
>VYKQ01000199.1_pt1 | contig 13091 bp, 13 predicted proteins | sample 5114541 | NCBI WGS metagenome assembly VYKQ01 (sample SAMN12291801, study PRJNA351875) | freshwater metagenome | isolation source: freshwater lake | place: USA: Michigan, Baseline Lake | collected 2013-08-09
AACTTTAAACGCTTCGGGAGAGATTCCCTCTTGGTTGGTTGGAGAAATCCTGCTTGCTAACGGAGACTCAATGAACGAAGAATCCCCGTCTCTTTAGAGCGGGGAGCGTCAACATTTAGACCAAATTTGGGGTCAAGAAACATGAGCGATCTCATCGAGTGGATTAATGCCCTATCAACCCGTCCCTCCCTAGAAGCGGCGGTGACGGAGGTAGTGGAAAAAGTGCAAGATAAATTAGTCGGATCGGCAGATTTAGCCATAATTTTTATTTCTTCTGCCTATGCCAGCGACTATCCCCGTTTAGTTCCCTTAATCTTGGATAAACTCCCCGTTCCTGTCCTGATCGGCTGCGGTGGGGCGGGGATTGTCGGCATGGATGACAGGGAAAAGGCGCGAGAAATCGAAGCGAGTCCGGCTTTAAGTCTCACCGTCGCCCATTTGCCCAATGTGGAAGTACAGCCTTTCTATATCGAAGCGGCGGAAATGCCCGATCTCGACAGTTCCCCCTCTAGTTGGACAGAATTATTAGGGGTAGAAGCGGCCAAAAATCCCCAATTTATCCTTTTAGCCGATCCTTTTTCCAGTCGCATCAATGATCTGTTAGAGGGTTTGGATTTTGCCTACCCCAGTTCGGCCAAAATCGGCGGTTTAGTCAGTGGTGGCATGATTGAACGTTCTGGGGGTCTATTCTACCACGATCAACAAAAACCCCGTAATACCTATCTCTATCGTCAGGGAACCGTAGGAATCGCCCTTTCTGGCAATATTATCGTCGAAACTATCGTCGCCCAGGGTTGTCGTCCCATCGGACCGATTTATCAGGTGAGTGAGGGAGAACGCAATATTATCCTCTCCATGACCGGTAAAGAGGCCGATGGGACTCCGCAACCACCTTTAAATCTACTGCGGGATTTAATTGCCTCCTTGAGGGAAAAAGACCGAGAATTAGCGCAAAACTCCCTTTTTATCGGTATTGCTAGGGATGAGTTTAAAATGCAGTTGCAGGCCGGGGATTTCTTAATTCGCAGTGTTTTGGGAGTAGATCCTCGTCAAGGTGCGATCGCAATTGGCGATCGAGTTCGTCCGGGGCAGCGGGTACAATTTCACCTGCGCGATGCCGAGACTTCCGCCCTAGATTTAGAATTACTTTTGCAAGCTTTTGCCCAAGAAAAACCCGCTAGTTCAGATATACTAGGTGCTTTGATCTTTTCCTGTCTCGGTCGCGGGGAAAATCTCTACGAAAAACCCGACTTTGATTCGGGTCTTTTTCAGCGTTATTTCGCCAATGTTCCCCTCGCTGGCTTCTTTGGCAACGGAGAAATCGGGCCAGTGGGCGGTCGCACTTTTTTACACGGTTATACTTCGGCTTTTGCCCTCTTTCGTCAGGGAATTTAATGTTATACTAGATAGTTAGTACGCTAGGGAGTAGAACAATGGTAAAAGCCCAATCTTTCTCTGAGTCGGAGATTATCTATGCCGATAGTGATGGTAAACCGATGGCCGATAATACCAAACAGTTTCGCTGGATTGTGACGATTAAGGAAAATCTCGAATGTTTATTCGCAGACAATGACCATGTGTTTATCGCCGGCGATCTGTTGTGGTATCCGGTCGAGGGGGATAATAAAATCTGTCAAGCGCCGGATGCTATGGTGGTGTTTGGCAGACCCAAGGGCGATCGAGGTTCCTATAAGCAATGGTTAGAGAACCAGATTGCGCCGCAGGTAGTCTTTGAAATTCTCTCTCCGGGCAACACTAAAGCGGAAATGCGCCGAAAATGGCAATTTTATCAGCGTTTTGGCGTAGAAGAATATTATCTCTACGATCCCGATGCTAATTATCTACAGGGTTGGTGGCGAAGGGGTGGTCAATTGGAGATGATTACCGGGATTGATAATTGGCAGAGTCCGCTTCTACAGATTCGTTTTCAACTGGAGAGTCCCCAGTTAGCTATTTTTTATCCCAATGGCTCGCGGTTTTTGACCACCCTAGAAATCAAGCAAAAGGCTGAATTAGCCGAACAGCAAGCCCAACAGGAACGTCAACGGGCCGAATTGGCTGAGGCAAAATTAGCCCGCATAGAGGCGCAATTACGGGCTATGGGGATTAATCTAGAGGAAAGCTAACGAGAGGCTGGAAGGACGGGATTTAACCAGTGGAGAATCTCATCTTTGAGACGGGAATTATCCCGGGCAAGTCCCTGTTTTAACCATTGGCCGATCGCATCGAGGGGAGTAAATACTTCTCCGGTTTGCCAACTGACATCTTGACTCAAGGGAGTGAGATGATTGCCCGGGAGAGTTCGCAGGGCAATTAAATCATTAAAGCGTTTTTTTAGCAGGGGATTTAAGACCAGAGATTGATCGATCGTGTCGTCTTGAAAACGGATTAAAAGATTGCGACGAATGGCATAATCTTGGAAAATTAACTCGTTTGTTTCTTCGGGAGAAGGGGTAAATTCGAGGTTAAAAGTGGTGTCAATTTGCAAAGGTTCGATAAAGGGAATAGCTCGACGAATGGGATAATTATTAAAGGAAATGAGGATATTTCCCGCCCGTTCCACTTCGTAGAGACTACCGATTAATAAATGTAGTTTACACCCCATACTGTGACCCAATCCGTAGATGGGGAGATAACCTTGGGGCAGACTATGATTCCAGCGCAGACGTTCAATAATATTATCAAAACGGTTTAAAACTGTGCGGGCGATCGATTTGTGATCGAGGGTATTAACAAAGGGAGTAGCAACAATAGCGTATCCTGAATTCCCAAGACTTTCTAATAACCAACGATAGGTAATATTCGGGGCCGCCGCCACAAATGCCCCCCCTAAAAAGTGAATGATACCCCGGGGACGACGGGGGAGAAAAACCCAATTACCTGCTATTTCTTGCCAATTCATACTAAATCCAGTTATTAAAGACTGATTATCTATTCCTCTTTTTGCATGAGTGTCTCTTGCATGAGTGCTTATCCTTATAAGTAGCCTATACTCAACGGATTTAGTATCATAATTAGGGTCTGCTGAAAAAGTTTTTCGGTGGGGGTTGGGGGTTGGGGGTCCCATGCCTGGTACTTTTTGATTGACAAAAAGTCTAAAAGTCTTACCCAACAAGGTTTTTAGATTTATTCAGCAGACCCTAATTAGTTATCAGTTAACTAATAACTTATACTAAATCCAGTTATTAAAGACTGATTATCTATTCCTCCTTTTGCATGAGTGCCTCTTGCATGAGTGCCTATCCTCATAAGTAGCCTATACTCAACGGATTTAGTATTAGTCACTCACCAAATAAAGACTACTTCATATTATCCTAAATCCTGTTTAAAAGGGATAGGAGATTAGCCAGAGATTGGCACTGCCGGATAAGGATAACTGCTTGCCCAAGTCATCAAAAATCGGGATGAATAGTTCTAGTCCAGTTTTTTCTTAATAAAAGCCACTATTTGAGACATTTGTTTCTTCATAGTTTCCATTTCTGTTTGCATTTGGGCAATTTGGGACTGGAGAGTCTGAATATCGGTGCTATAATCCCCGGTGAGTTGCTCTAGTTTCGGGCTAAAAACTTTTGGTTTGGGGGAATATTGTTTGGCCTTAGCCATCGCTTCTTTAATCGCTTGTACCAATTGTTTTTGGTCGAAAGGCTTCTCAATAAAGGCAAAATGCTGGAAAGGTTCGGGGATTTTCTCTACTACCTCCTCTTTCCGTCCCGACATTAACACTAGGGGGATACTTTTGAGATTATCTTCGGTTTGGATTTGCTGAAACACCTCCCAACCGCTCATTTTCGGGAGAAGGAAGTCCAAAATAATCAAATTCGGGTTTTCGGTACGGATGAGATTAAGCTAAACGGCGCTTAACCTGCATGATCCAATAGCTATAACCCTTTTGGAGTCTATATCGGTGATCCGAAGTAAAAGCCGTTTAGCTTATAACCCTCTAATCCGTCTTTAGCTTCGAGAAATTCAAAGTTACCCTCTGGTAACATATCGCGAACGTGCATCCTGATCACTTTACTGTCATCGATAACGAGAATTTTATGATTTGACACGATAGACACCTTAGAAAAGAGACAATAGATAAGCTGGATGATTCGAGGGGGTATTAGGGGAAACTTTCGCCATAGGGATTGGAGATTACCAAAAAACCCTTAGAAACTAACATACATCATAAAGAAAAAACCTCGGTTAATGTCCGAGGCTGCTGTTGTAGGAGAACTCAATGCAAAACCAAAGGAAGATACCAAAACCAAAGAGGTTTTTATCGGTAAATCACCCTTATTGTCCCATTGTAACCCCTGTTTAAGCGTATCGGGATGAACTAGCACTTTTGAGGGCTAAATAACCTAAACCGAGACATAAAAGCGCATTTAGTCCCAAAAATGCCTGAGCGATCGTACCGGAACCTAACCAGATCAGAGTAGGATGGATAACAGCACTGATACCTAAAGTCACCGCCATAGCTAAAGATACCCCCACCGCTAACCATTTTGCTTGGGGATGACTCAAAAGCAGAGCAATCAGGACAAAGGGCAGGATAACACTGGCAAAAAGCGGATTAAGGGCAGAACTTCCCTGAATAACACCTCCTAGGTCGGAAAGAGAACTCCCCATCACTCGGAAAGGCCATTGGGGTAAATCGAAGATATAAAGACCTCTGAGGAAAAATAAGCCAGAACTGCCAAAAATTAGACCAGCATTCAAAAATCCGTTCCAGGAGAAGGGAAAATAACTTCTCAGCCACCAAGCAAGAAGATAAGAACCCAAAACCATGGCCATTTTGGGCAAAACCGCCACCGCGCCGCCATCAATCCAGAAACGGGGATTGAGATAACCGTTATCGCGCAACCAACGCCAAAAATCCCGGAAAGTAATCTGTCCTTTCAGGGCCAATTGTAGGGCATTGCCCGCGTCTAATTGTCCGGCCCCAAAATGATTAAAGGGATCATCATTGATCTTACGGGCCGACTGCTGCAAAACCTCTAAAACTGCATTGGGTTCTTTAATTCCCGCAGCCTTGATTAAAGCTACCACCCCGGCAACGTGAGGGGCTGCCATGCTGGTTCCCTGAAAACCGAGGAACGCCGGTTCCCCCCCCTTAGCCGGATCGATGGTTTCTTGGATAATTTTACCCGTATCGGAGCCGCCTGGGGCAGCAATATCGATTCCGGCCCCGAAATTAGAATAGGGGGCTTTATTTCCGGAGGCATCTACCGCAGAAACGCCGATAACGTGCGGAAAACGGGCGGGATAGGCGGCGGAATTATCATCGGCATTACCGGCAGCGGCGACGATTACCACACCTTTACTATAGGCATATTCGATCGCCTCTTTCATTACTTGGGTTTCGCCTCCACCCCCTAAACTCATATTGATGACATCGGCTTTATTATCGACGGCAAAACGGATCGCTTCGGCAATATCTCCCACGGTTCCCCCACCCGTCCCGGAAAGCACCTTGAGGGGCATAATTTTGGCTTTGTAGGCGATGCCGGCCACCCCGTAGTTATTATTGGTCGATTGGGCAATTGTTCCCGCTACATGGGTTCCGTGACCGTTATCGTCCTCGGCATTGCCGCGATCGTTGACGAAGTCGTAGCCTTCGACAAACTCGGTTTCTCGCAGATCGGGAACTATTGATACACCTGTATCAATAACGGCGACGGTGATCCCTTCACCGTGATTTTCTTCCCAAGCGCGTTCGATGTTAATTCCCCTCAGGTTCCACTGTTTGCTATAGTCGGGGTCATTGGGGGCGATAAAAGCATGATAAATATAATCGGGTTCGATCGATTCGGTGTATTTTTTTAGGTCGGAATTGCGGAGATTTTTCAGGAGTTTGCTATCTCCATCGATAATGTAAAGATGTTCATCGATGGAAAAGATACTATTTAAACTGGTGGGTTTTCCCGCTTTTTTGTTGATAGCATTTAACTGCTCATCGAGGACGCTGACGGGGATATCGTCTTTAAAGTCGATCAAAATTGATTGATATTCGCCCCGATTTGCTAATCCAGTAAAGTTAAAGAGAGCAAATCCTAGACCGATAATGAATAGGGTTAACAATAAAAGTTTTTTCATAGATTTCCTAAGAATTGATCATTGCCAGCCAAGGTTTTTTTAGTTTTGATGAGAAAATCTGAGCGAAGTTCCCCTATTTTTGTCTCGATTGAGGAGAGGACTAACCGGTTACAAAAAAGTCACCTGTTGTTTATTTTAAGCTCGATCGCCGATCGCTGTTAATTGCCGACTGGCAAAAATAGCTTCGTAGTGGCGATAATGTTTAAATTCCAAGAGATTATAGAAAGGATCCTCCAGGAAAAAGGTTTTATGCTCGGTTATCTCCCCAGTAAAGCGAGTTTTTGGTTCTAGATAAAATTTTAGTTGATTGACCCGTGCTTTGACCAGAAGATTGTCCCAATCGCTGGCAGCGGGGAGAATGAGACCAAAATGGCGAGGATAAATGCTATTTTGGGGAGTAAGAGGCATTTCGGTGACGTGAGCGACTACCTGATGACCGGAGAAATTTAAGATAATCGCTTTCTCGGTTTCCCTTCCCGCTAAACAACCTAAACCATCACAGTAAAAGCTTTTAGCACTGGACACATCGGTAATCGGAATAGCGAGATGAAAAATTGCAGGTTGATTCATGGTAATCGATTTTATCCGCGCTCTACTAGGTTCTATTGTAGCGATCGAGGGGCAACTGTTACAGGAATTTTTTCTTGAATTGGAGTAATCGCAGGGAAATTTTCGGCACTTTTTCCCTGAAAATTAGGTAATTGACCACCTGAAAATCGATAAAACCCCACCTAAAGACTTTGTGCGATTCTAAAACCAGCGTGTTGATAAAAATTCCGGCGAAACCAATTGCGATAGTAGGGTAGGATTTCTGTGCCGTTAGTCACCCAAGCTCCTCCTAACATCATTTTATGTTGACTATTAAAGAAAGGAGTGGAATTGTCAGCATAGAGGTAATGGGGTTGAAAGTCAGTTAAGGGATTAAAATCATCTTCTAGCCATTCCCAGACGTTACCGCGTAAATCATAAATTTCTGAGTTATTGCCAGCATTTTTTAACATTCCTACGGGAGTGGGAGAACAGAATTTTAAATTGAGGTTATAGTCCTCAAAGTTATCGTTTTCTAGGGTATAACATCGATTTTTTTGACTGCCATAGGTGGCTAAATTCCACTCAGCTTCCGTCATTAAACGTATTCCTTGACCTTGAAAACGACAGTAGGCGATCGCTTCATAATAGTTCACTTCTACCGGCCAATCAAGAGGTAAATCGAGAGCATCAAACATGGCTCGATATTGATAATTTCCTCGCTCATCTACCAGCCAAAATTTAGGATATTTGACTCGATAATGATTTTTCCATTGCCAAGCTTCCTCATCCCAATAACTGGGATTTTCGTAGCCACCATTATCGACAAATTCTTTAAATTCTCCGTTGGTAATCATATATTTACTCACCAGAAAATTGTTAACTTGAACTTGCCGATAACCATACTCATTATCCCAACCATAAATAGGAGAATCTTGGGGTTTACCAATTTCCACTATTCCCCCAGAAACCTCCACCATTTGATTAGGATAAGCTTGACCAAAAGAAGGGGCATAATGCCACCCTTGAGGACGTTGCAGACGCTCTAAGGGCAGTTGTCTGAGTAACATTGAAGATGTTTCAAAGTGAACACGCTGATGCTCAATTCCCATTATTAATGACCAGAGAGAATGCTGAGGATGAATAGGAAGATTAAGGGGGATATTTTTAATTATTTCGACCACAATTTCATAGACTTGTTGCCGATATTCCCAAACCTTAGCCACCTCGGGCCACTGAATATGGGCGATAGCAGAGTTTAATTCTTCGGGAGTTCCTGGATCTACTCCCACTCCAAACAATAATTCGTAGTCAGGATTAGGGCTTTTTTTTAATAGGTTAACCAGCTGCAATTTATTAAGATAAAAAGCGGCAGCATGACCTAAATAAAAAATGAGGGGATTTCTTAAATCGTCAGGGTTACAATAAAAAGCTTCTTCTTTGATGATGCTTTTTAACAGCCTATCTTCTAATTGCCAAGCATTTTCAAAATAGTCCAGTAGATTTTCTCGACTACAGTTATTTAGAGATATAGGAGCCTGTGCTTGAATAGTTTCCATGTTTTTATGCCTCTATTACTGATGATAATGTTTTCGTTATTTACAGGGATAACTGACAGAGAATTAACCCGAATAAATTTTCAGGATCGGTGAAAACCCTAAGGGGTTTTAATCCCTTTGATTCTAGGTCTTTTTGCATAGTTTCTAGGTTAAATTTACGCGAGATTTCTGTCAAAATACTTTCTGATGCTTGAAAATTAACTGTTAAATCGATTTTTTTAAGATGAACAGGGTGAGTTTTTTGAGAAATTAAATACATTTCAATTTGGTATTTGTCTTGATTATAGATAGCTTGATGACTAAATAAATCTAGGTTAAAATCAGCTTGAAAACGCCAATTTAAATGGGAAAGCATATTTAAATTAAAAGCGGCTGTCACCCCTTGTGCATCATTATAAGCTGCTTCTAAAATTGCCGATGGTTTTTGGAGATCAATCCCTAATAAAAAATAATCTCCAGCTTTGAGGACAGTGGTAATTTTTGCTAAGAATTTATCACATTCATCGGCGGAAAAATTACCGATCGAACTTCCCAAGAAAAAAATCATTCTGGTATTATCGGAAGCGTTTTGATAATAGGCTAAGGCCTGTTCATAGGTTCCAATTAACCCCTGAATGGGTAAATTAGGATATTCTTTTTGTAATTCTATGGCACTAGCTTGGAGAATAGTTTCACTAACATCGATAGGTACATATTTAGAGGATTTTTGCTGCTGATAATAAGCGTCCAATAACAGACGAGTTTTAGTGGAACTACCACTGCCTAATTCTATCAATTCGCAGGCTCCTGTATAGGCGACAATTTCTTGGGCATATTCTTGAATAATAGCCGCTTCTGTCCTAGTGGGATAGTATTCTGGCAATTGACAGATTGCTTCAAAAAGTTGGGAACCTTGCCGATCATAAAAATATTTAGATGGTAAGCTTTTGGGGGTTTTAGTTAATCCTTCAATCACATCTTTTCCCTCATCTTTAACTATATTGTGACTGGTGGTAAAGGTAGCTAAATACTCAATTTGTAATAGTTCTTGGTTCGGTGGGTTAAGTTGCATAGATTCTCCGATTATTCTCAAGTTTTTTGATTGTTCTTGATCGATGCCGAGGATGAAATCCACTTTGACAGCTTGAATGCTGGCAGAGATTATCATTCCCTGGTAATCTTACCACTAAAACGCCGCAAAATTTACCTCTTGTCTAGATAGACAAAGTTTATGGATCGTCAATAAAAGCTGTTAAATCCATCGAGATGGGTGCTGATATTATCCAAGCAAAATTACCGGTTCAATTAATCAGTAAAGATTGCATTTCCTCTAAGGTAAGATTTTCTTGGATATAGCGAGGATTAAGGGGATGATAAGGACTAGCAAGACGAGCTATCTTAATAACTCTAGCAGTTTCAGGAATGATCGGAATATCGGGATCGTAGGGGGTGCTGCGGGTAAGGGAACTAGAAAAACCTTTAAAAATAGAGATTTCTTCCTCCTCCCCATCCACAGCAATAGTCACTAATAAAACCTCTTGGGGATTTTTGAGGGTGTATTGTTCGAGTTGTTTACCAATATTCATAGAAAAATGGCTAATTATCGATAGCTAAAGACCTACTATTGTAAAGCTGAACGTCCCTGTTTGCCAAGGCGAATAAGAAGAAAATGGGCAAAATAGAGAGTATAAAAAGAGAGACCAACTAAACCAAAAAAGCCCAAAACATTAGCGGTAGCTTCTGAATGAAAAATCTCGCGAAACTGCCAAGGTGCTTCCTGCCAAACTTGACAATAGGGAGAATTTAGCAATTCCCCTGACATAGCACAGGAGAGAAAAGGTAAGGTAGAAATCGCACCCAAAGGACAATAAATCGTTACTGCCCAACGCCAAGCAGTGGTGACAAATTTAATTGGACTGGAGGGTAAATCTTTAATTTCATCGTTAATATCCACCCAAAACCAGAGGGAAATCGGGATTAAAATCTTAGCTAAAAAACTGGTGACAAAACCAATCGGCCAGGAAGCGATCATTAAATATACAGTAATTAATAAAAGACTAGCCACTCGCCAATAGATAATAAACAATTTTTGTAATGATTCGATTTTTGCAAATAAAGACCAAATTAACAAAATTGCCGGAATAATCACCGTAAATAGGACGGCTAAACGATAATCTATCCAAACGAGAGGACGAAACCAAAGTTGATTCATAAACTATTCAGACATAATTACACTGTCAATATTTTACTGTCTTCGGACGCAGGAGCCAAAATCGGCCACAGCTTGACCAACAAACAAAAAAACGAGGGGCGATCCCTTTATAGCTGAGATCGCCCTAAAGCTAGGATTCTACTGTGAGGAGAGAAAAAACCGCTGCCTGACTGCATTAATCTTCATAAATGCGACACTCGGCGGCATCGGGATTAGAATCACAATAATTTTCGAAGTAGGTTTTTTGGGGGTGGTCCTGACGTTGGTGAGCGGCTTCTGCTTGTAATTCTTCCACCGCATCCCAAGCGGCGGCGCATTCGCCAGAGGTGGCACCTTCCGTACTACAGACGGTTCTGGCGTTTTCTAGCTCTTCTTGAATTTTATCTTGGATATTGCTCATGATTCCTCTGGAATTGATCTATTGACACTTTAACAATTATACAGTCACCTTCTCAAGCCACAGGATCGGTTATCCCACTCGATCGCCTTTCCTGTTCTATTAAGCCGATCTTAGCGCAATTTTTGGCGAATTTAACATCAAGATTTCCTGACCGGGCCAATTTTTAGCCTACATTCCGCACTGGAGAAATGCCAGAGGGATTTCTCCCCGGCATAGACAGCGAGCAGAACCATATATCGACTTATTTAGGCCGTCTTACACCAAATCCGTTTTTAATAGTGTGATTAACTGCCAAGTTATCGATTGTTTTTCCCCGCTCCAGTGCTTTGGCGCTCACCTACTCTCCTATACCTTTTACCTGGGTTGCAGGGACAGCAGTACGCGCATTTATGGCTGTATAATTCACGTTGATATTATTAATAATAAAATCTGAGTGCAGCAGGACGGCAGCAGCGATCGCTGATAAATTGGTAGCTAGGGGAGTTCCCAAACAAGACATCGTTTTAGCTTACCATGGGCCCCATGTGCGACAATATACCGAGTTTGCCCTTGGCTAAAACCATTAATTGATGACCTTGCCCATACAAGTTTTACCCCAAGACGTAATCGATTTAATTGCCGCAGGAGAGGTAATCGACTCTTTAGGCGCTGTGGTGCGAGAATTAGTCGAAAATGCCATTGATGCGGGGGCAGATAGGATTAGCATCGATATATCTCCCCAAAACTGGCGAATACAAGTATCGGATAACGGCAGGGGAATGTCTAGAGAAGATTTGCAACTGTGTAGCTATGCCCACAGTACCAGCAAAATCCGCCAACGGGACGATCTTTGGCAGATTACCAGTCTCGGATTTCGTGGTGAAGCTTTGCACAGTATCGCACAGGTGGCGCATCTGCGGGTTGCCAGTCGCCATGACGATGATTTAGGTTGTTATTGTCTTTACAATCACCAAGGCGAGCCGGGTAATTTAGAAACGATTCCTATAGCTATCGGTACTATCGTCACGGTAGAGAATCTCTTTGGTAACTTTCCCGTGCGTCGTCAAGCTTTACCGTCAATTAACAAACAATTAAAGGATATACAGACTTTAATTCATAATTTTGCTCTCTGTCATCCCCAAATTACTTGGCAGGTTTTTCAAGATCATCAAGATTGGTTACGCATTAGTCCGGGTAAGGATGCCAGTCAAATATTACCCCAATTAGTTAAATCTCTGCATTTTAACGATTTAGCATCCCTAAAACTTGACTTAACGACTCCTGACGCAGAATCTGCTCAAATTGAATTAGTCATTGGTTTGCCCGATCGCATTTCTCGCCATCAACCAGATTGGGTTAGAATTGCTGTTAATGGGCGAATGGTGCGCTCATCGGAGTTAGAACAGGCAATATTTGAAGCTTTCGCTCGCACAGTCCCTAAAGATCGCTATCCCGTTTGTTTTCTCCATCTACATCTTAACCCTCGTTCGATCGATTGGAATCGTCACCCAGCCAAAGCGGAAATATACCTGCATAACCTCATTTTTTGGCAAGAACAGATAATTTCAGCCATAGACAAGGCGTTAGGACTAAATCCCGAACATATACCCGAAAAAGCGCAAAATCAGCGCGTCAGTCAAATTCTCAAGGCTGCCGAAGAAAAAAGCACCTATACAATAGGGGAGAAATACCCGAAAAATCGGCTGGAATTAAAGGCAGTAGCCCAAATTCACCAAACTTACATAGTTGCCGAACATCCTAACGGATTATGGTTAGTCGAACAACATATTGCCCATGAGCGGGTTTTGTACGAACGTTTAGAGGATAACTGGGAAATCGTGCCGTTAGATACTCCGATCATCTTAAATCAGTTAACTACTCGACAAATCGAACAATTACAACGTTTAGGATTAGAAATTGCTAGTTTTGGCGATCGCTCTTGGGCAGTTCGTAGTATTCCTGTTCTACTAAAAGAACGCGAGGATCGGGCTGATGCTTTACTAGAATTAAGTTTAGGGGGGGATTTACAAACCGCTCAGGTTGCTACCGCTTGCCGGAGTGCTATCCGCAACGGTACAGCTTTAAGTTTAAAAGAAATGCAGAATTTACTCGATGATTGGCAAAATACCCGTAATCCCCGCACCTGTCCCCACGGAAGACCGATTTACTTATCCTTAGAAGAAACCTCGCTTGCTCGCTTCTTCCGTCGTCATTGGGTTATCGGCAAAAGTCACGGCATTTAATCAGTTATCAGTTATCAGTTATCAGTTATCAGTTATCAGTTATCAGTTATCAGTTATCAGTTATCAGTTATCAGTTATCAGTTATCAGTTATCAGTTATCAGTTATCAGT
>VYKQ01000177.1_pt1 | contig 12872 bp, 14 predicted proteins | sample 5114541 | NCBI WGS metagenome assembly VYKQ01 (sample SAMN12291801, study PRJNA351875) | freshwater metagenome | isolation source: freshwater lake | place: USA: Michigan, Baseline Lake | collected 2013-08-09
AGAACAGAGTAAATCTGTTAAGGCAGGTGCGGAACCCCGCAAGGGAAAGAAGCAGAAACCCAAATCGTGAGGTTTGGGAATCACCGTCCGTTTTACGGCGGTGAGGATGTCAAGGCGAGGTCTTAAGGAAGGCGAAACGGACAAACAAAACTCTAACTGAAGCTGAACTACCAGTTCTCTGGATTTTAACGCCTACTTTTTCAGCGAGAATGATTGAAGAATTCGTGGGAATCCCCCCTTCATTCCTACCGGAAGAGGGGATGAAAGAGGAGTGGGGAAAAGGAGTTTATTTTTCCCCTAGCCTGTTCAAAACAGGAATTGTTGCCATCCATCAATTACCAGTCAATGAGGAGACTTTATGGTTGAGGGTACTAGGGAAAGGAGGGACACAGAAACGAGCAGTAGAAGAATTAGTGCAATTGCCTGAAGGTAATCCTTTCCAAGAGAATTTACTGGAAATTCTGGCCAACTGGCGGCAGAGTTTGGAATTAAGAGATAATTTAAGTACCGAAGAACAGGAGGAGATTATGAACCTATCACCAGCTTATCTAAAACAACGGGAAGAGTGGAAACAAGAAGGGATACAAGAAGGGATACAAGAAGGGATACAAGAAGGGATACAACGAGGCAGTTTAGAAGGACAACTATCGCTGATAACCAGTCTTCTGGAAGGACGCTTTGGCAGCCTAGATGCAGAATTATCTGGTCTGGTGGAACAGATTGTCCAACTTCCCGTCTCCGAACGCACCGAGTTACTTCTTTCTCTGGCGAATTTATCTCGCTCAGAACTGTTAGAAAGATTCAGGGAAAATTAAACTTTCAGTCCCAATCTCAAAAACAGACAATTAAAATTCCCGATCAACAATCATTTCCAAATCCTGAAGAACCTTATAGCGCTTTTCACGTTACTGAGGTATCGACAAGTTTTGCTAACAAAGGGTTTAATATCCTTGCCCATACCTCATTCTGATGAAAACTGCTATAAATGTCCTGCTTATTTTGCTAGACTAAAGAAGTCCCAATTCTTGATTAGCCTGAGATAGGAAGGATTATGGTCAATCAAATCAGCATTGTCATCTCCAAGAATCCCGACGGATATTCACTCAAATCTCCTGAATTAGCAGCAATTGATTACCAGGATAGCTCTCTAGAAGGCGTTTTAAATCGACTGAAAGATGCCCTGGAAACTCATCTGATGGCTTCTGATATATCTCAAGAGGAGACTGGAGAATCAATTTTAAAGATAGTTGATAGGTTGAATCTGAACTTCCCTGAAGAAGAACTTGAGCCGCTTCCATCTGACGGTGCAGAAGAGCATGACCATTATCTTTATGGGAGTCCCAAGAAAAGGCAATGAAACAAATTTTTGCCGACACTTTCTACTGGGTTGCTTTAATCAATCCCCAAGATAATTGGCATCAACGAGCCAGAGAAGTTACGTCCAGTCTCAAAAACGTTAAACTTGTAACGACGGATGAAGTTTTGGTAGAGCTACTGAATTTTATGTCAGTCCGGGGAGTAAATCGGAAGCGGCGTACTGTCGAATTTATCGATGATCTGCTCCAGAATCCCCGCCTTCAAGTCATTCCGCAAAACCGAGAATCATTCCTGCAAGGCTTCGAGTTATACCGCCGCCGTCCAGACAAAGAATATAGGCTGACAGATTGTATTTCATTGACGGTCATGCAGCGCTTAAAAATCAGTCAAGTGTTAACTCACGACAATCATTTTCAGCAAGAGGGTTTCATAATTCTATTTGAATAACAGAGGGAAAATTAAACTTTCAATCCCCCTAAGCCAGGAAAAAATATTCCCAAATAGAAAACGGGTTTCTCCGAGAAACCCGTTTTCTGTGCGTTACTCAACGGATTTAGTATGACAACTGATAAAAACCCCTCCAATTAATGAAGGGGAATTATCGGATTTTATTGATGGTATTAGGAGACTTTTGTGGTTTCTTTTTCTGAGGATTTAGAGGATTTCAATTGGCGCTTGAGGGTTGAGGCTGCGCCGAGTGTGCCGAGGGCGAGGAGGCTGAGGGTTGAGGTGGGTTCGGGAACTACTGTGATTAATTCTTTAGTAACATTTCCCGTAATTTCAAGACCTGTGCTGAAGATATATTTTTCCCCAATTGTAAATGTGGAAGATATTAAAGCAAGTTCTGGATTTGTTACAGTGTACTCAAAAGCAGATAAAGGATTAGTTGAATTTAAAAAGAAATTACCTAATATTATTTCCTCACCGGTATCGGGATCTATGCCTATTGCTTGATCTGAAAACCACTGAGTGCTATAGCTTATCGCTCCTCCTTGTGGGATCTGGTTTCCTGGAGAGCCTATAGTTGCATTAAATCCAGTTGAATTGATTAAATTTCCATTAACAGTAACATCGCTAAATAAGCCTTCTAAATCTCCAGTAGTAGTTATTCTAAAAATTCCAGTTCCAGAATCAATAGTCCCTGAGATATTTTGCAAACTACTAAGGCTTGTACTATAAGTAATATTGCCTTTCTTATCTTTGAAGTCTGCTACTTTGACTGTACAAGATATTGCTCCCGGACATCTAACCACTGAAGTCCCACCGCCTTTTTTTGGCAAAGGAATTGCTTCATCACCATTTAAAGTTAAGGTTGCTATCGATCGATCTTCAGAAATCCATTTTGGTGTAATTTTTGCGGCAAAAGCAGGTTCAATAGCTAAAAAAGCAAGGCTTACAATGCTTAAACTTAATGACCAAAATTTTTTGTGCTTAGTTATCATACTTTTTTACTCTCACAAAAGTGATTGAATACGATCGCCCTCCCTCGCAGCCAGGTCAAGCAACAACCCAACCCAACACCAAAAGCGGATAGCAAAACAATACACATTCCCCCCCCCACAACTGTATTTTAAGCTACATTTTTATAAATATTTACATTCCTAGCCGTCAGGCTTCTTGGGACAGGTTAAGAGCGATCGCATTCTATCTCCAGTAGTCAACAATGCCGATGACAAGAGCTAAGTTAAGATTGAGGGGCATTCAGTTGTTAACTCATGTAATTCTTGAGTAGGGGGAAAATATGACGACACTACTTGTACAAGCGACCTCGGCTCCTCTGATGATTGATCTTCCTTGGATTATGCCGATGACGGAGGAGCAGTTTTATGAATTTTGTTTAGCCAATCGAGATTTACGCATTGAACGCAGTGCCAGTGGAGAAGTGATCGTTATGCCCCCTGCTTTTTCGGATACGGGTAATCGCAATCTTAATATAGCTGTGCAACTGGGGAGTTGGTCAGAACTAGATGGAACGGGACTGGGGTTTGATTCTAGTGCGGGTTTTACGCTGCCCAATGGTGCAATTCGTTCACCCGATGCTGCTTGGATTAAATTAGAACGCTGGAATGCTTTAACAGAAAAACAAAAAGCCTCTTTTGCCCCCATCTGTCCCGATTTTGTCATTGAATTACGTTCTGCTAGTGATAGAGTATCCAGTTTGCAGAAAAAGATGGAGGAATATATTGCCAATGGTACTTTATTGGGTTGGTTAATCGATCGCCAAAATCGCCAAGTCTATATTTATCGCCCCCATCGAGAACCAGAAATTTTAAATGATCCTGAAACCGTTAGTGGTGATCCAGAATTGCCGGGGTTTGAGTTAGTAATGGCTAAGATTTGGTGAATGCGATCGCTTCGGACTCCCGTTATGAATTAGGAAGTAAGGAAGTGGGGAAGTGGGAAGTGGGGAGTGGGTTTTTAAAGTTGGATTGGGAGTTAATCATACTGTTAAAAAAGGATTTAGTATCAGAGGCGACCGGGATTTTCCCACAACTCGATCGAATGTGCTATCATTCTGAGCAAATAGAGTAAGTCAGCCTAATTCAACGACGGTGTGTTGAAGCGGAGGAACCGAATTTGGGGCGCATTTCAGTCAATGAAAAGGACATCTCTCAGTCCTAGCCCGTCAGCTAACTTCGTCGGCATTGGGGGAAGACTGAAGGGAAACAGAATAGGAGATATTCCTGCAAATATTCTGACTCTTTCAGGATTCTTGGTTGGTACTGCTCATTATCTGTACCTCGATCCTCATATAAGGGTAAATAACATGAATATTGCGGCTATTTTAGTCGCTGCGCGTGCCACAGGCAGGCAAGCGAAAGCTTGGCTGTTCAAGGATGTGGTACTGTATCCGGCGATGGGTTTTATCGGTCTGATTACCCTCTGGTGGATAATTGCGACTTTCCGAAGTGAATTGATGCCCAATCCTTGGCAGGCCTTGACTAGCAATCTCGATTATATTCTCCATCCCTTCTATCGTCGCGGTCCGGGCAATCTCGGCATTGGTTGGCTATTACTAGCCAGTTTGCGACGCGTCTTAATTGGTTTTCTGTTGGGAGCATTAGTGGCTATTCCGGTCGGGTTTCTCATCGGGCTATCCCGGCCGGCTATGCTCATCCTCAATCCGATCATTCAAATTCTACGCCCCGTTTCCCCCCTAGCTTGGCTACCCATCTCTCTAGCCATGTTTGGAGTCGCGGAACCCTCGGCCATTTTTGTTATTTTTATCACCTCCCTCTGGTCAACCATGATTAATACAGCCCTAGGAGTCGGTAGTGTACCCAAAGACTATATCGATGTGGCCAGAGTCCTAGAAATGCCCAAATATCGCCAGATTTTTAAAATTATCCTCCCCGCTAGTTTGCCTTACATTTTTACGGGATTGCGCTTAAGTTTAGGAATTGCTTGGTTAGTCATCGTAGCCGTGGAAATGTTAACCGGAGGTGTGGGAATCGGGTTTTTTCTTTGGGATGAGTGGAATCGCTTAAACCTTAGTTCCGTCTTTCTGGCGGTGATTGTCATTGGCGTTACCGGTTTAATCCTCGATTACCTAATTAGCCGTTTACAAGTCCTTGTCACCCATCGTCCCGCTAAACCGGGCAGTTAATACCATGATTCCCCCCATATCTAGACGTACCTTCCTTCAAGGATTGGGGACGACCCTGGTTACTGGTAGCCTGACTGCCTGTACTATCAATGCCAGTCGCAACCCGACGGGATTAACCGAGGCAGCCCTGGCCGTAACCCCGATTATCGATCCGAAAACCCTAGAAAAACCTAACCTCACCGTGGGATATGTCCCCGTCAATGATTGCGCCCCCTTCGCGGTTGCCTGGGAAAAAGGCTTTTTTCGCAAGTATGGACTGAATGTCACCCTCAGTCGGGAAGCAAGTTGGGCGAATTCCCGTGATGGGATTATCTTCGGACGCTTGGACGCTTCTCCCGTGGTCTCCGGGGCGATTACCAATGCGAGGACGGGGGCAGAAGGGGCGCGGGTTGCCCCTCTGTGTGGGGCGATGACTATTCATCGTCACGGCAACGCTATGACCATGAACCGGCCGATGTGGGATTTTGGCCTTCGACCTTGGCGAGAGTATAATGGCGATCTTCAGCAAGCGGGCAAGCAACTGCACGCCTATTTCCAGAGTATCCCCCCAGAAGAGCGCATCTGGGCAGCAGTCTTGAGTTCCTCCATCTATGAATACTTCCTGCGTTATCTGACGGCATCGATGGGCATTAATCCCATTGAGGAATTTCGTCTTTTGATTATTCCGCCACCGCAGATGGTCAACAATATGCGTATTGGCACAATGCAAGCTTATATGGTGGCCGAACCCTGGAACACTAGGGCGATTAGGGGTAACGAAGGAGTCGGTTTTACCTTTGCCCAGGGACGGGAAATCTGGCAAGGACACCCCGATCGCATTCTAGCCGTGATGGAGTCTTTTATCGAAGAAAACCCGAAAACCTATCGCTCTTTAGTCAAAGCGATGATTGAAGCTTGTCAGTATTGCGATCGAGCTGAAAATCGAGAGGAAGTAGCGACGATCATTTCCGGGCGCTCGTTTACAGGGGCAAAACCACAATTGACCCGCCCCGGCATTGTTGGCGATTACAACTATGGCGGTTTCGATGATCGAAAACGTCTGGTTAAGGACATAGCCACGACAATTTTTTTCGCCATGCCCGAGGATATTGCCAAAGCCGATCACGATCATTCTACCTTTCTCTGGCAATCCGAAAGTCTTTGGTTAATCACCCAAGCCGCTCGCTGGGGACAGATTGCTGAAATACCCAAAAATGCCGAAGAAATAGCCAAAAAAGCTTGGAGAACTGATTTATACCGTCAAATCGCCGACGATATGGGTATTATTTGTCCCAGCGAGGATTATTACGTTGTACCAGCAAGGTCTTTTATTGATCAAAAAGCTTTTGATCCTAGCGATCTCGTTGGTTATCTCAATAGTTTTGAAATTCGCGCCAATTTACCTCAATTCTTTTATTTGCAGGGATAATTATTATGGCTCAATTCTCCTCTGTTCCTAACTCGATCTCAGGTTCCTTTTCTGGGGAGGAATTTTTAGAAATTAAAAATATCGTTAAAGCTTACCCTAAAGCTGATGGCAGTAATTTTGTCGTTCTCGATGGGGTCAATCTGACTATTGGTTCCCAAGAATACATTTCGGTGATCGGTCATTCTGGTTGTGGCAAATCGACGCTTTTAAAAATTATCGCTGGTTTAGAACAAGCCTCCTCGGGACAGGTCACTTTAGAAGGAAAGTTAATTCGTCAACCGGGGGCCGACCGCATGATGGTTTTTCAACATTATTCTCTTTTGCCCTGGTTGACAGTGCGAGAAAATATTCGTTTGGCGGTGGATGAAGTTCTTAAAAGTGCTAGTAAAGTTGAAAAAAATAGCCTTGTTAATGAACATTTAGCTATGGTGCATTTAACGGCCGCTGCTGATAAATATCCCGAAGAAATCTCCGGCGGAATGAAGCAGCGGGTGGGCATCGCTCGCGCTTTGGTAACTCGACCGAAAATGCTATTGATGGATGAACCTTTTGGTGCTTTAGATGCTTTAACTAAGCGAAAATTACAACAGGAAGTTCTCAAAATTTGGGAGAGTCACCGGCAAGCGGTGATCATGATTACCCATGATGTAGATGAGGCAATTTTTATGTCCGATCGCATTGTTTTAATGACCAATGGGCCTCATGCTAATATCGGTGAGATTTTAACAGTCCCTTTTCCCCATCCCCGGGATCGTCACGCCATGCGAGAAACTCAAGAATATTATGATTTGAGAAATCATGCTCTCGATTTTCTAGAGCGTTATTTTACAGCGGATGAATAGGTGGTAAAAAAGTGAGATTAACCTAGAGTCGCAACTCTGAAATCAGGAGAAACTAGGTTAATTTTTTATCTCCTCAACTAGATTGAATATAACGCTGTTCTATATTGTTGCCCACGGGAAATCCACTCAACACCGATAGAACAGCGATAACTAATCATCCTATTAAGATTGGCTCAAGGTAGCCAATTCTGAGGCTAAAGGATCAACCCGGCGCAAATTTGCCCCTAATGCTCTTAATTTACCCTCTAAATTATCGTAACCTCGATCGAGGTGATGGAGTCCCTGCACAATAGTAGTCCCCCGGGCTGCCAATCCCGCTACCACCAAAGCTGCCGAAGCGCGTAGATCCGTGGCCATCACCGGCGCCCCAGATAGGAAAGGCACACCGCGCACTAAAGCCACATTTCCTTTGACCTTGATATCTGCTCCCAGACGCTTTAATTCGGCCACATGACGCAGACGGTTTTCAAAAACCGTTTCATTAACCACACTACTGCCCTCGGCTAAAGTTAATAGAGCCATAAATTGGGCCTGCATATCCGTGGGAAAACCGGGATAGGGCAGGGTTTCGATATCGGTGGCTTTTAAGTCTCTAGGGATAATCCGCAGACGATTGGGACCATCTTCCACCACTTGCGGACCGATTTCGTGCAGTTTGGCAATTACCGAAGCTAAATGGCAGGGAATCACGGGATAAAGACTGATTTCTGAGCGGGTAATCGCCCCGGCTATCAGTAAAGTTCCGGCTTCAATGCGATCGGGAATGATACTGTAATCGGTACTGTGCAGACGGGAAACTCCCTCAATGACAATTGTATTGGTCCCGGCACCGCGAATTTTTGCCCCCATGGAAACACAAAAATCGGCTAAATCAATCACCTCCGGCTCTTGGGCCGCATTACCGAGAATGGTTTCCCCTTCCGCTAAAGTCGCCGCCATCATTAGGGTTTCCGTCGCTCCCACACTGGGATAATCCAGATAAATATTCGCCCCTTTCAGACGACCATTACCTTTAACGCGGGCGTGTACCATGCCGCTATCGATTAATACATCTGCACCCATTGACTGGAGACCCCTAACGTGCAGATCCACCGGTCTGGCCCCAATGGCGCATCCGCCGGGGAGGGGAACTTTTGCTTCTCCTAAACGGGCTAAAATCGGTCCGATGGCGAAAAAACTGGCCCGCAACTGGGAGACGAGATCGTAGGGTGCTTGAGCTTGTTTGAGGTCTCTGCCATCAATCTCTAGTCTATCTCTGGTGCGACGGACTTGCACGCCCAAGGCCGAGAGAATTTGACTCATCCGCTCGATATCGGCCAGGGCAGGTACATTACTAATCTGGCACTCGTCGGAGCAGAGTAAAGCCCCCGCCATAATGACTAGAGCGGCATTTTTGGCACCACTGATCTTGACTTCACCCTTGAGAGAGTGACGACCTTGAATTTCTAAATAGGGATGCTCGGTATCGATGGTCATAGGATCATTCATTTATCTTGGTTGGCAGTCTTGGCTAAGGATAGCTTCGGCAAAATGACACTGCATTTTATCAGATTTTTGAGGAAATTATTGGTGATTCTACCCCGAAAAGCGATTTTTGTCTTAATTATCTGAACTATCTTGACTTATGGATTGTCCGATAGTATAATAAAAGATTGTGAAAGAAAAATGCGGAACTGGCGGAATTGGTAGACGCGCTAGATTCAGGTTCTAGTGTCTGCAAAGACTTTCGGGTTCAAGTCCCGAGTTCCGCATTATCTCCCTCAAGACGTGGTTGTTTAGGGTAGGCCTAGCGGGGTGAAAAATCCTATTGGCTATAGTCTTGATCGCTCTCCTGTAACGGCTATGATTAGCAGTGTTCAAAACCCTTTAATCAAGCAAATTCGCAAGCTACACCGCACTAGAGAGCGACAGGAGCAGAATTTGTCCTTAATTGAGGGAACGCACTTACTAGAGACAGCTTTAGCGGTGAATTGTTCCCTAGAGACGGTTTGTTATACTGAAAAGTGGCGGCAAAGACAGGGACAATTAGCAGAGAAGCTTCAAAATCAGGCGAAACGAGTCGAGATAGTTTCCCCGGAAGTCCTCGCTTCCCTAGCAACAACGGTTAATCCCGATGGTGTGATTGCCACTATTTCCCGTCATCACCTTCATCCAACCCCCCAAAATCCGCTACAATTGGGCTTAGTTTTGGAAAGATTGCAGGATCCGGGCAATCTCGGCACTATTATTCGCACTGCCGTGGCTACGGAAGTACAGGGTATCTGGTTAAGTCTCGATAGCGTCGAAATCGATAATCCCAAAGTGATCCGCAGTTCCGCCGGGGAATGGTTTCGATCGCCCCTAGTGGTAGAATCGGATTTATCGGCTTTAGTGAAAAAATATCAAGCAGAGGGGGTAAAAGCGATCGCAACTTTACCCACAGCCACCAAAAACCACTGGGAGATTGATTTTACCCGTCCGACTTTAATATTATTAGGCAATGAAGGAGCCGGTTTATCACCCCAATTAGCGACTTTAGCCGATGAAACGGTGAAAATTCCCCTCTTTGGTGGTGTGGAATCTTTAAATGTTGCGATCGCTACTGCTGTCATCCTCTACGAAGCTAGAAGACAATTATCGGACAGTAGGAGGAATTAGCGTCAGCGTCATCCACCGTTAAACCAGACAAGAATTAGAGATTTATGTATTCTCGTTTTCTGTCTCCCAATCTAAATCATCTAGCATCTTCAACAATAAATCGATGAATAGGATAATTGCCCCACCCTCCTCTGGTTTAGGATCGATGAATCGATGAGCATAACGGTTACGAAAAAGCTTCATTGTACCCGAATATAAATCACGGTATGCCTCTAATTCTTCTGATGGAAGCTTATCTTTTTGTACAGATTTATTGCTTCCAAAAATTAGGTTAACAATACCATTACCCGTGGCTTTTTGATTAATATTATCTATATTTCCCAGTTTCCTCATGCGGTCTTCTAAAACCACTGTCGCATTGCGAATCCCAGTATCCCACGCTTTTAGATTATCTCCACCCGCACTCAGAGAAATACGGACTCTCTCCCATAGTTCGGAGTCTAAATGTTCAACTTCAGTTAAGGGAATTAGATGAGGAATAGCCGAGCGATCGGGTTCAGCAAAGTTAGAATCAACCGCTTCATAAGCTTTTTGTTGTAGAGCGACATTGTATGCACCCGAGGGTATTCTTTGCCCCTTAATATAACGATATTGTTCTAATGTATCGAGAGTTATCGTCTTTACTTCAGGGACATCATTCCCCTGATAATTAACTATACCTGTACCATCATGAGACCAATAAAAACAAATTTCCTCCTCATTAAGCATCTTAGTCCGTACTCGTTCAACTATCCATCGCAAAAGGTCTTTTTGTTTTTCTGTTAAACTCATATTTACGCCTCGAAAAGTAAACAACAGTACCATTATACTATGTACTTTCGATGGGTGCATCTCATATTTGTGGCTTTCTCGTACTTGTGGTGATAAACAGTAGGTGGGTGGAATTAAATATAAGATGAACGTAGGTTGGGTTGAAGTATGAAACCCAACGCCCGCATGGGTTACGCTACCGCTAACCCATCCTACAAATAATTGTGCCTCCCTTGACTCTCCTTTACCAACAATATTGATTTAATCTAATCGAGTAATATCCTGCCAAACTTGAGTTTTCTGAATCGCTGCCCCTCCTTCAAGGAATTGTTGAATCGCTCCTTGGAAAAATCGCTTAAAATGCAGTAAATCTGCACTCCAAACTTGAAAATCATGCTCTACTTCCAAAGCTCCAATAGCACTGATAGGCTTATTTCTTGACTTGGGAACCATAACAATTACCCCCAAGATAACATCCTGCTCGTTGACATATTCAGTTCCCTGCAACTCCCAAGAAGCTTTGACGTTTCCCCGACCTCGACTTTTAATCTTTGCCTTGCGAATCCGATAAGAAAATGGTCCAAATGCCAGTTTCATTCCTCCCCCAACTTGAACAGCGAGTTTAGCTTGGGCTTCACCCCCTAGTTGTTGCCATTTGCCTTCCATCTTTTCCACCTCAGCCCGAAAAGCCAAATTTTCATCAAGCCCTAATGTAAGAGAATCCTGAAAATTGAGAATTTCCTGCCATTGATCCGAGGGGAAAATATCATGGATAGTTGGCAATGGATGCACCTGTTTGCTGTCTTCTTCATCAGGGCAGAAAGCGATATTACAAACCAAACTGCTAAATGCCCAATCTGGAGCCGATTTTAAGGTAATTGGAATATCAACTTTATAAAAATCATGCTCCCGCATTTTTCTCTTAATCTCAGCTAAACCTTGCTCCGCATCAATCTGACAATCTTCCTGAGTCAAGGGAGAAACACTCAGTTTTGGCGAAAATTCTACCTGCTCCTTCTTTAAACCTTTTAATAACGCAATGGCCTTTTCTTTAAGAGGATCTACTTCTTGTTCTAAACCATAAAACAGTGTTGGTGTTGGTTCACAACACTCCTCCTCGTCAATATCAGAACCATAAAACAGTGTTGGTTCCCAAAACTCCTCCTCGTCAATATCAGAGAAACGGACAAGTTCGATGGCTTCTTCAAGTAACTGTTGAGGATCTACTTCTTGTTCTAAACCATAAATTGGTTCACAATACTCCTCCTCGTCAATATCAGAGAAACGGACAAGTTCGATCGCTTCTTCAAGTAACTGTTGTCGGTTTTCAATATTCATATCTGCTCTCTTATGTTTGGGGTAGATTGTTCACTAGAGCTTTTAACTCGTTTAGCAAGGCTTAGGGTTTTTCGAGAGTTTGGGAGGAATTTGGTCAGCCGTTAAGGTAACAATTTGGCCGTCTTTGAAAATGCTGATCGATTCTCCCAGGCGGCGGTGTCTCTCAATCGCTTCTGCGATTGCGACTCTAACACCTGTATCGATTTTCTGATGCAGTTCCGTTAAGGTGGGTTCAGTCATTTTGGTTTCTGGTAATGATTCGGAAGGTGTCTGGGTTATAAATAATAGGAGGTTGATTAAATCCTAACGCAGCAACTAAGTGCGGTTCATCCCCAGAATTATCATAGATAACCCAAGTATCGCACAAAGGTAAATACAACTGCATGAGATTAATGCGTCCCCGCTCATAACGACGACGAACCACATCTTCAGGAATATTATGACCGCCACTGGCTACTCTTCTGTGAACTCTCTCTAAAGCTAATTCTGGACTTTGTAGCCAAAAATAAATAAGATTGAGCCTATAGCCAGAACTTTGACAGTCTCTCAAAAAACGGGCAAAATATCGGGCTGCCAGGGTGCTTTCAAAAGCAAAATCTATTCCTTGGCACTTCAGTGTTATCAGCCTTTCTAACATCAAGCGTCCTGCTTGGATAGCAACCGACTCAGGATTAAAAGGTGAGAGTCCGGCGGCAATTTCATCGGCGTTAACGTACTCGATAACGCCTAAAAAGTTGGGTAAAAGTTTTTTAGCGACGGTGGTTTTCCCGGAACCATTGGGGCCACCAATTAGATAAACATCAGACATGAGGGAAAAGCTCGTCCTCCAGATTATTTTGACGCCAATTCAAAAATGAAACGCATCAACCTCAAGAGTTGACAGAAAAAGGCTCATCAGGTACTGTCTGATCATTAACAACAACAAATCAGACCCAAAAATGAGCCGCCCACATCTTAACATAGAACAAAGAAA
>VYKQ01000150.1_pt1 | contig 12640 bp, 11 predicted proteins | sample 5114541 | NCBI WGS metagenome assembly VYKQ01 (sample SAMN12291801, study PRJNA351875) | freshwater metagenome | isolation source: freshwater lake | place: USA: Michigan, Baseline Lake | collected 2013-08-09
ACTCCTCTTAACTAGACACAATCCGAAGACTATGCCCCCGTCAGACCGAATCCACAAGCGTTTTAGTTTAACGTCTACCGACTGCCCGGACGGCTCTGAATTTTATTTGTGGGCAGAATTGACCTTAGCCGTTAAGCTCCTATCCTGCTTGACCCGTCACCATTACATTTTCAAGGGCGATATTTGTTCCGAGGTACAAAGGAGCGGGAGGTTTCCGTGATCCCTTACGCGCTTTACCGCTTTCTCTATTCTAGCGAAATCCCTCGAAAGTGGAAAGGCTACCGCGTTAGTTTCATTTTGGTCGCGATTCATCTCCCGTTAAGCAAGGGCGGCTCTAACGGGAGTCCTCTCGCGACCTTGAGATAGCAGTAAGCTTCGGTGCTGCCACGCCGCCCGATTAAAGGGACTTAACAGAATCTATAGACTTTTGTACTATTTAGTGGTATAACTAGGGTTTGCTGAAAAAGTTTTTCCTGGGGGCAGGGTGTAGGGTGTGGGGTGTAGGGTTTTACCGATTTTGAGGGGGTCAATTACCTAATTTTCAGGGAAAAAGTACCTGAATTTGCCCCCTGATCACTCGCACATCCGGTACTTTTTGATTTCCAAAAGGTCTAAAAACCTTGTTGGATAAGGTTTTTAGATTTATTCAGCCAGCCCTATATAACTGATTACTGATTACTGTCGCGGTTGTACGGGGAAACCTTGACGCTGAAGCATTTCCGCCGCATCTTGGCCCGGTTGATAGTTGATGCCGAGGGTAGAGGTGGCCGTATCCTCGATAATTTTAGGAGTGAGGAGAATAATCACCTCCGAGCGATCATTGCGATTGGTACGACTGCGGAATAAAGCCCCTAAAATGGGAATATCGCCTAAAACTGGCACTTTTGTCTCAGAACTCTGTTGGCGCTCTTGGATAATCCCCGAAAGAATTAAACTCTGTCCATCCCGGAGACGAATTAAACCAGAAGTCAATTCCCGACGAATCAGAGGGGTAAGGGTGTTGATTGTGAGACCACCGCTATTAAATTGAATTGGAGACCCCGGAGAGGCGATGGTAGGGCTAACCGACAGGGAAATAAAGCCGTTATCATCCACCTGATCGACGTTTACCGCTAAAGTTAATCCAGCATCGGCCAGTACAGGGACAGTGGTGCGTTCGCCACTGAGAGGATCTACACTTGTCTCCACACTTTCTAGCACTTTCTCGGTGAGCTTAACGGTGGCCTGTTGACCTTCCTGCACCACCAGCGAGGGGTCGGTGAGAATCTTGGCATTTCCTGTCTGAATTGAGGCTTGCAGGGTCATCAGGAATCTTTGGGGATATTGGAATAAACCAGGTAGTGCATACTCCAGTCCGTCTTCTGTAACTTCAGTTACACCGGGTTGAAAAGGGTTATTAAATCTTCCAAAATTAGGACGGGCATAACCGACGAAATTTGGAGATAAAGGATTACCCAATGGCCCTTGAGTAATATTGCTAAAGGGCGCACCATTCTGAACATCAAAAAAAGGTGCTAGAGTGGCTGTTCCCTCCCCAGAGAAAACATTATTTAAAGGAACTATCGGCTGTGCGAAAGCCCCCGGTCTGCCTACAGTTGAGCTAGTGGGTGGGTTCATATTACCAAAGTTCAGCACTGCTGCCCCGTTATCTTGAACGAAGAAACCATCGTTAAAACCGAAGGAAAAACTACTGTTAAAGCGGTCTGTATTGAGCAGGTTGACATCGATAACTTTCACATTAACCACCACCTGACGGCGACGAGCATCCAGTTGGGTTAATAAAGAGGTGGCGATCTGGACTTGTCGGGGTTCGCCGATTAAATTGATAGAATTAAGGCGATCATCGGCGGCAATTCTTAAACCAGTTAAAAGTAAGGCAGCTTTTGATCCTTCTGTGTTTTGGGGGGTCAGTGGCTCTAGGGTGGGAGCAACATCCCGGCGACCGGTTACTCGTCCGGTGAGGGGATCGACGATATCCTCGGTTTGGGTAACTAAACGCTGGTATTCCGCCCCTTGGGTGGCGAGGAAAATGGCGGCGGCGACAGCTTTAACTTGATTGAGACGCAGGGTGCGGCTAATCAGATTACGCGCCCCTTGGGGTAATTGCGCCCCGACAAAGATGGTTTTACCCTGACGGTTAGCCTGGAGTCCGGAAATTAACAACACGGCGTTAAAAATGTTTTCCACCGATTCGTTAGTAAATTCCAAGGAAACTGTCTGAGAGGTGGCGTTAGCTTCCCCCTGGGCGCTGGTGAAAACGACGTTATAACCGGCATAGTTAGCAAGGGTCATTAACACTTCTCTAGCGGAAGCTTCCCGCAGTAAAATGCGAGGTACAGTCATATTAGGCTCGAATTTGACCTTTTCGGCACTAGCATCGATGTTAGAGATGGCAATATCTCCCACCGGTGGGGCGACGGCCCGGGGTAGGGTGGGAACACCGGGGGCTTGGGGTGCGCCTTGAATGATAATTTCCGGGTTGGGGACAAGGGGCGCACTTTGGGCGAGCAGTTTTTCACTAGCTAAAATGCGATCGCTGATTTCCTTTTGTACGGCTGCGCTTGAAGGGACAAGCTGATTTGGCGACTTTTGTAAATTTTCTTGACTAAACTCTTGCCAAAATTCAACTTTTAATGTAGGGGATTTTAACTCTGAACCATGAAAGGAAATGGGGGTTTCGGCCAAAGCGCTCAGGGGAGCCATCAATAAAAACGAGGCAATTTGGGGGATAAACAGGGCATAGCGGGACGGATTCACTTTAACTTCACTCCTCAACAATTACGGGATTCAACGGACAAAAAACGCAATACTCACACTGGATTGAAGACTATTATCGGGGCGGACTAGCGGGGGGTTGACCAGCGGCGGGGGGTGGCGGTGCTAATTTCGCTAATTCTTCGGCATTGAGAGGAATAATCACATCGAGAAGAAAGGTGGTAGTAACGGGTTTATCGCCTTGGCGAACGATAGTGGCTTTATTGTTGCCGGTACTAACCACTTTAACTGCCGATCCTTCCTTTTCTATCTGGGTATTGAGACTATTTAGCAAAATGAGCGGCTGTAATCTTTCTAAATCCCGAATAACCTCTTGAGTGTTAGCATAGTTCCCTTCGATCTTGACGTTCAGAGTTTGACGTTTGAGCTTATTATTAACCGCGCTACCGAGGGAACCATCGGAAACCACCACTGGTTCTAGTCCTTGGGGTTGGAAGCTAATCAGCTTAACATTGCGAGACTTAAAGATATTACTAATATCTAAGAGAATCGTGCTTAAGTCCTCTTCTTTGGCAAAAAGCGCGAGTATTTGCTGTTTAATAGCTTTTTTTTCTTGCAACTGACTCTCGATTGTTTGGAATTCGGAGGCTCTCAGACCGCTTTTTTGTTGATCTAACTGTTGTTGTTTGCCAGCTGCATCGTTTTGCAACTGTTGCAAGGTATTATAAGCGGGCATCACCCAGTTAAAAAGCAGATAGAAAGAACCTAGTAAACCCACCACACCAGCAGCGATGCCACTATTGCGGGGAGTAAAAGTTATCCCGAAAGCGATAGGATACTCTTCAAATTCCTCTAATTCCCGATCTTCAAATTCTTCGGTAAAGGTCATGGTTGAATGGCTCCTTGGCGTTTGAGAGTATTAATCCTAGTGACAACTCCGAGTGCTCCATTCCGGGTAAGATTGAGCAGTTGTTGAGTAGCGGGAGTATCACTTAATTGGGCGGTGATCACAAATTGAACCGCTTGGGGGAAAGTAACATTAATATTTTTGTACTCATTGTCCACCTGTACGGGTAAATCGGCCAGGACAGCACTTTCGATCGCGGTTTTCTTGCCCTGTAAAAAAGGAGAAGCTTGCAGGGTTAAGAGATAATCATTTACTGCTTCGTAACTACTGGCAAAACCACTGATTTTTAACTGAGTAGCTGGATTCGGTTGCCCTTGATCTGGGGCAGCGGGAACCTCCACCTGCTGCACACTGGTTAGCTGGACGCTAGGGGGAGTTTGTTGGCGAATTTCTTGAAGAATGGCTGACCAAGGCCTAATCTGATTGAATACAGTTACCAGAGATTGATTTTCTCCTTCTACTGCCGTTAATTGCGCTCTCAGGTCTTCTAGCTTTTTGCTTTGGGCTTGCAGTTGACCTAATTCCGCGTCCAGTTGCTGAATTTTGGCCTGAGTTTCGCTGGTTTGCCAACCGACGAGTAAACCGAGTAATCCCGTCAGTGTCAATAATCCGGCCCCCACTCCCACACCGATCAACAGGGGTGTTTGTTTACGCAGGTTAATAGCGGTGGAAATCTTGGACGAGGGGGTTCCTTTGCCCGTTTGGTTAAGATGGCGATCCTTAAGAAAATTAACGTCAAGACTATACATAATTTTTGTCTATACCTCCCGTAATCCTAAACCGAGAACTGTTCCTAATCCAGGTCTTTCGGTATTAGGAATCTCTTGAGTTGTATCTAAGTTCAGTGATGCGATCGGATCGATTGCCATGGTGGGGACGCTGAGACGTTGAGTAAAGTATTCGTCTAGTTGCGCTAAACCGCCCCCGGGACCGGCTAAAAGTAACTGGACGATTTCCAGTTCATCACTTTGGTTAAGATAGAAATTAATCGATCGCCGTAACTCATCGGTTAATTCCCCTAAAACGCGCATCACTGCCGTCATCCCGGCGTTAGTAGGGGCCCCGGAAGTGCCGGTATTGGTGCTAAGACTATCAAAGGCAATAATCGGAATTTTCATCCCCAAAAGAATCTCAGGACTGCGGGAGGTGGGCAAATTCATCGCCCTGGAGAGGGCATTTTGTAGCTGGAAAGTGCCGATGGGGACAGTGCGGGAAAATTGGGGAACGCCGTCAACCACGATGGCAATTTCCGTGTTATCAAATTCTATATCAACAATAACGGCGGCTTCATTGGAACTAAACTGTCGCAAATGCTCGCGAATCGTCCGAATTAGGGCAAAACTATTAATTTCTAGCACATCTACCTGTAATCCTGCCTGTTGGAAGGTTTCCATATAGGCATCGGTAATCTCCCGACGAGTAGCAACTAATAATACTTGTACTTTTTCGATCCCGTCTTCATCCTGAAAGTAGCCTAGTTTTTGGTAGTCGATATCCACTTCCTCGCGAGGATAGGGAAGGTATAAACTAGCCTCATGATTTAAGACCAGATTTCGCAATTCCTGATCGTCCAATTCCGAGGGAATGGGGATAATCCGGATAATTGACTCGCGCATCGGCACACCAGTAGCGACTCGTTTGCTGTTAATTTTATTTTCCTTGAGGACTTCTTGGATTAATTCCGCTAAAGCGGGGGAATCGACGATTTTTCCCTCCTCAAAGATGCCTTCCGGGATATCCGACGAACAACATTTAACTAATTTATAATTTTGTCCCTGTTTGGCGATCTGAGCTATGTTAATACGCTCCGGGGTGATCTCTAACCCAACACCTTGAGGTTTTTTTGTCAATAGCTTTTTAAAAAAACTTACCATAGATTTTCTCGGGCAGCTCTAAGGGGATTGGTGATTAACAAAGCAAACAATTTTTTGACCTGATTTCATCTAGTCCCGATCAAGGCAGTAAATCAGTCTATAAACGATCCTGACTCGGTAAATTACCCAGAAAAGGTAAAAATCGAGAAGAAGAGAAGCTATTTCGGCACTAAGTACTAACCCGATTATCTGTGTTCAGATCGAGGTTAATCTTAACTGGGTGAGAGGAGAGGAAGTGCTTATTGATGGTGATATTGTAATCAATTTTGGTGAAAGAACCAAGTCCAAGCTAAAAATTGGCCATTACCCCCCCCTTTTTTTTTCTGCTCCACTAGATCAAGCCAGCCAAGCCTAGTTATAATACCCAATTATCTAGAGAAAATTTCAATTTTTCTAGGCACTATTTTTTCTTGACTCCAGGAAACCGGCGATCAAATGCTTCTGACGGGCGTGATTTTCCCGTATAATTAGGAGTTTGCACAGTGACAAAAGAAGTTAAGGAGCGATTTCGATGGCACGAATGTACTATGATGAGGATGCCAATTTAGATTTATTAGCGGGAAAAACGATCGCTATTATTGGTTATGGTTCCCAAGGTCATGCCCACGCATTAAATCTCAAGGATAGTGGCGTTAATGTGATTGTTGGTCTATATCCCGGCAGTAAATCGGCAATCAAAGCCAAAGAAGCCAGTATTCCGGTTTATGATGTGGCCCAAGCCGCTAAAATTGCCGACTGGATCATGATCCTCTTACCGGATGAAGTGCAGAAAACGATTTATCTCAACGAAATTGCCCCGAATTTAAGCGAAGGCAAGGTGTTATCTTTTGCCCACGGCTTTAATATTCATTTCGGTCAAGTGGTTCCCCCGGATAATGTCGATGTGGTTATGGTCGCACCCAAAGGACCGGGCCATCTCGTCCGTCGCACCTACGAACAAGGTCAAGGAGTCCCCTGTTTATTCGCCGTCTATCAAGATGCTACCGGCCAAGCACGCGATCGGGCGATGGCCTACGCTAAAGGTATCGGTGGCACTCGGGCCGGGGTTTTGGAAACCACTTTCCGCGAGGAGACAGAAACCGACCTTTTTGGCGAACAGGCAGTATTATGCGGCGGTTTAAGTGCTTTAATTAAAGCTGGCTTTGAAACCCTCGTGGAAGCTGGTTATCAGCCCGAATTAGCCTATTTTGAGTGTTTACACGAAGTGAAACTGATCGTCGATCTGATCGTCGAGGGCGGTTTAGCCAAAATGCGCGATAGTATTTCCAATACAGCCGAGTACGGTGACTACACTCGCGGTCCGCGGGTGGTGACGGAAGCGACTAAGGCCGAAATGCGGAAAATCCTCGGGGAAATTCAATCGGGACAATTCGCCAGAGAGTTTGTCCTCGAAAATCAAGCAGGTAAACCGGGGTTCACCGCTATGCGTCGTCAAGAGGCAGAACATTCGATCGAAGAAGTCGGCCAAGATCTACGAGCGATGATGAGTTGGCTAAAACGCTAGTTCTTTTTTTTCGGTGGAGGGTTGGACGCAACGGGGCAATTCTTGCCTTTGCGTCCGTCCCGACACTCGACCCCCCACTCCCCAAAAGGAAAACTTCCTACTTAGGAGCTGCTGAATAAATCTAAAAACCTTGTTGGGTAAGACTTTTAGACTTTTTGTCAATCAAAAAGTACCAGGCATGGGAGTGATCAGGGGGAAAATTCAGTGACTTTTTCCCTGAAAATTAGGTAATTGACCCCCTCAAAATGGTTAAAACCCTACACCCCACACCCCACACCCCAACCCCCAACCCCCAACCCCCAACCCCCAACCCCCAACCCCCACCGAAAAACTTTTTCAGCAGACCCTGCTTAGTAGATCGCCTCTCTTGATTTAACCAGACCGATCGCCCGTAAACCGGCAATCACACCACAACCGATCACCATACCGACAAAGGAACGAATCAGATTTTCTAGGGGAACGATCCCAATTAAAGCGATCCAGACTTCTTCGGGCCAGTTAAAAATCGAGTAGGTAATGGCGACGGCCCCTAAATGGGAGAGGCCGCTGGCGGTCCAGGTACCCCCAAAAATTCCCGCCGCTACTAGGGCCAAATTATTACCTTTGATCCAATGGGTAAAAAGAGTCCGGGTTGGTAGGATAAATAATACCAAAGCTGACCAATCGACGAAAGCCCCGGCAATAAAGATTCGTGGCGAAATGCCGTTCAGTCCGATCGCCCGGTTAGCGTAGATAAACAGGGGAATCAGAAAAATTAACGTTAATCCTAACCACCAATAACGGCGTTTTTTGCCTAAAACCATCGTTCCCGCCACAAAACTGGCTATAATTGCCCCAAAGACCGAAATAGCGGGAATTCCTGCCGTGTAGGGGGCAAGGAAAGCCCCAATTAAGGCTCCAATGCCACTAGCGATCGCCCCAGCGATCGGGCCGAGTAACCAACCCAAGAGGGGAAAAACCGCTTGACTGAGGGGCATACTACCGCCGGAAGCGAGGACAATGGAGAAGGGAATAAAAGAAAGGGTAGTGACAATGGCCGCTAAGACGACAATATAGGCGATCGGCGCACCATCAATGGCGGCACTACTGACAGCTTCCACTTTGCGTTCTTCGCCTTCGGGGATAATATCTAGGGTCATAGTTGCAAGGGTAATTCTAACTTTTCTATCATCCTCTGGTTTGCTCTTCTTGCGGCAATGATTGATTTTTTCGATAACAGCGTACGGTAATGTGATAGGGATGAAAAATCTCTAGGAAATCTTTTTGTAGGGTTTGAAAAAAGCTCTCAATAATTTTGGGATCGTCGAGATGAAAGGGATATTCTTGATTAAAACCTTTGAAAAAATACCAGTTAATAATTAGCTTTCCTCCCGGGTTTAACCAGTCATAAAACTTTTTAAGTTGGACCGTGGGTGAGGGCAAATGCTCGATGACATCCAAACAGATAATCGTGTCAAATTTTAGCTGTTCGGGAATTTCCGTATAGAATGAGAGCTTATTAGTATCGAGATTTAATTGCTTGGCACGAAAGCGAACAAATTCATGATGTAGGGGATTAATATCGCAATAGATCACCTGTTCAACCCCAGAATTCATCGCGGCATCCAGGGCATGAGTACCGATTCCGCCACCAAAATCTAAGACTTTTCCGCTACCGTGATCATCAATTAATCTCAGGGTTTCCCCGATATATTCTTGACTGGATAAATGCCAAGCAGATAATTCAAATAAATAGTTTTCTTTGACTTTTTCCTGATAGAAATAATCTGGATTTGTCCAAGAAAAGTCTTGATGAGCTAAGGCCGCTAAGGAATCTTTTGCTATCGCTAATTTTGCTTGTAAAATTTCTTGGTCTAATTGTAAAAAGTTTTGTAGGTGTGACTCCAAATCAAAGGAATTGCGCTTGAATTCCGCAACCGAGGAGGATGATAGCAGGGAAGAATCTCGATTCATATATAGAGTGAAGCCAGGGAGAATTAACTAAGAAATCCTTTCGTAGTATCTCACAATTTGGCTAAATTATAAGTAGGGAGGCACAATTATTTGTAGGACGGGTAGTAACCCATGCAGACGTTGGGTTTCATGCTTCAACCCAACCTACGTTCATCTTATGTTTAATTCCACCCATTTACTTAGCAGGAAGTTTTCGTTAAAACATTAGTGCCAGTCTTTGGCGTATATCCGCAAAAACTGGCACTGTCCATCTACTGACTTTCATATATTTAAGGTCTTTATCTCGGCTGACCTCCTTTGAAATTATCTATAGTATTTCCTACTTTTCCCTCCTTTCCTCTATACTTAATTATTTTTTAATATTTACTTCTGTGACGATTGGTCAGGTTTTATTAAGTAATGCTGCGGATGGAGGGAAACGCCGAGAATTTGTGATAACCATACCTCAAAATCGTGGATTGGATAAGCTTGCTCCCCCGTCAAGGGATTTACCATTGGTTTCACCAGAATGGTAAACATTCCCAGACGATTTCCCGCTAAAACATCGGTAAACAAGCGATCGCCAACCATAGCAATTTGTTGGGGGGGGAGACTCATGGCTGCCATCGCTTGCCGGAGTTTGCGTCGAGAGGGTTTCACCGCACCGAGAAGGTAGGGAAGTTGTAAGTTATCAGCGATCGCACCGATCCGATTTTCGCTAAGATTATTACTTACCAACCAAATCGGTAGATAAAGACGCAAGGAATCGACCCAACGCTGTAAATCGTCAGAAACCGTCGTTTCCTGGAGGGGAACAAGGGTATCGTCCACATCGAGAATCAATCCTTTAATTTGATGCTGACTCAAAATCTCCAGACTGAGACCGAGAATCGTATCCCCTAAAATTAAATCAGGTTGTAGAATTTTTGCTCTAGTCATTAACTTCTCAAAAATAACTCGCACTGAGTCGATCGAACTCAGCTTGCTCAAAAAACCATGGACTTATTTAGTATAAATGACTGACTGCCTCTGAAAATCTGGCCCGACCAATCCTTTCACTTGGCCGCTTGAATCACCTGTAAACTGCCACCAGCGTATAATTTTTGTTGACAATCACGAAAACCGATCGCCTGTAAAGATCGGATGAGATCGGTATCGATAAACTGCCAAGCGGTATGGGTTTCAAATAATTGCAAAAATAGGGCTAAAGAAGGCCAAAAAAGCGGGTTAGTGGGTCGATGAAAATCCACGAGGGCAAAAATTCCCCCCGGTCTGAGAACTCGATACACTTCTTTGAGAATTTCCTCTAACTGCTCTGGTTCCATTTCGTGGAGAGCGGCGCTAGTATGAACAAGGGCGAATTCTCCGGCATTAAAGGGCATTTTTTCGGCTAATCCCTCCACATAATGCGCTTGCGGCACCGCTAAACTAGCTCGCTCCAGGGCCACAGGAGAGACATCTAAACCGGTATAGCGATCGGATAGGGGGACTAAATAACGGGTGGTTTGACCCGCACCACAACAAAGATCGAGGATAGGGTCATTTTTAGAGATTTTTAAACCTTCTAGGGCTAATTGCCGAAAACGGGACTCCCCACCCACTGCTAGGGCAGCCAGACGGGAGATACCATCGTAAAGCCATTGATATTGATAACTGAGGGGACGTAAAATTGTCGCCAAGATCAACCTCCAAGATTTGATTAAGTTCTATATTGTCTGTAATTTGTTTTAACGGTTCCACCGATATATTGTTAAACTTGGTAAAGAATCTGAAAATTTAAAAATTATCTGTTAACACTATGGGTCGCGTTGGGGTTCTATTATTAAATTTGGGTGGGCCGGAGCGGTTAGAGGATGTGCGTCCTTTTCTATTTAACCTTTTTTCTGACCCAGAGATCATCCGTTTGCCGATCAAAGGATTACAAAAACCGTTAGCTTGGTTAATATCGACGCTAAGAGCGAGTAAATCCCAGGAAAATTACCGTCAGATTGGCGGTGGCTCCCCTTTACTCAAGATTACGGAAGCACAGGCCACGGCACTGCAACAACGTCTCAAGGAAATGGGCCGCGAGGTGAGCGTTTATATCGGGATGCGTTACTGGAATCCCTTCACCGAAGAAGCGATCGAGCGGATTAAACGGGATCATATCAAAAAATTAGTTATTCTGCCCCTTTATCCCCAATTTTCCATCAGTACCAGTGGTTCCAGTTTTCGTGTGCTGGAGGAAATGTGGCAGCAAGACCCCTATCTGCGTTTGACGGAATATACTCTCATCCCCTCTTGGTACGATCATCCCACTTATCTGAGTGCTATGGCCGATCTGATCGCGCGAGAATTAGAGCAGTGTCCTAATCCTGACCAAGTACATATCTTTTTTAGCGCCCATGGTGTCCCCCAAAGTTATGTGGAGGAAGCGGGAGATCCCTATCAAAGGCAAATTGAAGAATGCACTAGGGCGATCATGCGTACGCTAAACCGACCCAATCAGTACACTTTAGCCTATCAAAGTCGCGTCGGTCCGGTGGAATGGCTAAAACCCTACACTGAAGATGCTTTAAAAGGGTTGGGAGAGCAGGGAATTAAGCATTTACTGGTCGTGCCGATTAGCTTTGTCTCGGAACATATCGAAACTCTGCAAGAAATCGATATAGAGTACCGAGAAGTGGCGGAAGAAGCGGGAATTGAACATTTTCAGCGAGTACCGGCTCTTAACACTCACCCGATGTTTATCGAATCTCTCTCCCAGTTAGTGGTAAAATCCCTAGACGAGAAACCCACCACTTTCGAGCAAATTACCCGTCCGAAAGCGAATATGAAAATGTATCCCCAGGAACGTTGGGAATGGGGGATGACAACGGCAGCCGAGGTGTGGAATGGTCGATTAGCGATGATCGGTTTTCTGGCAATTATTATCGAATTAATTACTGGTCAAGGACCGTTACATTTTGTTGGTTTATTATAACCCCGATCTTCGCTGCAATTGCCTTTGACGGTAATTTCTCACCCTGTGTAACCACCAAGACAAGGTTGGGTTTAAGTATATTTAACCCAACCATTGGCGATTTTATCTTCTCTTAGGACATCATATTAGCAGAACGAACATTAACGTTAACTTCTAGCTTGCCATTGCCCAGCATATCTAACCCGGTGACGCTAAACAGATTAGCTTTAATGCCCCTTTCCTGAAAATTAGCCAGTAATTCCTTGATGAGAACCTCTTCCACTTTCGCCTCATCATCTGCTAGGGCTTGGACAATTTTAGCGGCAAAAGAGCCAATTTTTGCGCTTAATATTTCTTCCACATTGGTAATCTCGATAATAACCATTGATTTTTCTTCTTAGTAGAGGACAAATAGCTTGACAAGCCAATAAGAACAGAATTTGCGAGAAAATAGAGCTGCTCTCATCGAAAATTTTGGGTCTGAAACCCCGTCGTTCTACGACGGCTTTACTGTTAAATATTAACACATTTACGGAATATATGCTAAAATGCTCCCCATGGAAAAAGCCTATTGGTTCCGATTTTACCCCACACCCGAACAAGAGTCGCTATTGCGGCGCACCTTGGGCTGTGTAAGATTGGTTTACAATAAGGCTCTCCACGAACGAACACAAGCATGGTACGAAAAGCAAGAAAGAGTAGGCTACGCTCAAACTTCTTCAATGCTAACCGATTGGAAAAAGCAAGAAGAATTAGACTTTCTCAAT
>VYKQ01000239.1_pt1 | contig 12640 bp, 7 predicted proteins | sample 5114541 | NCBI WGS metagenome assembly VYKQ01 (sample SAMN12291801, study PRJNA351875) | freshwater metagenome | isolation source: freshwater lake | place: USA: Michigan, Baseline Lake | collected 2013-08-09
GTTTAGAAATTCTAATTCTTCTTGCTTTTTCCAATCGGTTAGCATTGAAGAAGTTTGAGCGTAGCCTACTCTTTCTTGCTTTTCGTACCAAGCTTGTGTTCGTTCGTGGAGAGCCTTATTGTAAACTAATCTTACACAGCCCAAGGTGCGCCGCAATAGCGACTCTTGTTCTGGTGTGGGGTAAAATCGGAACGAGTAGGCTTTTTCCATGTCTCACATTCTGGCATATATTTCGTAAATGTGTTAGTATTTAACAGTAAAGCCGTCGTAGAACGACGGGGTTTCAGACCCAAATTTTCGATGAAAAAATTGCCGCTAATCCTATCGGTGGGGAGTGTCGCTTTATTGTTGGTGGGATGTCCAGCTTCTAACCAAGCTAATCAATCCCCACCGCCTACCCAAGAAACCCCCACCCCCTCTCCTAGTCCCCCGGCTGCCCAACCTACTGCCTTTAGCAATCCTGTACAACCGGCTACCAAACCAACCACCCCAAGGGTAGCGGGATTGATTCCTGCTACCGATCCTGACCAAAAACGGGCGGAAATTAATCGCGGTCGCAGCGATCCCTTTGCCCCCTTTCCCCTACAGCCAAATATTACGATTATAGAGGAAGAAAAACCCCCAGCTGGGACTCCGGCGGCTACCGCAGCCGCACCCGCATCCGCATCCGTAGGCAATCGTCCCACCCCCGGACGACCGATAGTGAAAGCGCCGCCACCACCACCGCAACCGACGGAAGCAGAAGAAGTGCAAGTATCGGGCATCGTCCAGTTACCTACCACTGCCATGGCGATCGTGAAAGCACCGGGAGAAGCCACGGAACGTCGAGTTATCCCCGGTTCTACCCTCTCTAATGGTTTAATTTTAGTTAAAGCGATCGATACTAATCCCGATAACCCCTATATTGTCCTACAACAACGCGGTCGAACTATTACCCGTCGTTTAGGGGATGGTGTCCCCGAACCCGCCGCCGCACCGCAAGCCTCGATCAGCTATAATGTTTCCGAATCAGGAGAGTAAAACCCGTGCGATCGATTGCTATTCAACAAAAACAAACCATTATTTATCCGCGAATGCCCTTGGCTATCTATCGGGAGTTAGCCAGTCATTTGGAACAGGTTCAGGGGGTCGAAACCCACCTCACTCCCCAGCAGTTCCAACAATTCGATTATCACCAAAGTCAGATCGGTAGTCTAGAAATTAACTATACCGAGGCTTTTCAGGAAAGCGATCGCCCTCTGGTGACGGCAATTCTCGATTATTATGCCCAACGTCACGGCTCCTATCAGCTTTCCTAAGCTTTCTCTCCTCACCTTTTTTTCCCAAATTACCGAATTTCTTCTTAAAAACTAAAAGTATTTTATAGGATTTATCTTAATGCTGGGGATGATGCCAAATCCCGTCATACTTCATTTAAATTTATCTGTCAATATCACTTAATTTTATGGTCAAGAACAAGAGGATAAAAATTAAAATCTTTCTGATTTTAAGCCACCGACGACCAGTGGTAGTCACTGATAACTGATTACTGATAACTGATAACTGATAACTGAAATGACCCTACCCAATTCCCTAGAAGAAACGATCCTGCAAGCGAAAGCCGCCACCCAACTGGCTCTAGAATCGGGAGACAGACGCATACAAGTGGAATTAGTTATCCCAGAAATTGCTCTACAAGCGCAAGCTTTAGCCCTTGATTTTACATCTATTTTTGACAGTTATGGTTCTGGTTTAAGGGTAATTTTTCCCGATACCGGGGCCGCCATGTTAGCCCGACGGGATTGGGGCGAAACAGTTTTTCAACTGGGAGATTTAGGTAGTCGTTTTATTCCCATCGAAAACAAAATTAAGCCCGAAGATGAAGCGTTTTTAGTTGTTTGTCCCTCCTCGGTCGAGATTAATTCCGTAGAAAAACTCTGTTACCTTGCCGAAGATCGCCCCGTGGTTCTTCTGATTCCCCAATTGGAAGATGTATCGGTAGTGGGTATCGGTTACGCGGCCCGACAATTGCGAGAAAGATTTTTAAGTACCCTAGAAAGTTGTTATTATTTTCGTCCCTTGGAATCAGCGATCGTGTATCGTTCCTATCCTTCTTTGTGGCAAGTTTGGCTCGAAAAAGAAAACGGTTACGAGTTAATTTCCGAACAACCCACTAAACCCATGGGCGAAGCTTTAGAAAATCTGATTCTGAAAGCTTCTAGTAATACTCCTAATGATAGTTCTAATCCTGCTAATAAAGCCAAAAAGTCCGGTTTATTTGCCACTATGGGACGCTTCTTAAAAGCATTGCAACAGTGACATACTCCCCCCGTCAAGTTACGCTGTGACGGTGGGAGTATCTCAATCCCACTCCTGTAAGTCTCTGAGCCAATTTTGCAGCAAGCTAGTTAATTGAGTACGGCGAGTTTCAAAATTGCCAGCAATTGAGAGCAAGCTAACCCCCACCAGCAATCCGATAATCCATTTAAGCAGAGGATAAAGGGAAATCAAAATTACCAACTGATAGAAAGCAGTAGCCACAAAAGTAAAAGTGCCAAGATAGAGGAAGGCGCGAATTCGTAAGGCTAATCCGCCAAAAATTGCCACTAAACTGAGGATGCCAGGCAGGATTCCCGTCTGATGATCAAACCAGAGAGCCGCACTAGCAATAATGCCTGTTCCCAAGAGGCGAAGCAGGTGGCGCAAGGATTTGCCTTGCCTCCCCTGACAGGTAGGTTCTATCCAGACAAGACAGAGGAGAGACAGTCCGACAAGACTGCTGTAGGCGAAGGGAGTTGCCAGAGAGAAAGCCGCCAGCCAAAGGGCGATCGCCCAATTCACTAACAAGAGGGTAAGATAGCGCCACCGGGGTTGCTGCCGCAGCCAAGCCAGCCAAGCATAGAATCCAGCCACCACCAGCAAACTTAGGGGATTGAGCTTGTCTAAACTGCCCCCAAGGGCGAGTCCGGGAAGAACAAGAGCGAGGAATTGCCAAGGACGAGGCGGCCAGCCCCAAAGCCGCCAAGGGAGCAGATAGGTGAAAACAGCCACCCCAGAGGCGATTACTCCCAACCAAGAAACTAGGTATTGAGAGAAGAATTCCATCGGAGGAATAGTATTGGCAGCATAAACCCCAATCCCAGTGGCTTCTAGAATACCCAGATAGACCCAGATTTCAGCGATCGCCTGGTCAGGATGGTTGCGCCCTTGCCAGATAGCATAACGAGTCAAAAAGATACCGGTTGCCAATCCCAACAGTTGATTGACTGCAACGGGATAGAATAAAGCCCCTAGTAACAGGCAACTGCCCAAAGCCCAGTGCAGGTGGGCAACCAACTTCAATTCTGAACCCGTCAGATGCAAGTAGCCAGCCAACCAGGGAGAGAGCAACCGATAGCCGTAAACCAAGCTGGCGGCCAGGGCTGCCATTGCCAAAAATTGATCGCCTTGGGACAGGTCGGCAATTTGATAAAACAATAGCTCGTAGGCTGAGATGGAGATCCCGCCAATTCCCAGGTACAACAAGGGCTTCCCGTCCGAGGAGCGCCGCCCAACTCCGATGGCAATCAGTACCAGTCCCAAAGAACTCAAGCCAGTCCAACTACTGAAAAATCCCCAACGCAGAGCGGCTCCTAATGCCCCATAGAGCAAGGGTAGGATATTCCAGCTATTGAGCATTTCCCGCCTGTGATATCTGTGCCACCAATCTCCCAACAGTTGGGTAAGCAATCCCAAGAGAATATTGGCGATCGCCAGGGCAATTAAAGACTGCTTAGTTAGGTTGAGAACTTCGATGGTGAACAGTTCCAAGCTCCAGCCTACCCCGTAGATGCCCCAGTTACTCGGCTCGAGGTAGCTTCGATAGGCGATCGCCCCTAAAGTCAGGGCAGCCGCTAGGACAGGAAGGATCGAGGCCGCCATCCAATCCGAGTAAACGGCTAGAGAATGGAGAGTCAGGGCGACTAACTCCAGACTACAGAGGGCAATTGCCCAGCCATCGAGGGACTGGGTATAGAGGGCGGCAAGTTGGCTCTGGCGGCGCAAGAACCAACTTCGCAGCATCCAGAGGACAGCTATGAGCAAGGCAACTGCCAGCAACCAGCCGTCAATTGAACGCAAGGCCCATCCCGCCCAACCATCCCACAGGCAAATTCCCCACAAAGCCAGAGCGAAGCCGATGGTAAGGGTAACTGCCGCCCCTTGTTGTAAATAATAGGCATGAACCAGCATCAACCCAGTTGCTATTCCTAAGCCGATTAGCCTGTACCCTGTCAGCCCTAGCAAGGGCAACTGGACTAGGGATAAGGTGGCAATACTCAACCAGATTGCTGAGGGAAAACGGGGAGGTTGCCAACTGCGATAGGCGGTTGCTCCCATAAGCAAGAGCGACAAGAGGAGAGTACGGAAAGGCTCCTGCACTATCGAGGTGTTAGCTACCAGAATCGACAACTCCAGACTACAGAGGGTGATTGCCCAGCCATCGCAGGCGCGGGCATAGAGGAGAGCAAGTGCAGAAGTACGCTGGCTCAACCAATAGCGCAACAGCCAGAGGGGGATAAGGGCGATTGCCCCCGCCAACAGCCAAGCTAATCCAGAGACAGACAATCTCTCTAGTAAGGTAGCACTCAACCCCAAGGACAAGCCGACCGTGATGGCAGCCGCTGCTAATTTTTGTAGGCGATGAGTCTGAAAGAACATCAACCCAGTGGCGATCGCCAAGGTGACGAGACGAGTTTCTTCCCCTACCCAGGTGGGAATTTGGGCAACTAGCAGGACTGAGATGCTCAACCAAATGACTAGGTTAGGTTGGCGCGAGGGTTGCCAACTGCGATAAGCTGTCGCCCCCATCAGCAGCCAAGTGGCGATCGCTTCTTTACCGTCTGGAGAATTAAAGACATTGCCAGAAAGCGCCAATAACATCAGGAGCGAGAGGCAAGTTGCCCAACCATCGCTAACCTGGGCATAAATTCTCGCCAAATTATTCGGTAATGCCCTTAAGCATTGGCGGAGAATCCACAAGCTTGTCGCAGTAATTACCCCTGCCAACAGCCAGCTTGCTTCTTGCCGCAATGCCCAACCAAAACTGCTATCCCACAAACACAGTGCCAGCCAACTCAAGCCAAAACCTACGGTAATCGCTGCTGCTGCTACCTGCTCTAAGTTACGGCTATTGACGAACATCAATCCTGTAGCTATCCCTAAGCTAATTGAGGCAATTCCTGGTTCCAACCCTTGGGAGAGGAGGGCTGTTAAGATAAGCCACTGCCACAGGGCTAAAGCTTCTATACTCAACCAACTGGCAACTTCCCGCCGAGCCAGATTCCAAGTTCCCACCCCAGTCAGGGCCAGGGGAGCCAAACCCCAGACTAAGCCCCACTCTAGCCCCATAAGCGGGCGCTCCAACACAGAGGTCAACTGGGCGAAAACTGCCACCTGATTGAGGACAAACAAGCCATAGGATAGCCCAGCCAAGATTAGTCCCAGCTGCCAAGTTGTGTGGTGTAGGAGATGGAGCAAGGAAGTAGGAGGAAAGGGCTGTTTCACGCTGAATGCCAATTCCAGCACCGCCAGCATGATTAAAATCACGCCCCAAACTGCCCAACTCAACCTTGGCCATCCCCAGTCAATCGCCAAAATTAGGGTGAGCAAGCCAGCTAGGTGAGTGAGATAGGCCAGGGAGAGAAAACGGCGGGAAATCTCTTGAAGGGAAGCTAGTTTGACTTGCCGTTGGCTGAAAATTACTAACGCCAGGGTTGAAGCTGCCAAGTTGAGCGTCCTTAAGGCAGGATTGACTAAGGAGCAAAAGGTCAAGGTTGTTCCCCAGAACAAGGCTATCGAGCCGGTAAAAGAGGCTAATTCCCGCTTGCCCAATTGGGAGAACCAATCTCTCAGGAATAGGATTAAGACTAGGTAAGGAAAGAGCACTAAGCTTAGTAACGCCCAAGGGGTAGCTTCAGCGCCAGTTAAACCAGTCCCCAAGGCGATTGCCGCTTGTCTAAAAGTATCTGGAAGTAAGCGCCAAGCCAGCCACAACCCCTGCAACCCAATCAGCAAGGCTGCTGCCAAGTCGAACTTCCGCCAGGAGTAACCGATGCGTCGGGCAAAAAACAGGAGTGATAAACCACTTACTGCTAGGGCTTGCCAGGGTGTTTCACCCACCGACAGTAACCAACCTAGCAGCAGCAAGCTACCGCTGATACGCTGCCACAAGGAAACAGATTGTCTGGTCTGCCAACTGGCTAACCAGCCGCAAATCCCCACAGCCAGCCCCAATTGGCTAATCTCCACCTGAGCGATAAAAATTGCCCGCACCAGCAGGATAACTAGCCCATAGACGACAATTGCCTCATTTAAGCTAAAAGGGGCTAATCTCTCTCTTCTTGATCCTCCTTCTTGTCTAGCTGCTTCAGGAACACGGGAAAGGGAGATCAAAGTTGTTCCCACCACGCCCAAGTAAGTTGCCAGCAAGGGAAAACCCCCAATTGCCCATCCCCAATGCAGATAGCTCAATCCCAAGTGATTCGGCAGACTTTGAGAAAATCCTGCCGGACCAGTTCCCCCGTACCTCCCCCGGAATAGTTGAATTGTTACGGCGGTAAGGGAAAGGGCAGCCACTACCACAATCAACCAGTCTAGAGGGTTGCGCCACAAGCCCAAGCTATCCATGGCCAGAAAATTCATCGGCACTAGCAACAGGGTAACGAGGCGCAAAGCTTGACTGGTCAGGCGCAGGCCCGACTGTTGGCTACTCCAAAAACTGGCTCCCCAAAAAGCTAAAGTATAAAGCCACAACACCCCATACTGTCCGGCGCTTGAGAAATTTTCCCAAAAGTTGGCGGCGAGGACACCAGAGGAGATGACCACCATGAAGACTCCCAACAGCAGCAGCCAGAGGACGCTCAATTCTGCCATCAGAGACTGTAACATTTGTCCAAACTGGCTGGGAGTTTCCTGCCGTCGAGGAGATGTTGGCGGCTGTGGCGGGATTCTACGGGGAGCTTCTGGCCGTCGAGAAGGTAGCGCGGGTGGGGGAGGCGGCTGGGAGGAGATGGTATCTGGCAGCGGCTCTCTGGTAGGGGCAGTTGTCAGTATAGGCATGACACAGGAGAGGTTTTCCCGACACAGTTGCTTGACTTGAGATTCCTCAACTAATCCTAATTGGAGCCATTGTTCTAAACCTTGTAGTAGAGAGGGATGGGAAGCTCTCACTCTTATCACAACCCGGATTTGAGAAGCAGCCAGCCAGCCTCGCTGCTGCCATTGCCCCAAACCTTCTAAAAAGTTAGATATAGGGACGCTGGTGGTTATTGTCAGAGCGAGGGTTTCTTGAACTGAATTTTCTCTCGCATTTATTGCTAATTCTAGTCTTCTGTCGACAATCAACTCTAATTCTAGCCATTGATTGAGAGCTAGTAAAAGTTCGGCTGGCGAGTTGGGATTGACGATTTCTATTGGGATGATTCGATTCTCTTGAAATGACATAAGTAGTCGGACAAAAGTAAGGTTACATTTCTTAAGAAATTAATCTCATCTAAGCTGTCTTGAAAAAACGAATAATCTCTCGTACATGATTGAGAAATTGACTGTCTTCTGTCAGTTGTGCGATCGCATTTTGTGCTTCCTGAGATAAGGCTTCATGTTCAACCTGATTTTTAGCCTGTAATTGTTCTAGTAAGGCTTTCAGACGGGCTAATTCTTGGCGAGTTATTTTGACTTCTTGTTGCTGTATAGCTGCCCAAGAGTTGGGATTTTCTGTATCGAGTTTTTCCATGATTATTGCCACATTAGCATCTAAATTAGAGACGCGATTGCGCAACTCTACTACATCCTCTCTGGGATACTTAATCTGTTCTCGAATCATTGACAAACGCACGGCTAAATATTGATAAGCCCGAATTGCCGGACGTAAAGCTGTCAATAATAAAGTTGCACCGGAACTCACATATCCTACTGCACTAATTCCCGTTGCTGCTAAGGTATAAAGTCCAATTCCTGACAGCAAATGTAAGGCGATTGCGAGCCGAATTGACCAACGCGCTACTGTCTTAACATAATCAACTTGTTTCCGATCTACGGGAATATTTTTTTCTTGAGAAATTGCTGCTTCTGCGATGACTTCCTGGGCATCAAAATAAATGTTCCAAGGAACAGTCACAATCACTAACAACCACCAAAAACTGGCGATCCCAATCAACCAATCGATTAAATTTCCTGACGGGATTTGCAACCATCGTAAAACCCCAAAAGCTAGTAAGACTAAGGCTCCAAAAATCACACAAAATCCGATAAATCCTAGATAGCTTAAAAACATCTCAATCACATCTTTTTTATTTCTCTTTCTTTTATGTTAGAAAAAGATTGATCAAGTTTCACTAGCGGTTGTGACACTTTGTGAATTTACCCATAAAATAGCATAATTGTGGCTCTTCGTTACTTGGTATGGTTCGATAGGGGGGCATAAATCGACTAAATCCTTATCTGGCAAGGGATTTAATTGATTAGTTCGCTCTAGATCGAAAATAATTGACAAAAATTTGCATAACACAAACCGAAGAGCCATAATTGTGAACCATAACTTGGCTGTTTGACAACGAGTATAGTGTAGCGACTATCAATTGACGGGAATCTTCCGACTCAACCGCTAAGATTTGCGTTTGCATCGCTTGATTGTTTTCGCCACGACCCCGGCGACTGTTCGAGTTTTGTCAGGGAGATTATGGTGGTTACCCTTGCTACGAAGCGGTCTTTTCTGACCAAGGTTGGGACGGTCTACCACTTCTCTCAATATACAAGGTTGGGTTGAAGCATGAAACCCAACGCCCGCTCATGTTACGAAGTGCGCTAACCCATCCTACAAATAATTGTGCCTCCCTACTTATAATAAAATTAATCGGTAGTTTCCCTAGAGGTAAACTTTTATGATCGTCAATAAGCGAGAACTCAAGCAAACCTTAAATCGGGTGTACTTGAAAATTAAGCCTGATACTGAAACAATTCAGGTTTTTCAAGCTAATTTGACGCGCTTGTTGAAGCAATGTGACAGCAAAAAGTCTGAAGAGTTTAATAAAAATTTGCTGATAGATTTTTTGAAAAATACCTATTATACTGATCGCTATTTTATCAATACAAAAGAGCGCATCGATCTGGTGATTCATAATAACCAGGATGTTAAAAGTCCAGTGGGGGTCATTTTTGAGACGAAGAAGCCTACTCAGACAATAAATGCAGAAATGCCAAGACTGGATAATCTCAATACTAAGGCTTTTCAGCAGTTAATTTTATATTTTCTCCGCGAAAGGGTGACGGATAAAAATCTTGAGATTAAACACTTGATCGTGACAAATATTTATGAGTGGTTTATTTTCGATGGGAAGATTTTTGAGGAGTTGTTTTTTGCTAATAAGGCTCTAGTTAACCAGTTTTGCGATTTTGAAGAAGGGAGACTGAGTAGTACGAAAACGGATTTTTTCTATCAACAAATTGCCGAACCAGCGATCACTAAAGTTATTGAGCAAATTAAGTTTACTCATTTTGATCTGCGAGAACTGGAAAATTTAGATTTGCTGGATATTTACAAGATTCTTTCGCCAGAGCATTTACTTAAGTTACCTTTTGTTAATGACAGTAATACTTTAAATAAGCCTTTTTATAATGAGCTTTTGTATATTATTGGTTTGACGGAAGTTAAGGATAAAGGGAAAAAGTTAATCGGACGAATGAAAGAAGGCGATCGCTGTGATGGTTCACTGATTGAAAATGCGATTAGTCGGTTGGATAGTTTAGATAAAATTGCACAATTAAAAAATCCTGAAGAGTTTGGAACTACGGATGAGGAACGGCTTTTTAATGTGGCGTTGCGGTTATCAATTAATTGGATTAATCGGGTTTTGTTTCTCAAATTATTGGAAGCGCAGTTAATTAAATATCATCAAGGCGATCGAGATTTTGCCTTTCTGAATTTGGCGAAAGTTCCCAGTTATGATGATCTCGATAGTTTGTTTTTTGATGTGTTAGCCAGGGAGACAAATAAGCGCGAGGCTAAGGTTAAAACGACTTTTGCTCATGTACCTTATTTGAATAGTTCGCTATTTGAGCCAACGGATACGGAACAGCAAACGATTGTCATTGGCAATTTGCGGGAGCGAACTTTACCCATTTTTGCAGGTACGGTGCTAAAAGATAATAAGGGTAATAAGCGAGTAGTTGAGTTGAATTCTTTGGATTATTTGTTTAAGTTTTTGGATGCTTATAAATTTGATCGAGATGAGTTAGAAAATCCTCAAGAAGATAGCGAAAAGTTAATTAATGCTTCGGTGTTGGGGTTAATTTTTGAAAAGATTAATGGTTATAAAGATGGTTCTTTTTATACACCGAGTTTTATTACCATGTATATGTGTCGGGAAACGATACGACGAGCGATCGTGCAGAAGTTTAATGAAGTAAAAGGCTGGAATTGTCAAACTTTAGATGATTTGTATGAACGAATTGAGGATAAAAAAGAGGCGAATACTATTATTAATAGTCTAAAGATTTGTGATCCTGCGGTGGGTTCGGGACATTTTTTAGTTTCGGCTTTAAATGAGATAATCGCGATTAAGAGTGAGTTACGGGTTTTATTAGATAGTTCGGGTAAGTCCTTAAAAGATTATCGGGTAGAGGTGCGAAATGATAAGTTACTGGTTTACGATGATGAAGGTAATTTATTTGCTTATCATCCCCATAATAAAGAAAAGCAACGGGTACAGCAAGCCTTATTTCATGAGAAACAGACGATTATCGAGGGGTGTTTATTTGGGGTGGATATTAACCCTAATTCCGTGACGATTTGTCACTTGCGGTTATGGATTGAGCTTTTAAAGAATGCTTATTATCGAGAAGATGGCAATTTGGAAACTTTGCCAAATATTGATATTAATATCAAGTGTGGTAATTCTTTGATTAGTCGCTTTGCTTTGGATGTGGATGTTAGACAGGTTTTACAGAAGCAGAAGTTTAGTATTGAGGAATATCGCAATGCGGTACAGACTTATCGCAATGCAGAAACTAAGGGACAAAAGCGGCAGATGGAAACGCTGATTGCTAAGATTAAAGCTGGGTTTAGTGCTAATTTATTAATTGGTGATCCTAAGAAGGTGAAGTTACGTCAATTACAAGGGGAGCTTTATAATCTGGAAAATCAGGGTTTATTATTTGAGGAGACTAAGACGGAGCAAAAAGCGCGGGAGAAAAAAGTTACTGAGATTGATAAGCTAACTGCTGAAATTGCAGATATTGAAAGCGGTAGGCTGTATGATAATGCTTTGGAATGGCGGTTTGAGTTTCCCGAAGTGTTAAATGATGATGGGGATTTTGTCGGTTTTGATGTTGTCATTGGGAATCCTCCTTATGTACCGTCAAAAAATCTAGATGAAAAAGAGAAAGCTTTATATTATGAACATTACAAGACTACAGAATATCAAATTAATACCTTTGGGATATTTACTGAGTTAGGCATAAAAATATTGAACCAGAAAGGTTTTCTTGGCTTAATAATTCCAAATTATTGGTTAACAACTAAATATGACAAAAAATTGAGAAAATTCTTGTTTGAAGAAAATCGAACAACCAATATAGTAAATGTATATAATATTTTTGAAAGTGCAGTAGTTGAAACATTACTTTTGTTTTCAAAAAAAGAACCAAATAATGATGAGATACATATTTGTAGTATTGATCGTAATATCTCTACAATTAATGAAAGATTGGAAGCAGTTATGCTTTCTCATTGGAGCTATGACCAAAAGATTACTGTTTCAGCTTTAGATGAAGAATTAACTATATCATTCAACGATAAAATTAAAATTAATGCAGAAACTCAAATAGGTTCTTTATTTGATTTGAAATTCGGAGCAAAGTTATATGAGATAGGAAAAGGAAATCCTCCTCAAACTAAAAATGATGCTAAAAATAGAATTTATGAATCTGAATTAAAAATAGATAATAGTTATATTCAATTATTACGAGCTAGGGATATCCAAAGATACAGACTTAAAACTGATAGCTACTATGTAAAGTATGGAGAAAATTTAGCCGCACCACGCTCGATTTCAATATTTGAAGGTGAAAGAATATTAATTCAAAGAATTTTTTCAAGAAAAACATTAGATGCAACTTGTGTAGATGATACGATAATCTGTAACACAGATGTTATTACATTAAAGCCCAAAAATAACACGCTAAATGTTAAATTTTATTTAGCAATTATTTGTTCTAAGCTTTGTGCATCTGTGCTAAAGTCTCAAAATGTAAATTTAGACAGAACTGCTTTTCCAAAAATAAATACTAAAACTCTATCAACTTTTCCAGTTCCTAAATATAAGCACGAATATATCGACATCACTGCACTTGTCAACAAAATTCTCACCGCAAAAAAAGACGATCCTACTGCTGACACAAGCGAATTAGAAAAGCAGATTGATCACTTAGTTTACAAACTCTATCAACTCACCTATAATGAGGTAAAAATCATTGATCCAGAATTTGAGCTTACAGAACAAGAATATCTGGAATTAAGCTTTTACGCATTTAAGTTACATTGACAGCATTACCCTTATTTTTCAGTTTTCTACTCCATTTAATAATCAATCCCCCTTCATTTAAAAGCTGATTGACTACTTTTTCC
>VYKQ01000161.1_pt1 | contig 12316 bp, 10 predicted proteins | sample 5114541 | NCBI WGS metagenome assembly VYKQ01 (sample SAMN12291801, study PRJNA351875) | freshwater metagenome | isolation source: freshwater lake | place: USA: Michigan, Baseline Lake | collected 2013-08-09
GGAAAAAGTAGTCAATCAGCTTTTAAATGAAGGGGGATTGATTATTAAATGGAGTAGAAAGCTTAAAAATAAGGGTAATGCTGTTAATGTAACTTAAATGCGTAAAAGCTTAGTACCCTAAGCTCGGATTGGAATTCTTGTCGTACTTCTCAGTTTCCATGTGGTTGTTTCTCTATTTCGAGATAAAAAGGATAGTTTATTTTATGTCTTATCTCAACACCCAACGCAACCGAAGTTTAGCAACTTAAGGAAAAAGTTAGTAAAATTCCCCCAATCCCTTATCCTGCCTAACTTCCAGTCCCTCACCCCTCCCGCAAAAATCCTTAACTTGGGAAAAATTCCCAACTTTACCAACTTAAGCCCAAACTTTGTCAGAATATCCTGACAATTTATCCACTCTCCCAACCCAAAACTTGGCGTTGCTGATTTGAGATATGAATCTTCTCTTGTGGGATTTTTAAAACCTAGACCCAAACCAACCCCTGGATACGATGCACAGTTGGCATTCATACCTTGATTCAGCAACGTCTCTGTGGGCAAAAATTGCTATTAACTACCCGGAGGGGGAATTACAGGAATTTCGATCCCGTCCGGCGCTAAGGGGGGAGGTGTGGGAGTTAGTCTTGGCTGGTAAACAGGTTCAGGTGTACTAACTAAGGGAATATTTTCCAGCACGGGAAGACGGGGAGTGATGGGTTGGGAAAACATCGCTTGAATTGCCGCTTTTCTGGTTTCTGGAAGTTCCAAAGCTTGCTGCCAGAGACTTTCATAAAAGAAGAAAATCACCCCTAAACCCCGTTGACGAGCAGCCAATACCTTTTCTTCAATAAAGGGTAGGGCAATCGGTCGATTGCGTAAACCGGTTAAAACTCCCACACCGGTGGGGATAGTTTGCTGGGTTTCCTGAATTTCGGGACGCTCTAATTGTTTGAGAAAACTGGGCAGATCGGGACGATAAACCTGTACGATTAACTCATCGACTAATCCTTGCCGCACCCAACCGAGCCAATCCTGTAAATGACCATTATAGGCGAATTCGTAGGGATTAGGGGCGATCGAAAGCAGTATATTCGGTTTAATTGCCTCAATTGATTCTTTGAGATTAGCCAGAAAAGCGGTGATTTTATCGGCCCGCCATTTTGTCCATTCGGGATCCCGGGGGTTAGCCGGGGGAGTTTTTTCGGTTTCCTGTTGATAAAGGGCGATAGTATAGGGATCATAGCCGAATTCGTTGGGTAAACTCAGATGATCGTCGAATTGGATGCCGTTAATATCGTATTGTCCCACCACTTCCAAGACTAACTCCCGCAGAAAATTCTGCACCTCGGGACGGAAAGGATTCAACCAGACTACCTCCCCGGCTGCCCCTACCCAAGTGGTCCCTCCGTCCCATTTTTGGGTTAACCAGTCCTGATGTTTTAAGGCTAATTCTGAGGTGGGAGGAGCCATAAATCCGAATTCAAACCAAGGAATGACTAATAATCCCCTTCCACGGGTTTGTTCCACCAATTCTGCTAAGATATCTTGTCCTTGCGCTCCCGTAGGCACAAAAGGCTGTATTCCTTCCCGTTGAGCGATCGCGCTAGGATAGAGAGCATAACCGGAATTCCAAACCACGGGATAGATAGCATTAAAATTAAGATTAACTAATTGCTCGATCGCTTGTTGTCGTTTATCCCTGTCCATCAGCATCGCTGTATCGTTGGTGGTAATCCAAACACCGCGGATATCAGGATCTCGACTTTGAGAGAAAGCGGCAGAAAAATAGCCTAAGAGTAGGACTATGAGAAAAGATGCTAAGAATAGTAGTATAGGGAACTTTTTAAGAATTTGCCGCCAAACGCTGATCGGAATTAGAAAAGTCATTTCTTTAAGATGAAGATTAACGGTTTTAACTGGTTATAATACCAGCTTTGCTCAACTCTTTCAGGCTAGATTGACCCAAAATATATATTTACCTATTTCTTCACTCGCCACAATTGACCATAGGGATAGAAATAATCAAGACGAATATCGAATTGATCTAAGGCAAGTAATAACCGATTGGAAGGACGAAAAAGAAATAAGTTGACGCGGGGAATTTCTAGGACTTCTTTTAACTTATCGGTATCGGGGTTAGTGGTAGTCAGGAAGTATTGTACATCAGCATTAAGACGATAATTAAGGGAAAGCAAATCACCTAAGTTAGTCCAGTCATTACCTTCGTCGCTGATAATAATGGCATTGGGTACAGCATTGATTTTTCTGGCAACTTCGCCATTCCAATAACTAGGAACTTTTGCCCAACTGGTTTCGGAAAGAGCATTATTAAAGTTCGATATTATACTAGCAGTTAACAAAAAAGTCAAGATAATTTTACCTAAAATTTTGCCTTGATTAAGCAATTGTGACAAGAAAAAAGCCACAGTTATATAGATAGTGGGAAAGGATGCAATTAGATAACGGGTGACAGTTGATCTAGTGGTAGTAAAAATTATATCTGGAATGACTAAAGCTAGGAAAGTCCCTAGGGTTGAGGTAATCAGAAAAGTAAAAGCTATCGGGTTATTATAGCGATAAACTCGATAAAAAGCATAGATAGTTAAGCTTAAAAAAAACAGTCTATATATATAGGTGAAGATGTTATTAAAACCGAAGTCGGTATCACTAAATAGACAGGTAAAACCTAGAATCCATAATTTACTGATTAATCCCCAATCGAGATAGTTAACGGCAGCCCAACTGGTGGAGTTAAAGGCCCTTTGAGAGTTAGTTAAAAAAACCTGTAACCAGGGTATATATAAAATCATCATTGTTAACCCAGATAACAGGAAAAATATCAAGTTATTTTTTCGCTCTGGTTTCATAACAAGATACCAAAGTATAAAGGCTGCTTGAGCAAATAAGTTGAGAATAAAAAAGAGATGGGTGTAGAGTCCGAGAGTATTAGAGATGGTGTATAAAGACCAATTAACAATAGTTCTTTTCTTGAGGCATTTTAACAGCAGTAATTGACTGATTATCGTTAACAGAACCAAAAGACTATACTGACGAGACATTTGAGCAAATATTATATCAACTGGAGAGAGTGCCAATAAAATTACTGCTAAAATTGCCGTTAACTTTGCTGCAAATAATTCTAGGGATAGATAGTAAATAAATGGCAGGGAGAGAAGACTAAAAACAATCGCTAAACTGCGGGAAGAAACGGGAGAAAAACCGAATATTTTTTCCCAATAGCGAGAGATAATAAAGTATAAAGGTGGATGTTGAGGGTCTTCTTTAGCAAGAGATTTAATTGTATCAACAACATTACTTTCGGGTTTCAGCTGCTGAAATTTTCCTAATTCTGTGGTAGATAAAAGACGATTTTGAAAGATAGTATCAGCGATTTCCTTTGCTTGATAACCAGTGGTTCTAATGGTGGTGTAGGATTCATCGTGCCAATAGATTTTTTTATCGATATTCGCAAAACGAAAAACCACACCGAGAGTTAGGATAATTGCCAAAAGTATTAAGAGCCAATTGGGAGTTTTATAATTAATAGTTGCTTGCATTTTAATAATTAGAGCGACTTTGTTTAAGATTAAGAAACTTGGTAAATTCTGGTTGAAAAAGTAGCTTAATTGTGCCGGTGGGACCGTTACGGTGTTTAGTAATAATTACTTCGGCCACACCTCGATCGGGACTATCGGGGTTATAATATTCATCTCGGTATAACATCATAACTAAATCCGCATCCTGTTCGATACTATTATGGACGATGATATTATTGGCAATAAAGTTATGTAATTTATCTACTGTTAAATCATACACTTCTGTCTCTCCATCCGCTTGAATTGCCATAACTTCATCCCAATTAAACCTTAGGTCTGAATTACTCAGAGAGCGAGGTAAAGCGATATAATTACCGATATTTAATTCATCTAATCTTTGCCAACCGTGGACAGTCAAAAATTTATGATTGCCTGTAGCTCTAATCGTGCGACCTAAACGAGTTGTTAATCGAAAAACTGGCTTAAATCCTGTAGAAAAGACCTTAGTTACCAGTGCTTTTTCTAATTTCATTGTTTCCTCATTAAGAGCAAAAACCGTAAAATTAGAGCAATTCACTAACTGACAAATTGGCACTTTAGCACGAGGATCGGCTAACTCAACTAAACTATCACCCGCTAAACATCCCGACTCGCGTAAATCGGACATCATCGGTCTTTTATTATTGCGAGATTCCACAGCGCGACTTAACTGAGAAAGAGCAATTACCGGAGCATGAATTTCTCTCGCTAAACCCTTAAGACTGCGGGTAATTTTAGAAAGTTCCTGAACACGATTATCACCTCCCCCTTCCATTAATTGCAGATAATCGATTAAAACTAATCCCATTTGCCCCTTTTTTTCTGCCTGTAAACGCCGCACTTGGGAACGCATTTGAATTACACTTAAATTGGCACTATCATCGATATATATGGGCAAATTTAATAACTTTTCTAGTCCCCCAAGAACCTTCTCTAAATCATTTTGTCCCAAACGGCCCGAGCGAATCCGATTACTTTCGATTTTAGCCTCATTCGATAACAAACGTTGGGCTAATTGTTCCTTGGACATCTCCAAACTAAAGACAGCCACAGGTAAATTCTGTTGAGCGATATTATAGGCAATATTAAGAGCAAAAGAAGTTTTTCCCATGGAAGGCCTACCCGCGATAATAACTAAATCCGAGGGTTGTAAACCACTGGTCATCGCATCGAGATCATAAAATTGAGTTTCGATACCGGGTAGAGTGGTCGTCTCCTGCATTTTCTCAATTTGGTTAAAAGTTTCAATTAAAGTATCCCCCAGAAAAATTAAACCCTCTTGGGGTCGTTTTTGGGTGAGACGAAAAATCTTTTGTTCCGATTCATCGAAAACATTTTCTAATTCTAGCGTCGTATCCCTGGCTAACTCAATAATTTCTCCCCCGGTGGAAATTAACTGACGACGCATATATTTATCCATCACTAATTCAGCATAGCGATCGATGTTGGCAGCCGAGACAGTGCGCTCAATTAATTGTAACAATCGCGGCATTCCCCCGATTTCTTCCAGCAGATAATTATCCTGTAACCAGCTGCTAACCGTCATTAAATCCGTCGGTTTTCCCTTCCCTTGTAAAGCAAGCGCCGCACGATAAATATCTTGATGGGTTTTCACATAGAAAGCTTCTGGAATTAAAAAATCACTGATTCTACCTAACGCTTTTGGATCTAGTAAAATACCACCTAAGATAGATTCTTCCGCTTCAATATTTTGGGGGGGGAGGGACTGATCGCTAATCATTGTCAATGCTGACCGTGCTTTATCATTAATATTGTATAGTCAGTTTCACCGTAATTAAATACAAATGTTCAGGTTAATGATCGGATTCAGTATTCAGGAGACAGTATTCTCCGAGTCAGTCCCGATGAAAAAATTTTCACCCCCACAGATGAAAGAGGTTTCCTTCCCCACACCCCACACCCCACACCCCACACCCCACACCCCTTTTAAACAGGATTTAGTATGACTTTAATTGACTCCTCTCCTCTCCTCCCGGCCGTCTATTTTATTGGTGCAGGTCCCGGAGATCCAGAATTATTGACGGTAAAAGCCTATAAAATTCTCCAAAAAGCCGATGTTATCCTCTTTGCTAATTCCCTCGTCCCCAAACAGATTCTTGAGGACACTCGTAAAGATGTCGAGTTAATTCCCACCAGTAGCATCACCCTAGAGGAAATTATCCCTTTAATGATCGATCGCGTGCGTCGGGGTTTAGCGGTGGTGCGACTGCAATCGGGGGATTTAAGTCTCTATAGTGCCATCCAAGAACAAATTCATCTTTTGACAGCAGCGGATATCCCCTTTCAGCTAATCCCCGGAATTAGTGCCTTTCAAGGATTAGCGGCCAAATTGGCCCTAGAATTAACGATTCCGGAATTAGTCCAGACAATTATTCTAACTCGGGTGGAAGGGAAAGCATCTCCTATGCCAGAAAGTGAAGAATTAGCCTCTTTAGCCGCCCATAAAGCCAGTTTATGCCTATATTTAGCCGCCCGTCATGTTGACAAAGCCCAGGAAAAACTCCTAGAATACTACCAGCCAGAGCAACAGGTGGCCGTTTGTTTCCGTCTCAGTTGGCCCGACGAAAAAATCTGGGTTGTCCCCCTGTCAGAGATGGCCCAATTAACCCATCGAGAAAATTTAACTAGAACTACCCTTTATCTAATTAGTCCCGCTTTAAACCAGATTACAGGAACTCGATCGCAACTTTATCACCCGCAACATTCCCATCTTTTCCGTCCTCATCCCTAGGTATTTTCTGGGAAATATACCTAAAGTTAGAGTTAAAGAGCGGCGATTTTGTTTAGGATTATTTCAGGAGGTAAGACAATTTTAAAAATGTTTAAAATTAGTCTAACAATCCATGCACAACTGCCCTATGTGTTCGGGAATTACCCTTCGTCACCTTGGGGTTGGTCGTGCCTAATGGTATTGTCCTCACTGTCGTCAGGAGGTTCCTAACTTCCTTGATTGCTCCAGTCCTCGCAAGGTAAAGGTAGAGCGAGTTAGGGCGATAAAAACAGTCTAGATTTTCAAGTTGGTAGATGGCAATAAGACCTGTGGGATGTGTTAAAAATTAACACATCCCACTTTACCTATCTAGGGTTCGCTGAATAAATCTAAAAACCTCGTTGGATAATATAGCAAATAATGGGTTATTTAGGACGCTTTCAATTTTCAAACTCTTATCTGAACAGGGTTTCAGCGATGGATTGTCCTAAGCACCTTGGTCTTTGCTATATCTTTAGACTTTTTTGAAATCAAAAAGTACCAGCGATGGGAGTGATCGGGGGGAAAATTCAGGTACTTTTTCCCTGAAAATTAGGTAATTGACCCCCTCAAAATCGGTAAAACCCTACACCCTACACCCCACACCCCACACCCTGCCACCACAAGAAACTTTTTCAGTAAACCCTATCTAGACATCCCTAGGATTGAGATGGATCATTTCCCAAGTCACATAGGTACCGATCGGACTCCAAATCAGGTAGGGTAGGAGTAGGATGCCCGCCCAAGAAGAAACAGGGAAAACCAATAGCGCCAGAAGACAACCCAAGAAAAAACCCGTACCTCCGATAATCGTTCCCGCTTTGAGACTGCGTAGTTTACAGGTGACGGGAGTATAGGCAGTAATAGTCAATTCCACCAACAGATAAAAAGCCATCAAAAACCAGCGATTAGCCGGTTGCGCTTCCCAGACTAAATAAGCAGAAATTGCCCCACAAATATAGATAATTGTCCAGATAAGAGGGATTAATCTTTCAAAGGTTAACCAATCGGGACGACGCAATCGCGCAAACCAACGTACATCCCGAGAATTAAGTAATCCCCCACCTAACGCGACCAAAAATCCCACGACACCGATAAGCAACCAAGAGGGAATCATGATTTTTAGCTATCCTCCGCTAATTTTGGCTTTGTAACCCGATTCAATGAGAATTTGTAGAATTTTTTGGCGATGATCTCCTTGGATCTCAATGGCATTTTCTTTAACTGTACCACCCGTTCCGCAAGCAGTTTTTAACTGTTTTAATAATTTAGTCAGAGTTTCGGTTTGACATTGAAAACCTGTAACTATGGTAACGGTTTTTCCCGCACGACCAGAGCGGGAGGTTTGTACTCGCAAATTCTGCTGATTCGGGGGTAATTCAGGAATGGAACGCTCAAAAGCTTGGGAATTACTTTGATCTCCAAATTCCTGATAGGCAATCCGGTTTTTTTCCTTAGATTTACTCATATAGCAATTATCATAGTGGGTTTGGGGGTTTTTCAGTGAGCAGTAAACAGTAAACAGTGAACTAAAAACTGGCATCTGATAACTGATAACTGATTCAAAGCTGACGACTGATAGCTCTTAATTGGTTGGACTGGCAGCGCATTTGATTAAGTTCAGCTGCCGACATTCGATCGAGATGACCTAAAATCATATTAACTCGACCTTGGCACTTTAATTTTTCTCGATGTCGTGCCAAAAAATCCCAGTAAAGAAAGTTAAAAGGACAGGCAAACTCCCCGACTCGTTCATTTTTTTTATACACACAACCCCGACAATAATCACTCATTTTATCAATATAGTTGGCCGAGGCGGCGTAGGGTTTGGAGGCGAGAATTCCCCCATCGGCAAATTGTCCCATTCCCAACACATTAGTCTGCATTACCCAATCGTAGGCATCGATAAAAACACTATGAAACCAGTTCTCAACTGCTGGGGGAGAGCAACCAAAAATTAAGGCAAAATTGCTCAAAATCATTAATCTTTGAATATGATGGGCATAACCGGTATTTTCCACCTGTGATAATACTTGTTTGAGGCAATTCATCTCGGTTTGATTACTATCCCAAAAGAAAGCCGGTAAGGGTTGTTGATGCTCAAACCAATTATGATTAGCGTAATCTTCTCCCAGATAATGATAAATTCCCTGCATATATTCCCGCCATCCCAACACCTGACGGATAAATCCTTCGATGCTATTTAGGGCTAAATTATCTTTTTTATAGGCAATTTCTGCCGCTTGAATCACTTCCAATGGCGTTAATAATCCTAGATTAAGATAGGGAGATAATAGGGAATGCCAGAGGGTTTCTTTTCCCGTTATCATCGCATCTTGGTAGGGGCCAAAGTTAGGCAGACAATTAGTGATAAAATGCTCCAAAACCTGTAAAGCTTGTCTGCGGTTTACTGCCCAGCGAAAAGGTTTGATTTTTCCATATTTAGTAATATCTAAAGCTTCCACATCAGCGATAACCTGAAGGGTAATTTCATCGGGTTCAAACCAAAGAGGAGCAGCAGTTTTTAATCCATCCTTGGGCGGTTTGCGGTTTTGTTTATCAAAGTTCCATTGTCCTCCTATCGGTTGATTATCCTCGATTAAAATCTGCCATTTTTTACGACTTTCTCGATAGAAATCCTCTAGTAATAGTCTTTTACGAGATTTAGCCCAATTATTGAAATCTGTCCTAGTCCAGAGAAAGTGATTATTATCAATTAGGGTTATAACACAGTCTAAATTCAGATTTTTGATTAATCTAAGAAAAGGTAAATTATTAGGCATCATAATCTGTAATTCTTTAATGCCTAATCGTTCAATCCAAGCAGATAAAATCGGTTCAAAATCTTCAGCAACTTCGTAGGTGACAGACCATCCTAAAGTTTTTAATTCTTCGGCAAAATGACGCATCGCCGACCAGATTAAAACTAATTTTTGCTGATGATAGGGTCTTTGTCGAATATGATTGTGGGATTCAATTAAAATAACCGGTGTTTCCCGTGCATAGGCTTGACGATTAGCTAATGCCGCTTGTCCTGTCCATAATTGATCACCTAAAATCCAAATGCCAATGGTCATAATTATTTCATTGCCTCGACTATTCCCCCGTATTTTTTAGCCATAATATCCGCCATTTCCCGAGAAGAAAATTTACTGGCTTTGTCGATGCTGGGGGTAAATGTACCCGTAGGGGTTAAATAATGGGTAAATACCCCGACTTTTTTGCTAATAATCCACATATTTTTTGAAGTCAAAAATCAAAAATCAGTGAAAAGACAGTAGGAAACTGCCATTTATAGTCATTTCAATTAAGATTGAGAATATGAATGCCAGAGTTGATAAGGGTTTGATCGGTCTAGACTGTATCAGACTTATCTGAAATGACTATAATACTTCTCACTGAATACCACTCACTTAAAACTCGCATCTGATTACTGATCACTGATTACTGATCACTGATCACTGATTACTGATTACTGATTAGGTTTTTGTCCTGAGACTTTGGGCGCTTAGATAAAGTTGCGTCCATTCTTTGACCACTTGCGTGCGTTTACAGTTTAATTCGCTGGCGATTTCCTCAAGGGTTTTACCCGCTTTTAAGCCATCGATAACGCTTTTACCCGTGGGAGAAAGGGCTGCATAGTAAATTTGCCATTGACTGAGAGTTAAGCCAAAATTATGCTCTTTCGGGCTGATTTCTAACCATTCACTGATTAATTCTGCCTCTTCCTTGAGGGCAAAAACCTTAATCGCATGATAGCCAACTTTTTCCCGGAGACGATAAATCCGTTGAATGGGAATATTCATCTTTTTGGCGATCGCATCTTGGCTTTGGCCGCCTAGATAGAGGTTAAACCAAGTCACCGCCTCCGGACTAACATTTTCCTCTAGATACCTAGCAAAACTCTCTTGAACTTTTACCCGGAGAATTTGCGCTTCTTGGCAAGTGCGTTCATCTTCGTAGGTAGCGATCGCATTTTGATCCAGTAAACTTAAGCTATTTTCCCCCTCATCGCCACTAATTTCATCGGAGAGAATCCGGATCATTTCTTCCCGCGGCACATTAGTGATACCGCTCCTCGCTTGACGACGGAGATAATTAACAAAACGATAGGCTAACAGGGGTTGATTGCGGATCGGACGCAGGGCGTATTCCTCTAGGGTGGCTAACAGCAGCCGATCGCGAGTAGCTTGATCGTTGGTACAACGAGCGATCCATGCTAACTGGGATTGCAGATAGCGATCGCTATTTAACATCTCTTGAATAATTTCTTGCAAGACATCGGCCACCGCTTGCTGACGATCGCGACTTAAGGAAACCCAAGTGCGAATTTTTTGCCGGAGAGTGACACAAGCGCCGAGACGATCGATCAGGTTACGATAGGCGCGGGTGGGACTAACTTTGAGATAGCGTTGCCGCAAAATTTGCCAAAGATAGACTAATCCCCGTTTAGCGATTTCTAAATCTCTCTCATCTAAATTTTCCCAACGTTGGCTATCTTCACCGAGTAACCAATTGATAATGGTATCCTGTTGGCGATCGGTTAAGGAATCCTCTGTTTGCGAGAGGCGATCTTGCCATTGTTGCCTTAACTCGTCGATTATTGTCGTCATCGAAAAATTGAGTTCCAAACCCCGTCCTTTGAGGACGGCTTTAGTTTGAATATTAGCGCATTTGCACGATATATGCTAGAACCTGAGCCATGCAGAAAGCCTATCGCTACCGATTTTACCCAACACCCGACTAGAACGAACTAATCAATTAAGTCTTAAGTCTTAAGTCTTTTGCCAGATAAGGATTTAGTCGATTTATGCCACCCGATCAAACCATACCAAGTAACGAAGAACCAGTATGTTGTCTTGGCATCTTGTATGTTGATTTAGCATAAAGAGTAACGAACAGCCATTAATTTTAATAAACAACAGTTAGACAAAGGCTAGTTATACATAGGGTTTGCAGCAAAAAGTTTGTTGGTGGGGTTAGGAGTCGGTCGTCGGTCGTCAGTAGCCGGTCGTTTCAGGCTTTGTTGCCCTCTTTTTTTGTACCAGTTTATGTACTGAAAGAAGGATAATGCAAGGTTTTTGAAGGTCTTAATCCTATTTTCGCAGCATGAACATCGGATTTTAACAGATCAAAAGCCTTATTTTAAAAGGGTTTTACCATTATTCAGCAAGCCCTACATAAGTAGCAGAGGCTAAGTCTGGGTACTGGCGGTGCAGGACGGTGCTATAGCGAGTTCCCTACCCTATTTAGAAATCTTTGTCAAGTACAATTTATACCAAATTAGATGAGCTTACCCTGATCATTTTGCCGATATTATTTTGATTTTTCGCCCTACTTGATAGGCGATAAGTACCAATACTTACCGCCTAAGTGGGATGCTCCCACATAGCTCAATTCAAAACCCCTAGCAAATCCTTGATTTGCCCTTACTTGAGGTGGCTTAAATTAGTAAAACACGAGTTTTAATGATACTCTCGTACCTAAAGCGATAATTCCTAAAACAGTTGAAGGTTCAGGAACCAGGGCATATTGAACGGGGCCTGAACCGTTATCATTAGTTCCAATATAGGAAAAAGTAGCCTCCATGGCACCGAAAGCGGGCATTAGCAAGAATTCTGGAGTAAAACTAGACGTTGAAAAATTCAACCCTAGAAGGATACCATCTAAAAATTCCACAGTAGGATTAGAGTCCGCATTAACAGCAGTAAAAGTCGAGCTTAAAAAATTCAAGTTGACTTGAGATACATCTAAAAATTCAAAGCCTGAACCCGTTAACAGGGAATTATCATAGCTAAAAGTTCCCGAAACAGTTTCTCCTGTCAATAAACCGGTTTCTATTGTTCCTGCTAGATTGTAATTTACGATAGCCGCTTGAGCGGGATTGACTTGCCGAACTGCAAGACTTAAAACTACCCCAGAAGTAATCACTGCGTTGCGTTGCCAGGAATTCATGATTTTGTCCTCATCCAATAAGATGTGCTGAAAATAT
>VYKQ01000171.1_pt1 | contig 11157 bp, 2 predicted proteins | sample 5114541 | NCBI WGS metagenome assembly VYKQ01 (sample SAMN12291801, study PRJNA351875) | freshwater metagenome | isolation source: freshwater lake | place: USA: Michigan, Baseline Lake | collected 2013-08-09
GTTATGATAATTGTACCAGAAGGCAATTGATAACCTGTTAAATTCCCTTGTTTCCACCATCTCCAAGCCGTTCGATAACTTATTCCTGCTTTTTTTGCATAGTCTGATAGTTTCATGTCTATATATTACCATGTCTGACTATATCTGACTATATTTGTATTGAAACTTTACAATACCAAATTTCTCAATTCCTGACAGACATAGAGCTTCTAAAATCCAAGACCATCCCGTCAAATACCCGATAGTGTCATTGGATAAACGATTTAAAAGAGCATTGAGTTTATCTCTTAAAGCATCAAGAGATTCAAAAGTTTCCCAGGCCAGAAAATTTTTCAGGTACAGCCAAACTCTCTCGGCGGGGTTAACTTCGGGACAACAAGAAGGTTGATAAAATTTGAGTAAGTTTAGTTGAGCGGTTAGTGAGGGTTTGCTGAACAAGTTTTTCGGTGGTGGCAGGGTGTGGGGTGTGGGGTGTGGGGTGTGGGGTTTTACCAGTTTTGAGGTGGCCAATTACCTAATTTTCAGGGAAAAATTGCCTAAATTTCCCCCCGATCACTGCCATATCCAGTACTTTTTAATTGACAAAAGGTCTAAAAGTCTTACCCAACAAGGTTTTTAGATTTATTCAGCAAGCCCTAGTTAAATCTTGATCTGACCACTAGCAGTGTACCAAAAGCAATCAGTCCCAAGCTCAAGTTAGGTTCGGGGACGGTAGTTGGGGGATTTGATGCAGCTGTAACAGAACCACTGACGATATCACCATTAAAATCACTAACAACATCATTTAAAGTAACTGTCCCTCCTGCTTTCGTTAAAAAGGGAGAGTTAAAAACTAGAGAGAGGCTATTAGAGCCATTAACCCAATCAATAGCTTCTATACCACTCCCAGTAGGATTAGCTAAACTAATGTTAACTAAGTCAGCCTTGGTGAAATTGAGAAGGCCAATTATAATGTTACTAAAAGTAAGACTAGGAGTTGCACTATTTTCATTGTCAATGGTGAAACTACCAGTAATCGGATTAGTTCCCGCCAGAGAACCATTATTAATAGTCCAAGTCAGTGCTTGAACTGGTATGGGGGTTGAGAAGCTACTAACAAGCAGGGTTGTTGTAGCAGCTAAGAGCAAGTTGGGTGGGTTGATTTTCATCTTGTTCATCCGAGTTAAGTTTTGGTTATTGGTGAGTAATTAGAGAGAGACAAACCATTCAGGATGATTGTTCAATCCCGTGAGGGAATTACCGAGATTGTCAGTAACATAAGCTAAGACTTCAGTTCCCAAAAGAATTTGGTTGCTGTTAAAGCTTAACTGTCCGAAGTTGATTCCACTGAGAGCCAATTTATCGCCTTGAGCAGAGTTGAAATCAAGAATGCGATCGCTACCATTTCCTGACTTGAGAACGAAGCTATCAGCACCCGCACCGCCATAGAGGAAATCTGAACCTAAACCACCATCAAGTAGATCATCTCCTTCTTCTCCATAAAGTTTATCTGTATTTCCCTCACCATAGAGACTGTCATTACCACTTCCACCGTTGAGAACATCTCGTTGGTTGGAACCGATTAACAAGTCATCACCAGCACCACTTTCTAAGCGGTAAGTACCGGATTTACCCAAAGCATCGATGCGATCATTTGTTGGGGTTCCTTGAATCACACTACTACCAGAGGGAACTAAGACTGGGTGGAAAACTTGTAGCGTGAAATTTGTACTAACATTTGCTCCCAGCTGATCAGTTGCAGTTACTTTTAGATTCAGATTACCAACATCATTGTTAGTAGGAGTACCACTGAAAGTTTGGGTTGTTGGGTTAAAGTTTAACCAACTGGGTAAAGCATCACCATTACTGAGGGTAGCTGAATAAGTCAGGCTATCGTTGAGATCAGGATCAAAAAAGGTATTATCAGAAATTTGTAAGTTGAAGGGGATATCTTCTATGACGGTTTGATCGGCGATCGGATTTTGGAGATTTGGTGCATTATTATTTAGGGGAGTAAAGTTAATTCCCTGTTGAATCCAGACCTCAATGGCGGTATTTGTAATGCCATAAATTTCATAAACTGCTCCATCATAGGTATCAGAGCCTAATTGAGTCCAAGGTACAGTGGAAGGATCGGAGTAATAAGCACTTGAAGAAGCACCATTAATCAATAGCTTTTTATTGCCATCGAGCATTTGCAGCAGGCTAGACTGATTAAATTGAACGGAATTATTGTAGCCAATATCAACAGCTTCAATATTAAACAGATGACCAGCATTAGCATCTAAATAAAGCCTGGTTTGTTGGCCGACTGTTTGGGGAATGAAGATAGTATCAAAACCACCACCGCCATCAATCTTACCGATAGTTTTACTATCAGTTCCGTACTCACCACCTAAGCCAATTTGATCATCTCCTTCCCCACCAAAGGCATAAATCTCAGAAGTATTAGAGGTGGGAATTAACATAAAGTCATCGCCATTTTGCCCCCGCAAAACAATATTAGAAGTGTTAACATCTTGGGGAACAGTAAAGACATCATTACCATTAGTTCCGTCAAAAAAGGTAAAGGTTTCAGCGCCATTATTTTGCTCATCTGCTGTTAACCAATCTTGACCATAAACTACATAGGTCAAGTCATAACTGCTCGTATCAGTAATCAAAATATCCTGATAACCATCACCATTGACATCGCCACCCGTATTAGTTTGATAAGATAGTGACCGATTAGGTAAGCCTTGAATGGGAATCTGATTTGGACTACCAGCCAGAACAAGATTATTAATATTAGGACTGGTATTGGGGGGGGTTGTAGGCGTAGAGGGTGTAATCTCTGTTGAGCCTAATTGGATGTAACCTTGATGATAACCATCGTACTGATCAAAAAGAATATCGTCAAAACCGTCAGCATTCATATCTCCCACTGCAACAGCAGGAGAAAGAGGGTACTTGGAGAAAGCGGGATACGGGATAAAATAATCAAAGTTTGTTTGAAACTGTCCAAAGTTGCTAGTTTTGCCCGTACCATACAAAATGGTAGAATGGGCGATGGGATAGGATTGTTCTCCATAGCCTCGGTTTGACCAAAAAATTTGAACAAAAGACACTAATGTATCCTCAATACTGTCTCCATTAAAGTCACCAGACGTAATAGAAGACTTGATAAACCCTGCACTAAAGTCAAACTCACTCCCAGACCAACTACTCTCATCTGTCCAAGGCTGTGTGAGAAAACTCAAGGATATCTCAGAAAGTGGCTGCTGAGTGCTGTTATTGAACTGATAAGCCTTAACCTGTGTTTGCAGTTCTACAGATGGTCGTAGTTCGCTACCTGAGGGATTAAGCGTGTAATTAAGGGTGAGAATTTCTGAGATTCCATCGCCGTTAATATCCGCTAATCCAATTCCAGGCGGTGTCACCTTAGAGGACCCAGACAAATAAGGATCATAAGTCGGGAATTGGGAACTCAACCCATTCGCTGAACCCAAGAAATAATGAATTTGATAATCGTAATTGTTATTTGGATTAGGTCCGTCAGGATTAAGCTGGTTTAGTATTACTAAGTCATCATAACCATCACCATTAATATCTCCTGCACAGGTTTGATAAATGGAATTGGATAAATAACCTTCAGGGATAGTAAAAGAATTCAACAACTGGCCCGCAATCACATTACTTGTGATGCTATTGCCCATATTGACCAGCAATTCTGTTGTTTGACCATTTGTGTTATTAATACTACCTTGAGCAATATCTTCATAACCATCCGCGTTAAAATCCCCATGAGCAATTAAAGCAGTGCTAGGAGAGGAGATTACATTAGTAGAAGGTAAATTATTGTCATTAGCAGTAAGGGTGTAGGTTCGTGGAGTGCTAACATTTGTTAGGGTGCTGGCTCCTATAGTCAGTTGATTTCCCTGCGACGATGACCCACTATTGACAAAATCATCAAAACCATCTCCATTAACATCCCCCACAGAAACACCGGGATATTTATTGACTAAAATAAAGCCATTATCACTACGCAGGTCATTGACATTTAAAGATAGTCCACCCTGTAACCAAGGATGGCCAATCGCCACATAAGCCTCACCGTGACCATTACCATCATTGCTACTAGGAGCGCCTAAAATAATGTCATCTCCTCCTGTAGCCGAGCCGTAATCCCCATTAATATCACCAATCCCATTAAGAGTTTGACCGACATTACCCGAATTAGAAGGATTACTATTATTAAGAGGATTAGCCACTCCTTGATATTGGAAAACGCGAGAATCCGTCAGATTAGGATCGAGATAAATTGCACCGCCCGCACTAAAGGCATTTTTACTCCCAAAGACTATATAAGCACTACCAGCATTACCATAAGCAAAGGGCGCACCGATGAGTAAGTCATTAATATTATCTTGGTTAACATCTCCCCCATTAGCAACAGCCCAACCTGCTTGTCCCGAAGTGAGTACCCCTTCAAATGTTACCCCTTGACCAGCTTGAATTGAGGCTAAACTGGAAGGTAAAGAACTATTTCCTCCGAATATTACATAAACTTTGCCCAGATTAGAAGTTGGACTACTCCCGCTCCCAACAGCAGCATTAGGCGCGCCGATTACTAAGTCTAAATGACCATCTCCATTTAAGTCTAGGGTCGTTAGCGCATTGCCAATGCCATCATAAAAGGCGTAATTGGTGGCTGAGTCCTTACTGGGTTTACCTGTACTCGGATTGAGCTTACCGTTAACACTTCCCCCCGTAAAACTGGTTATGCCATCAAAAACCCAGTTAGTGGTGCTATTTGTAGAAGTTAGGTTAATAGATTCGTTAGTGCTTGACCAATTAAATTGCGTACCCGACAGGACATAAATCGCGCCACCATAACCGCGAATATCTGTGGGGTTATTGGGATCGGTAACGGGATTAACTATGGGTGCTCCTATGGCCAAATCAAGTTTACCATCTTGATTCAAATCCAACACTTGTAAGGCAGAGCCTAACCCTTGACCTGTGCTAGGAGCATTAATGGTAGCAACAAGCGTTGTCGTAATATTTTCACCTGATCCTGATAGTTGATAGACCTTAACTTGATTGGCTAAAGGTGAAGCAACAATCAATTCAGGTGTTCCATCGCCATTTAAATCTGCTAAGAGAATCTCTTTGCCAAAACTATCACTACTATTCCCTGTGAGAGGTGATGTGGCTAGAGTATTAAGGGCGATCGCACCACTGGTTTGAGTAATCGCTGAATTATCGAAGATGTAAATCTCACTATCGTTCGTTCCCCCTTGACTGGTTGCGTTAGAAGCTGCGATCGCATACCAACTCTTAGAAGTACCCGACCAAGAACTAAGACTATTACCACTTTGAGGAGAAGCAGCAGTAGAACTGGTTGCTCCTGTAATTTTGACAACATTTTGACCCGATTGAGGACTATCTAAATTCAGTCCTTGATCTGATACTTGTACCCCTTGCGCCCCAAAGACTAGATAAATATTACCTTGACTATTGTTAGCTCCGGGGGCTGAAATCCAGAAATCATCAAGAGGCGCATTATTATTATTGCTGTTTGTATCATTGTTAACATTCCCTGCGCCACCGAGAGCAGAACCTAACTGATCATTAACGGGTCCGGTCATAGAAAAACCACTATCTATGGCCAATAAGTTAACTTCTTGGTTAGTATCCTGTAAGGTGGCGTAAGCTGTTAATGTGGTTTTTTGACCATCCTGCACTATTAACTTAAATTTCTCATTGAGATGTTCTGACAAGGTATCGTTATAGATATTAACCTCAATGGTTTTGCTGATTTCCCCTGGAGCGAATGTCAGGCTTCCTTCTTTATGTTCGTAATCGGCTCCGGCAGTAGCACTAATATCGACTGTGCGATAAGTTAAGGTTTTGCTGGTATTGGTATCACCTTGCCGAGTGATGGTAAAAGTTACTTTCCCGTCTTGTTCTTTAGCCTTTTGATGACTCACTGAAAAGATGCTATTACTACCCACATCACTGCTTGTAGTGGCACTACTAATGATGTTATCAATTTGATCTGGTGGAGTAGGATTAGAGTCAGTTTGGATAGTATTGTTAGTATTCCAATTACTTCCAGCATAAATACTTTGACCCAGGGTGGAAGTTCCCGTATTAGAGTCAAGAACCACCCAACTCAAGGTGACAGTATTATTATTAGCGTTATTGGTTGTACTAACATTAATGCTAGAAAAACTCAGATTAGAACCAGAAAGGTTGCTAACGCTAGGTTGATAATTTTTCCAACTCCCTGTACTTCCACTTGGAACCCAAAAGGCGGTAGATAAATTAGTTTGAGCCGTTTCTCCCGAACCTGTGCTATTTGTCCATAAGGCGAGAACGCCAAAAGGGGTTGAGGTTAGAGATTGTATGGATTGACCGGGTTGCAGATAAGGGATAGCTGTGGGGACTGAATTATTGGTATTCAAAGTCCCATTATTCAACTGTCCTATTACATAATTTGATGTAATAGTTTCTTGTAATTGATTAAGTGCATCACTGGAAACAGTATTAGGCGCACCGACTAATAAATCGGCTTTACCATCGTTATTTAAATCTCCTACCGCACTCACAGAAGACCCACTCAGTTGATTGGTTCCCCCTTGACCAATTACATAACCTTGAACCGTTGTACCAATGTTACTGACATTGATACTGGCAACTGTACCGATATTATTGCTCGTTCCTCCATAGATGACATAACTCACCCCGGCTTGATTATTTCCTCCTTGGGGTTCAGCAACAAGTAAATCACCGATACCATCCCCGTTTAAGTCTCCAGCACCCGTAACTTCTGTTCCTGCACCAACAATGGTAAAGCCATTTGTTCCATTGATTTCGGAGAAACCGACACTGTTATTTGGAGTTGATGAAAGGCTGGAACTGCCAAAAAGAATGTAACTATTTCCAGGGATAAAGTTACCATTAGTATCCTCAGTCGCAGGATAGCCAATAATTACATCATTAATACCATCGCCGTTAACATCTCCTGCACTACTGACTTGTAAGGGTGCAGGGTTATCCAAATCATCAACAATCACAAATCCTTGACCGGGGTTAACGGTGGCTAAGTCTAGGGTTTGAGTAGATAAATTTGCACCAAATAGAATAACCGCCGCTCCCGTTCCCCCAATCAGTAAATCCCCTTTACCATCCTGATTAACGTCTGGAATTAGAGCCGTATTGGTTATATCTAGCAAGGTATCCCCATTAACGGCTGAGGTATTGTTAGTTAGGGTAATTGTTCCACCTAAATAATTCGGGGAGATTAAATTGGAGTTAGAATTATTAGAAACAATACTATTACCTTGATTTAGTCGGCTAACTCTCGGAGTATTCGGATTTGTTCCTTGATGGAGGGTATGAATATTATTCCCTTGTTGATTGCGAATATACAGACCTCCATCCTGACCCAAGGCAAGATAGGCTCCCGGATTTCCCCCTGTACCAGTTGACCAATAAGACAACTGAGCTAACCCTGCCCATTCATATAATACAAAGTTGCCGTCTGATTGCATGACAGCTTCATAATAGGTTGCATCTTGAGGAATTGGGGGTGAAGTATTTGTGTTCCAAATTTCTGTATTAGTGGTTTGATTAAATAAGACTAACTGACCGTTATTGTTGATGCTGAGGGTAAATAGCTCGTTACCAATGGATTGAGAGAGTATTAGAGTAATTTCCCCTGATTCTTGGTTGGCATTTGGCGCACTGATAGCATAGTCGGTTTGACCATCTCCATTAAAGTCATAACCCCCTGTTACTACTGAACCAAAGCGATCAGCCGCTTGTCCATTGGGGTTAGTAATTTGTTGTCCATAAGTAGGATTATTTTGGATTAAGGTATCAATATCAGTGGTGGTTTGAGGGGTTTCAAATAATGTCCCCCCATAGACTAAATAAGCAGCCCCTTGATTATTATTGAGACCAGGCGCACCAATGATTAAATCACTTTTCCCATCACCATTGACATCTCCTGCATTAGCAATGCTATAACCCAATTCACTCAAAGCTTGTCCGGTTAACAGTAAGCCATTACTACCCAAATTATTGAGGTCATTAACTTGGTTATACTGTTCTCCAAAGACTACATAAACACCGCCTTGTTCATCATCAAGATCCGGCGCGGTCATGGCAAAATCCGCTTTACCACCACTATTGACATCTCCTAATGCGGTGACAGATTGTCCAAAACTAGCGAAGTATTCATTGTCTAATGTCCAATAAAAACCCGAAGCGTTAGCATTAGTAGGATTTTCTGAGAAAGTGCTTAAATTAACCTCATCATTTCCTGTCTGACCATAGACTACATAAACTTGTCCGGGTGGGGTAGTCGCAATTTGTTGTACGGTAGAATTATTAATTGACTCATATTGCCAAGTAATTAAAACATTGCCATTATTATCTAGGGCAATATTTGGGCGTTGATTTGCCCCTGCTGTATTTGAGATAGCTTGTAAACTGTTGGTATTCCAAACAACATCATTACTGCCTAATGTTCCCGTCAAAAAGTATAAATAGGAAAGATTGGCTGAATTATCATCTACGGTTCCTGTAAATGCGCCATAAACCGTTGTTCCATCAGGAGCAACAATGTAAGAAATATCACTACTGTCAATTAAATCATTGGCATCTTCCCCTAATAATGTAGCGTAATCGGGTTGAGTGAGATAAATTGTTGAATTAGGTTCTGATGAAACACTGACAGGTAATCCTCGGTAATTTTGAGAGATCGTGCTTTCCCCTGTTGAACTGGAGATTGTATCCTTAATGCGGATATAAGAGCCATAAGAAATCGAGAAGAAAAAGAAATTAAACTGGGCTTTAGCTTTATTGGTATAGACAGCCCCTTCATACTTAGAATTCTTCCATTCTTCTGTTTGAATGCCTTTGACGGATAAATCAATAAATCCCTTTGCTATACTAACATCAACATAAAAACCAGTATTTATCCCTAAATTAAACCCACCATCACTGGTGTCCTTTAAGGCATCCCCTAAAAAGCTAAAGAATTTAGTTGTATCTAGCTGCCATTGAAGATCAGAATGAGGGGTTTCTTCTGTTGGTTCATGGCCATTTTCGTCAACCAGTTTAAAAAAGTAATCACTGGGTTGAATATTTCCTAAGTTCGTTGAATTATTGTCAAATTCAATATTTGTAGAATAACCTAGATCAATTCCTACTACTGGACCACCACTAATGGTTAATACTCCTGCTTTACTCAGTTGATCTAAAAATTCGCCCGCCGCTGTTGTAAAAAGCAGATCTAATAAAAATTGAATAGCATTTACTTCTAATTCAAAGTCTAACGCTGCTTTTGCTTGAACACTAGATGGATAGCTAGTTGCTTCTTCCCATTCTCCACTTCCTTGAGCATAAGCGGTAACATCTAAATTCACATAGCCTTTGAATAAACCAGCGAGAAGATAATTAGACGTTGCGGTACTCTTAGCTCCTCCACCTTCTTTACCAAAATTAAGACTGAGATTTAGTTTATTGGCAGCAACTGGTGAATCAGAGCTATATTGTTTAATAGAAGTGTCAATTTCTGCACCGATATTAAGAGAAAAACCGTGTAGGGCTTTCTCAACACTTGAAAATACATTTCCTAAGTTTGCTGTGCCTACGCCTACTGAAAGGGAGGTATTGGGAGGAAGGATCTTAATTAACGTAGATCCTGATAATGCTCCTGAATTGATTTGATAAGTAAATCCTGTTCCTTTGGGTTTAAAAGCTAATTGATTTTGGTTTGTTGTTACCGGAAGTTGACTAACATCAACAACTTGACTTACTGTTTGATTATTTTTTTGAGTCGTTACCAATATTTTATTGTTAGGTAAGGCGACAACTTGTAAGTTTTTATCTTCCAATTCATCATCAGTCAAGTTTGTAGGCGAACTCCACTGATAACCACCATAAATAGAAGAACTCAGAGAAGATGTATAAACTTCTGCATTATTGCCATTTCCGGCTATCCAAGAAGCAAAAATTCCCCCATTAGATGTCTGAGTTAAAGCCAAATTAGAGGAACTACCTTGATTCTCTGTTCCAATCCCACTATTAAGAGGTGTGACACCAATATATTGACCATTATTAGTATTAGAGGGTTGATAGCCGTAATAAATTTGTCCGTCTTGATTCCATAAGGCATGGGTGACACCACTATTATCTGTAATAGTCGTCATGCCAAAAGGTTGCCCACTGGAGTTGTTTAACCCTAAAATTGAGCTAATATTGCCAACCTGATAAGGAATACTTTGATTTGTTATTCCGTATAAAATTCCTGTTTCGTCAATTTGAATTTGACTGAAAACAGGTAAATTACCAAAAACATTATCTAACTCAATAAAACTATTAGCATTGGTTGACCATGCGTAAATATTGCCATTATTATCTAAACCTAAAAGAGTTTGACTGTTGAGAGCAACTATTTGCTTTAATGCGGGATTATTTCCCCCATTGAAAAGATTAAAATCTGTTCCATCCCAACTGTAAAGACTACCTTGATTATCTAATGCCCAGACTGAGCCATCCCCTTTTCCTGTTGTAATCTCAACAGCGCCAATAAAACTATTGTAACCTAAGTCAAATTGTTGTGTCGTTGCATTCCATGTATATTGTTGAATCGAACTATCGGAATTAACTAACCAGACTTCATTATCATTAATAGCAGAAAAAGCAGTATAAGCTCCACTGGTTGCTGTTTGTACTAAAACTGGAGCTGCCCATACCTGAGAAGTGCTATTCCAAGACGTTAAATAATAACCTGATTGTCCAGAAATATTACTGTAGATTAAAGCATAAAAATTACCTGCATTGTCACAATCTATACCAACCATCTGACTGCCTGTGGGCAAACTAGACAGATTCGCTAAACTGTAATTCTGAGTAGCATCATCCCAGTAGTAATACTGCCCATTTGTCGTAAGAGCTAATCGCTGACCAGAATTGCTCACGAAAACTTGTTTAATCGTACTATAGTCTATCAGATTAATCATGGTGATTTATTATTCCAGAAAAATTGGAAACGGGTAAGCTTTTTCCTCAGGGTAATCGCATGTTGATAGAGTTCTCAAATTCCGAGGAGTTAGGTCTAAAATTCGATGGGCAACTCAGGCTTTGACCTGCACAAGGCGACCGAATCTCTGGTTTTGCCAG
>VYKQ01000175.1_pt2 | contig 10872 bp, 10 predicted proteins | sample 5114541 | NCBI WGS metagenome assembly VYKQ01 (sample SAMN12291801, study PRJNA351875) | freshwater metagenome | isolation source: freshwater lake | place: USA: Michigan, Baseline Lake | collected 2013-08-09
CTTGTAGGTGTAGTCGGACTAGACATGAAGCTGTAAGACCAAAATTAGCTTTGCTAGTAGAGGCAGGATTCAGCCCAAGAATCTCCGCACTTTTAGGGCGGAGAGTGTCAAAAAGGATGGAACCATTATAGAGAAAAACGTTTGGCGATTTTTGTCAATTGTTTTTGATCTAGAGCGAACTAATCAATTAAATCTCTTGCCAGATAAGGATTTAGTTTATTTATGCCACCCTATCGAACCATAACAAGTAACGAAGAGCTAGAAAATCCGTATTTGGGGTGTTGTATGGAAAAAATCCGTCTAGTATATAATTAGTGTGATGGCCATCGCCGTGGGGTGCGTTCCCTAATGTGGCTCCTACCGCTCCACTAGCAGTAGGCTAATCTGGCTAACACGCTTTTGGGCGTAATATACGGAAAATTTCCGTATAATCAATAGTCCAGTAGGGTGCGTTAGACGGCGACAATCTCTGCTCTTACTTAGGACTAGCAATCCGTCGTAACGCACCACCCACGAGATATATTAAAAATAGTAGGCGTTATTTTTTTATCGTTGGGTTGTAACCAGTAACGTTATGGGTTACACTTAATGGATGATAGTCAGTTTCAAGCATCGAGGACTAGAGCAGTTCTTTGAGTCGGGAACCATCCGAGGCATTCAAGCAAATCATGCCAAACGAATTCGGCTGATTCTGGCTCGTCTCAGTGCTGCAACTTCACCGCAAGACATGAACTTGCCCGGATTGGTACTTCAAGAACTGGCAGGGCAACGTAAAGGAACCTGGACGGTGAGAGTATCTGGAAACTGGCGGATCACTTTCACCTTTGACGGTGTTGATGCTTGTGATGTCGATCTTGAGGACTACCACTGATGAAAATGTATAATCCACCACATCCTGGTGAAGTTCTTAAAAAACTTTGTCTCGAACCTTTGAATCTGACTGTGACTGAGGCTGCTGAAGCATTGGGTGTAAGTCGAAAAACCCTATCTGCCATCTTAAATGGTAGGGCAGGTATTAGCCCCGAAATGGCAATTCGCTTAGGGAAAGCTTTCGATACATCTCCTGAAAGTTGGCTCAATCAGCAAATGCAATACGATCTATGGCAAGCAGAGCAGACAATTGGCAATATCAAAGTCAAACGGCTATCAGTTGCCTAACCAGGGTTTGCAGCCGACGGACTCAACCCCCCAGTGCGATGCCGAAGGCACTGCATAGCAGATCGCCGATTGCGTAGGGTGCGTTAATTAAATGTAACGCACCACCCACAAGATATATTAAAAATAGTATGATCGCAATCTTGTAGGGTGCGTTCCCTAATGTGGCTCCTACCGCTCCACTAGCAGTAGGCTAATCTGGCTAACACGCTTTTGGGCGTAATATACGGAAAATTTCCGTATAATCAATAGTTAGCCTGCTGAATCACGGGTGGGGCAAGTAGCTGAAGATCACTGGTTGGATATTTAGCACTCAGTTCCTACCGAGCAGCGATTTTTCATAAGGTGCGATCGCAAGTTATTTTTATTCTTCATAGATTTTTAACATTTAAGTCAGTATTCATGTGGACAATCGCATTTTGGATTGGCTAATATGAAGAAAATTTCTTAGGAGCGATTTTATGTCTGAGAAACAGGGTGGGATCTCACAGTCTGCAAGTAGAGCTTCTGGAATTATAACATTGCAAGCTGCAATAGGTAACAACAACCAGCAGACATCAGGTACTCAATTGTCCAAATCGGAAACTGATAGAGAGCTATCTACAGCAGAAGTTGTTGAGTTGCTCAACCAAATTGCAGAATGCTTGAGAGTTTCGGCACTACCAGATGCAACTAGAGAGGATGCGATAACTTATCTCAACGCAGCCAAGAAAGCAACTGAACGAGAAGAACCAAAGAAGGAAACAGCAGCTATTAATCTAAAGGAAATGGCTGAGACTCTTGAGAGTGCTACAAAGACAGTAGAAGCAAGCAAGAGTCTTTGGGAAAAAGTTCAACCGATTCTAGTGCAGGTAGAAAAATGGCTAGGAGTAGCCGCAGGATCGTTGTGGACTTACCTTTCTTGACGAAATGAGCAAATCATTATGGATACAGTATTGACCTTCAGTGCGAACGAGTAACGTGATGAATCAAACACCATCTCCTCCAGATCCGTGGCAGTCAAATGCCACACCTCAAGTAAAGCAAGAAGTTGAAGATGTCCAAGGCAATATTCAACAGCAAGCTGCCGTAGGTAGTGACAATAACCAAGCACAAAACGTTAGCGACGAAGGTGAAAAATTAGGTGACCGTAATTTGCGTGATGGTGTATTTGCTCCTGTACCAGTTGTGGGACAGCAAGCTGCTTCTGGCAATCACAACAACCAAAATCAAAATACCGCTACTGTTAATGTTATTCTAGGTCCAGATTTTAATCCTCTTGGTAAAAAGGCGGCTAAGCCAGAAGGAAATCATACATTACCCGATCCAACAAAACCTTTGCCCCAAAAACCTAAAAACTTGCCTGAAGTCAAGCTTGATGAACTATCAGATTATTGCAGAAAGCTGCACGAAGACTCTTTAATAATTGTCACTTGCTCTGACTCAAGTGCTGCGTTTTCAGTTGCTTATGGTTTGACTGAGTATGTCCCTGTATCAAGTAGAAGGCTCTTTACAGGAGAATGGGGAACATTAAAGAAATTAGCAATTGAGCCAAGTGTCGATATTGTTTTAAATTCTGAAATCGGAGATGGTAAGCCAACTCTAATAGTCATTGATACTTATGAGATGCAAACATTTTTAGACTCTTTAGTTGTTCGATCCTCTACAGCCGCACTCATTAAGCAAGACTTAAGAAATCGCCAGATATTTTGTATTTGCTTGGCGGAGTCGCAAGCCTTAAAGACAACACTAGAGAGAAAGTCAATTAAATTATCATTTCCACAGTGGGAAATTCCTTTTGAACAGGAAGGAGCTAGTCGAGAACAACAAAACATTAGGGCAGAATCGATCTCAGCATACGAGGATGGGCAAGCTGCTATATCTCTTTATGAGACAGCAGATATTTTGAAAAAGACTGTCTTATACGCTGCAACATTTTTCCAAAATTTGAACATAGGTGATTTTGAACGAATAGTTACATTATTACTAGCAGATCAGACTACTCCAATTGTTGAGCCAGAGAGTAGAACCGAAGTTCCGACTAATTCTTCTGAATCGACGGTTTCTGTAACTGTAGGGGATCAAGTTGTAACTTTTAATCAATCTCAGAAGGGACAAGTCGATCGAGAGCAGGTTAATCGTTTGAGTCAGCCCCAAACTCAAAAAAGAAAGCTATTACGTGAAATTTGGGAAGAGGATGCAGAGCAAATACTGCAAAGCTGTCATCTAAGGCTTGCGCTTAATGAGTATGGAGCTAGAGTAATAGATTTCTCAATGCCACATTTGCGTGGTGAGTTGAGAGAGTATTTTCAAAACGTGAAATTCGTAGAGTATAGAAATAAGTTCCGAAAGCTGGTAGAACTCAATTTATTATTCGATGAATCATCTCAAATCACCAAGGCTTTGAGAGACTTATCCGTTTCTATGATGATTTTTCAACCAGGAACAGAATTCTGGGTAAATTGGCTGGAGCAGTCTACTATCAGCGCTTTAGAACGTAGTGTAAATAAAAGAAATTTAGATCTTATTTACTATTGTGTTGCAGATTTGCTGCGCGAAACATTGGATTATTCTCAATTGGAAGATCTTACAGAGATTTTCTTGGAGCGGATGGTTTCGTTGAAACAACATGATGTTGTTTTATCGCTCTCAAAACGATTGAGATTTTCTCCTCAGTTCGATGAATATTATTGGTTTAAGCAATCTATTGATCGAGGAAGCGAAGATGTTCGTAGACAAGCGTATTGGCTTCTTTACAACCAGTTGAAACAGAGTAATTCACGAGTTTATGAGACTCTTGAAAAGATTCATCCATGGGTTCCTGACTTAGAGACTGATCCGGAGAAGTACTCTCCTTCTAATAAATATGCCTTACAACTATTGCTTGAGTATTTAATAGAGACACTTGAACAATTTGATCCAAAACTTTATGGAGAGGAAGCATTTAGCTATCCATTGTTTGGGGGATTGCGTTCTGGTGAATCTATCGATCGCAGACTAAAAATGGTTGTTGAATGGCTTCTTCACCCAGGAATTGATTCAATCATTGATGAGGTAGATAGCTTAAGTATAATTTCAATTCTTGTTTTTCCTGGTTTATTTACCATCCTTTTGGGCTTAAAAGAAGATATAAATGCGAAGGTTGAGTTTAGTAGCATCGTCGATTCTTTGCTCAGAGCAATCAACAATGTGATTGAAGACTATGAGAAAAATATAAAAAAAGAATATCGACTGATTATAGTCACATATTGGAGAAGTTTATTTATTATTCTTCTTGAAGCTAGTAACCATGAAATAAGGGTAAATAGGAATTGGAATCAGGGCGACTTGCTAAATTATAGGCGTAATATTATTGACTATTTAATCGAAAAAACCGATATTTAGTCCAGACAATGATTTTTCAGTGGAGATGAAATGATGCCTCAAGTGTATGTCTTAGACAATGTGGTTATGAAACTCAGCGAGGCTGATGCCTCCAAATACACATCATCGTCAACGAAAAAACTCGTGATTATTGACGCGAAAACCAAGCAAGTTCTAGAGAAAAAGCCTCTCATTACTCTTGGTCGTCAGCTAGAGTTTCTTCTTGTTTCAAATGAAAACGATCCTCGAAATGTGGCAGAATCTAACATTTCAGGGTTCTCGATAGGAGATTTTGCTACTGATCGTAGAATTGGTGTATCTGTAAAATATCAGGTGAGCTGTCCTGCTGGCTATGAAGAAAAAGTTGCATTGGCTCTCTTTGATGACAGTACGAATACTCCCGGAGTTGTATTTGAGGGGAAATTAATTAACTGGCTGAAGGACTATACAAATCGAAAAATTAAATTTAATGAGTTCACAACCAATTACAGTCAGCAGCTAGAAAGTTTGCAAGTAGACGCTGTAGATCAGGCTAGGAAAATAGGTCTTAACTTAAGGTTAAGGCTTTCGCTAGAACTAGATGAATCGAATCAATTGAAAGCTTTTTCAGTTAGTTCTAATGATTTTCCAGTTCTCCTAAATGATTTTGAAGAAGAAGTTAATTTTAGATTTCGAGCAAATTTATCTATAGCTGAAAATGGAAAAGTTAATGCTATTCTCAGCTACGGTCAATTAGGGCAGTTAAAAGATATTCTGCAAGAAGCGGTTCAGCACTATTTTCGGAGAAATGTTTCTCTGTATGACTTTTGCTATGATTTTGAGGGATCTGTTCGCAGAGGTTTACTTGCTGATCTTGATCAATTATTAGCGCCACATGGACGTAGAGTTGAAGGTTTCTTTCCGCTTCCAGATTTTGCTTCTCACCTTCTGCTACCAGAGCCAGATCCTATTCAATGTGATATACGACATGAAATCCAAGGATATGGTGTTGTTGTCATCAAAAATGTTTTGGAAGTTGAACCTAAACGTCAGGATTCTGGTAAGTATTCAAGGGAAGGTATCTTAAAGTACAAAGAAGCAAGGATTCTAGATATTAGAGAGTGGTTTAAAGACAGACTAGAAAAAACAATCCATAGATATCTATTTGATTTCAGCTATGTAGATATTCTTCTAAAATATTCTTCTCAAGAGATCAAAGCTCAGTTAGATGGAGAAGCGAGAACTATTGGTTATTCTATTAGGCTAATTAGCACTGTCCCTGATTTAAAGCCCCTTAAATTGAGAACAGAGGGATTCAAATTTGAATCAAGCGAGACTTTTTCGACTAAACAGAATAGCGTAAAAATTAAGTTGGGCATTGACGTTCGTGGAAAGATTGAGAACTTAGAGTCAATTAAAGACATTTTGAATGATCCTCAAAATGATGTAGATAATTTAATAGCCAAAGAAGTAATTGACTGTATCAAGAGAGTGCTACACGGAGTAGAACCAGCAGATTTTTATGCTCAAGAAGGGCTAATAGCTTATGTCAATGATTATTCCTCCAGAGAGGCGATTAAGGATAAGATAGCGAAGACTATTGAAGCTTCTCTTAAGGAGAAATTTGGTGCAAGTTCGCAAGTAGCACTTCAAGCTCTCAATACAGAGCTTTTAGATCTTATTAATGAACTGACTAGTGGAGCCGATCACGATTTTGAGATTTTGTTGGCTCCTTCTAGAGATCCTGGAGAAAAGGTTCTATTCACTGGTTTATTTCAAATTAATGGTGTCGCTAAGGATCAATGGGATACTTTCGCATCTCGTAAACCTAGCGTTGAAGATGTCAAAAAATCTATCCAAGACTGGCTTCGTCCTTGGTTTAGTACTTTAAGCGCTAGTACCCTTAATTATCAAACAACAAAAGGATTGCGTAAGCTTTTGGAAGATGCAAATAGTCTTGCAGTCCCCAAGATTATGCAAAAATATGGACTTCTGGTTTCTATTGAAGGACTAGAGGCTCCTGATACTAAACTGAAAGCTGCTCAACGTGAACTTCAGCTAGCCAGCGAAATGAAAATTCTAGAAGAAGCAAAAGAGCAAATTCAGAATGATAGTCGATTGAGAGAGATTGAGAGAAGCATATCATTGAATGATATGACACATTTGAATCAAGAGCTTGAATCAGTTCGAGGGCTATTACGAGATCTCAGTACTCAAACTGGTGGCGAAGAGCGTAAGAAGAAGTTGGTAGAGAGAGAAAATGAATTGAAGAATCAGCTATCTGACTTGGTTGATGCTAATAGAAAGAGATCTGCTGAGATAGCATCTCAGCAAATACAGCAATCAATTAAGCCGTCTACAGACGAATCTGATTTCGATGATTTAGTACAAGCTAGTAGAGCATTACTTTCGGAGGAACCTATGAAACTTGATTCAAAACCTCCTGGAAAATCTCTTCCTAGTGATGATCAAGTTATAGATGTGTAAAGCGGAGGATTAAAAATGCAAGTTTTAGGTAGACGAAGAGTTTCTGAAATTTCTCCAAATAGACTGATAAAAAATCCAATCTTCTGGATTAGAACTCAAAAGGATTTTTTAATCATTCTACTAGCTTCATTAGTTGTTATAGCTATTTTTTTCAGATATACATACTCAGGATTTAGCTCGTATCTGTCATCGTTGTCCAACGTTTTCAATCTTTGCATACACCTGATAGGTGTTTGGGGAGTGATAGTTGCAGCGAAAGCTATAGCAACTGTAGAGGTAGAGCGAGCGATCGCAAATGAAATCAGAGAAAATGGTGAGAAAGGTATTCGAGAGAAAAGAAATATAAGTTTAAGTAAGTTAGAAGAGAACTATTTGCCAGTCAACAAGACTGAGCCAGCTTTAGCCATGCCTCGTCTCTTCCGACATATTTCTAAAGAGGCTGTCAATCTAAAGTTTGAGTCTAGCATTGATGTTGTTGAGCCGTATCGTGACGAGGCGCTAGAAAGTCTTTTCACTGTTACCAATATTCAGAAAATTGCTCTTCGTGCAGGAATTTTGGGAACATTTATAGGTCTGCTAGAAGCAATTACGCAGCTAGCAAAGCTTGATTCTAGCCAGAATCCTATAGATGCTATCATTACTCTATCTAACGCACTGTTTATATCATTTAGTACTAGTGTGGCTGGCTTGGAAGTCGCTATACTACTTGGTTTTCTACTTATGATACTGCGTAAACGCCAAAATGATTATTTCAGGGATATGGAAAGCTCTGTTGAGATTATTCTAATTTTAGCGCGAAATGCTGACAACGATGATCAATCTAGAATCTTAGGGGAGTTAGCGAAAGTTGAGAGTGTTGTTGAAAAGTTAGGACAACGCTTTTATGAAAATACTCAAGAGATTCAGCGTAGCATCGCCGCTGTTCTTGATCGGATCAAGGAACAAACAACTGAAATTCAATCAGGTGTTCAACAATTGAAGCAAACAAAATCTGATTTTGATCAGTTTATTGATGAAGTAGGAGAAACTCAAAATAGATTTATTGGCGAGGTCAAGGGAATCTATAGTGAGCTTTCTCTCAAGAGCTTCAGAGATGATATTAAGGACGGTATAGTTTTCGCTGGGCAAACAGTCTCTAGCAGGCTTGGCGAAACAGAAAAAAGTATTAAAAAGCAAACGGAGCAAGTAAATGAGGGAGTTAATGCTCTTCTAGAAACTCGTGTCAAATTTACTTCATTCTTACAACAGCTTGACTCATCTCAGGCAAGGTTTATAGAAAACGTAAAAGAATCTCAAGATATAGTTGCTATGGTACAAGCAAGTGCTGAACTGAAAGCAACTATAAATCGAGCAGTTCAGCGAATGGAAGAGGCTTCTATGAGAATGAAGGCAATCAATGAATCGCTAGAAAAGCCTTTAATAGAAAGGATTAAAAGAAATTTTTTTGGATAATAAATGGGAGTTTTCAGTATGAAAAGGTTGTGGAGTTTTGTAGGTGATGAAGACGATCCTTTTGGACCGGGAACCGATTTAATTATTTCTTTGCTTGCAGTATTCTTAGTAATTCTCGTTATTACAGCCCAGTCTTATCAAGCTGCTAATACAAAGTATCAACAATCTGTAGCATCTCTAGATGCTTACAAAAGCAGGATTGAAAAGTTAGATAGTCTGCTTAGAGAAGAGCAGGCGAAAAATTCACAACTCTCTAGACAATTATTAGCTAGAGATAGCAGAAAATCACAGTTCCCTCCAAATATAGTCATTACAGCGGCTGAAGGATATGACTTTCCATCAGGTAGTGCTGAACTTCCTAGTTCTCTAGAAACGTATATCAGTACGGAGCTTGCTAATAAGATAGACGAAAATATTAAAGAGTTTGATGTTGATACAGTAGTTGTGATCGGTCATACTGATGGTCAAGCTGTTAATAGTAGTAACAGTAATCTGGATGGTTTAGTAGAGAGTGTTGCTGCTGGAGGTAAATCTGTCAAAGAATTGAGTGCTGGTTCTAACGCTGATCTAGGACTGATGAGAGCTTTAGCGGTTGTAAGAAAATTGCAAGATATCCAAAAACAGGGAGGACGTTTTAAGGGACTCGATCCACGGAAAGGTTTTCGAGCCTATTCCGCAGGTCAGCTAATATTAAAGAATGGTGAGTTTGCTCAACCAAACCCCAATCCTGATAAAGAGAGACGACGCATTGAGATTCGGTTCACTAAATCTGGTGGAGGTTAAAAAATCTGGTCGCAACAGGCGCAGGCTAACAACCCTGGTCTTGGTAGCTGAAAAGACAGGATATCGGCAAATTCTCACAATCGATTCAGATTTCCTGTTTTATCGGATTACAAACAAAGAAAGCTTTGATATCATTCAAGTGTATTGATCGAAGACCTGCTTCCAACGGCGTATAACTCCACCGCTAGACTGCTCCCACTGTCAGTACGATCGCAATCTTGTAGGGTGCGTTCCCTAATGTGGCTCCTACTGCTCCACCAATAGATTTTAATGACATTTATCAATCTCAGGTGCGCCCCCAAGTCGAGGAGGGCAATCATGGGAAGATTGTAGCAATCAACATTGAAACAGGGGCTTTTGAAGTAGCAAAAGACAGCCTCACAGCTTCCGATCAACTTTTAGCCCGATTGACCGATGCTCAAATTTGGTTCGTAAGAATCGCACATCGAGCAGTTCATCGAGTCGGTTTGATTGGGGCAAATTTATTTCAATGATTATAGGTAACGTCAATGCTAATCGTGAGGCAATTATTCAGATTGCAGTTCTAGAGGATTATAAAAATATCTGCCGTCGCACTCCAGCCCATCGCGGCTGAGTTCCACCGTTATCGAGAAAAATAGTTAAATCCCGTCAAATTCCCCTAAAACTTTCACTTCTGGTTCTAACCACAAAGACCAGCGATCGAACACTTGTTCCTGCACATGACGAATTAAACGCAGAATATCCGACGCTTTTGCCGAACCAATATTCAGGATAAAATTAGCGTGTAATTCTGATACTTGCGCCCCACCAATTTGATAACCTTTTAATCCCATTTCCTCAATTAAAGCCCCGGCAAATTGCGGTTTAGGATTGCGGAAAACACTACCACAACTAGGACGATCATAGGGTTGGGTACTTTTGCGATGGAGTAAATTATGGGTAGTAATTGCCATTATTTCCTTGCGATTATCGGTAGCTTCTAACTGAAATGTGGCTTCGATAACTAAACGTTGATCCCCTTGCAGAGAAGAACTGCGATAACTATAATTTAAATCTTCTTTGCTTAAAGTTTCTAACTGACCATCGGGATTTAATACCAGCGCCCGTACTAATCGATCCGCCACACAGGAGGTATGTGCGCCCGCATTCATCACCACAGCACCCCCCACCGTACCGGGGATACCCACCGCCCATTCTAAGCCCTTCCAGCCCCGTTTTGCCGCTCTCCAAGCTATTTTTGGCAGGGGTTCCCCCGCTGCTGCTGTAATCGTAGCAGTTTCGCCATCAAAACAACTCGATCGCAGATGGCGAGTATTGAGGACAAGTCCGGGTAAACCTCGATCGCTGATTAGTAAATTTGAACCAGCCCCCAAAACAGTCAAGGGCAACTCTTGCGATCGCCACCAAGCGAACACTTCTCTTAATTCCTCTAGATTAATGGGTTCGGCATACCATTGCGCTCTTCCCCCCACCCGGTAGGAAGTGAAATCAGCTAGAGAAACAGAGGTTTTAATCATAGGGTTTTAGGGGGTTGGGGAGCATTTTCAGTGAACAGTAATCAGTAAACAGTGAACAGTAATCAGTAAACAGTGATCAGTAAACAGTAAACAGTGATCAGTGATCAGTAAACAGTGATCAGTAAACAGTAAACAGTGATCAGTGATCAGTAAACAGGTATAAAGATATAGCGCT
>VYKQ01000176.1_pt1 | contig 10845 bp, 6 predicted proteins | sample 5114541 | NCBI WGS metagenome assembly VYKQ01 (sample SAMN12291801, study PRJNA351875) | freshwater metagenome | isolation source: freshwater lake | place: USA: Michigan, Baseline Lake | collected 2013-08-09
CTAAACCCTATGGGAAAGATGCTCTTTGGTCTCCTAGTTATTTTGTTTCTTCTGTAGGAGGTGCAACCCTGGAAGTTCTTAAGTGCTATATTAAAGATCAAGAAAAGCCGTCGTTTTACGACGGGGTTTTAACCCAAATTTTCGATAAATGGCGGGAGTAGCTGACAATTTTTAACACAGAAAACGGGTTTCTCCGAGAAACCCGTTTTCTAGGTGACTTAGAAGGAGAGCTTAGACACTTAGATAAAGAAGCTACTAACATTAATGCTCCCTAAAGCTGGTAAACTGCCGGTAAATCCGGTGATATTTATTAATAAATCATTGCTGGATTGGAAGCCAGCAGTGAGAGGAGCGGGTATTTGTCACAGGGGACTTAATTTAAGGTAGCATATAGTTAAATGCGTTTTGTCTGCTAGGATAATGCTCAACCTTTCAAAAGACATTCATTCTCTAACTGAGTTTAAACGAAACACGACCCAGTTCATAGAGCATCTCAAACAAACCAAAGACCCTTTGGTGCTTACGGTTGATGGGAAAGCAGCACTCGTCGTGCAGGATGCGGAATCCTATCAGACACTTCTTGAAGCTGCAGAATTGGTTGAGACGCTTAAAGGAGTCAAGCGTGGTCTTGAAGAGATGAAGCAAGGCAAAGGTAAGAAGGCAGAGGAATTCTTCTCTGAATTGTTCGATAAACTGGACAGTTCTCCATGAGCCAAAAGTATCAAGTGGTCATACAACCTGAAGCACAACAGGGAATTGAAAAAGCCTATCTGTGGTTCAGTAAAGATTCTCCTCGAAAAGCGAGGTTGTGGCTAGAAGGATTGTACAAAGCAATTCTGTCACTAGAGCAAATGCCTTACCGTTGTTCACTTGCTTTTGAAAATAATTTCTTGGAGGAAGAAATCCGACAACTTATTTATGGTAAGGGACGTAGTGCCTACAGAATTCTCTTTACCATCACTGGCGATATTGTGCAGATTCTTTTCGTGCGCCACGTTGCACAAAAGCCTTTGTCAAGTCAAGAAGATGAAGAAGAGTAGAGGTCCATGGCATACCATTGTTGTCCTAAATTGTGACGGCAAAGTTTTGATAGGTAAGGTTATACATTTTTCTTTATTTGTGGCAGACATCTTACTGTCCTCTCCCAAAAAGGGAGAGGGGTTGTGGGTGAGGGTAATTAACCATCTCTGCCATTACTTTAGAAAAAAGGTATTAATTAAACAAAGAAATTACCCACCGGAATACTCCCTAAAGCTGGTAAACTGGCAGTAAATCCGGTGATATTTATTAATAAATCATTGCTGGATTGGAAGCCCTCAGTGCTACCATTAATCGGAAACGGCAATGAGTCCTGTGGGGCGACAAATGACGGCGATTCGCAGTTAGAAAAAGACAACCATCTGCAACTCCCAGAGGAAAAGGTTTGTCAGACCAGCAAAAGACGATTAAGCAATAAAATTAAACGCCAAAATCCCATCATTAAAGTCGTTATCGCTGATATTGGGTAAGTTACCCGGTAAATCCTCAAAGCCAAAGATATTATTCCCCCTTGACCGTAAATGTTCCGCACCATCGGGATTTGCCGCCCCAAAGGAGAAATAGGCCACCTCATGACTCATATAGTTTTCTAGAGTAGCCGCCACGTTATCGGGATTTTTGGTCAAAAATGCCTGAATACTCCCTTGCAGACTTTCTCCCAGATTGCCGCCATTGGCAATCACAAAGGGTGCGTAGCGTCGCCCCCCTTCCAACAACACATCCCCAAATTCAGCGGCGGTGGTGCTTTGGTTTGCCCCTTCCCCACTGGCCCGCAAAATGAAGTTATTCACCGCTTGACTTAAGGCGGTACGCGCATAACCCGCTTGACTGGGTTGAATTAACTCTGTCGCGTTGCCATCTCCATCTAAATCGAGGCTGTCAAAAACGGCTCCGTTATCATCGGCCACTGGATAGAGACCGACAACGTTATTGAAGAAAGCTCCCGTCTGTTGAAGTCCTTCCTCAATCGCTTTGACCTGTATGCTACCGGGCAAGTCACTAAAGTTGAAAACCAGAGAACCTTGTCCATCACCCGTATTATTAAATTGGATGGTTTGGGGATTAACGGCTTGGTCGGGTAGATTGGTAATTTCTAGGGTGAAATTAACCGTTGCGTCTGGCGTGGCGTTGGGAGCCGGTTTGAGGGTGGTATCCGTCACCGCCACCGTCAGATTATAGAGGGATTGGGCTTCAAAATCGGCCTTACCGATGAAGAATAATTCCCGTCCACGAATCTGGAAACTGCTCTGATCATTACCCAGCAAAGAAAGGCTATTTGTTCCCAGGGCATCATCGCTGATCTGAATATCGGCAACTTTTACACCTTGACTGGTATCGCTGTTTTCAGCGATCGCCTTGGTGCTATTGGCAAGAATTAGGGCTGTGGGAGCTTCATTGACATCGGTGATGTTTAAAGTCAAGGTTTGGGTGAGATCGGGGGTGACACCAACGGTTGGATCATCCACATTCACAGTGACTTCGTAACTATTTTGGGCTTCAAAATTAGGAGCAAAACCGACATAGAAAAGTGCCGAATTCTGAATTAAGAAGCGCTCCCTATCCCGTCCCGTGAGGAAGAGATTATTGGTTCCTAAACCATCATCTTCAATAAGGAGATCGGCGACCTTAAATTCTGGAGTGACATCGACATTTTCAGCTAACTCGGTGACAGCATTTTGGAAAATTAGGGTTGTGGGAGCTTGATTACTAGGAGTTTCATTAACATCATTAACAGTAATGACCAGGACTTTTTCAAAACCTAGTCCCCCTTGATCAGTTGTTTTAACTCGAATACTGTAACTATTCTTAGTTTCAAAATCAGGGGAATTATTAATCTGTAATTGATTCCCCACAATCGAGAATGCAGTATTATCTGTATCTCCTGTTCCTGCTATTAAACTATAGGTAAAGCTATTACCAGTATCGGGGTCTGTGCTAGAAAATGTTCCTATCACCGTATTGGGAGCAACATTTTCATTTACTGTGGTCGCACTTAAGGCTAAATCTGTTGGTGTTTCATTAACATTATTTACCACAATTGTCAAGGTTTTCTCAAAACTGAGTCCTCCTTGGTCTGTGGTTTTTACCCGAATACTGTAACTATTCTTGGTTTCAAAATCAGGGGAATTATTAATCTGTAATTGATTCCCCACAATCGATAATGCAGTATTATCTGTATCTCCTGTTCCTGCTATCAAACTATAGGTAAAGCTATTACCAGTATCGGGGTCTGTGCTAGAAAATGTTCCTATCACCGTATTGGGGGCAACATTTTCATTTACTGTGGTCGCACTTAATGTTAAATCCGTCGGAGCTTGATTCCCAGGAGTTTCATTGACATCATTAACAGTAATGACCAGGACTTTTTCAAAACCTAGTCCCCCTTGGTCAGTTGTTTTAACTCGAATACTGTAACTATTCTTGGTTTCAAAATCAGGGGAATTATTAATCTGTAATTGATTCCCCACAATCGAGAAGGCTGAGTTATCTGTATCTCCTGTTCCTACAACTAAGCTATAGGTAAAGCTATTCCCAGTATCGGGGTCTGTGCTAGAAAATGTCCCTATCACTGTATTGGGAGCAACATTTTCATTTACTGTGGTCGCACTTAATGCTAAATCTGTGGGAGCTTGATTACTAGGAGTATCAGTATCATTATCATTATCAGTAATGATTCCCACAACTGCTTCAGTCGTACCTATGGCATAACCTGTTCCAGAAGCGAGGGTTAAAGCGACGGTTTCATCGGGTTCAACTGTAGTATCAGTAGTGGGGTCAACTGTTACAGTCGCAGTCGCAGAATTAGCAGCAAAACTAACTGTTCCGGTTGTACTTGTGAAACTTGCTGCACCAGTTTGGGTGTAATCTGTGTTAAAGGTAGCTATCCCCCCGACTGTATAATTGACTGTCAAAGCATCAGTTGTTACACCAGTACGAGTGAAGGTATAGACTAAGTTGGTTGTCCCATCTTCTGTCACACTTGCGGGAGAGATAGTAAGAGTAATGTTAGCATCAAGTTGGATTGTTTCATCACTGAACTCTATGGTTTCAATAGATTTCAGTACATCATTACCAAAACTAACATTACTTAAATCTTCTAAAAGATAAGAACCATCAGACTGTCTTGTTAGTGCTATTTTTGACTTAGGTCGGGAGATTCGTAGAGTATCATTCCCAGTACCTCCATCAATGGTATCATTGCCAAACCCACCATCAACAATATCATCACCCATTCCACCGTTAATAATGTCATCACCGTTATCACCGTATAGAGTGTCATCACCCGCGGAACCAATAATAGTATCGTCTCCACCAGAACCAAAAATAATACTAGGCAAACTATCCGCTTCTAAGAGTTCTCCATCATCAGTTCCTATTTCAGGTTCAACAAAGAAAAAATCATCGAAGACACTGAATACAGAACTGCCATCAAAAGAAGCAGGTATAATATTGCCAGATGATGGATCGAACAACTCTATTGTCCAAGTTTCTTCTCCTTCTTGTAACCCGTCTTGTTTTAAACCCCAGTAATCATTAATAGGTCCAAGTGCATCCAAATCTTCTTTTGATAGACCAGTGGTATCCAATCGTTCAAAATTTATATCAATGGTCGTCTGAACATTAGGTAATAAGGTTAGTATTCCTTCAGGTAAAGTGCTAGAATCAAAATCATTTGCGGATATTGGATTATCTCCTGTAGGTTTGACACGCCATCCAATTTCTTCTGTCTGATTTGTATCGCCATTCCGATTAATAGCAAATCTGGTAGCTTGCCCAGTATCATAAACTTTACCTTCAGTAAGAATAGAGGTAGTGTATGTATTAACTACCCACTTTGGTTGAATAGACTGAGCCTCTAAATAAACTTCGCTTTCACTAACAATAGGTGTAATGTATGTATTAATTTGCGATTCTTGTTGGTTAGCATTTTCCTCTGGATTTACGGTAAATGGTTCTAGATTTTCTGAAAAAAGAGGTAAAAAATTATTTTGTGATCTTTGATTTTTGGGTGTAAATCCGCCTGATACTAAGGAAAAATTCCAAAGTGTCCCACCTAAAGGAGCCTCAACCGTAACGGTAATATTACCTGCACTATTATCAGGGATTCTAAAATTAATTGGCATTCCAGTAACACTAACACTTCCTGTATCAAGGAGGTTTATAGTGCCGTCTTTAATAATTAGTCTGTCTGGAACAGAATACGACGTAAATTGACCTGTAATAATTTGTTTGGGCGCAACTGGTGCAGTAAATGTAAAGTTTCCTTGACCGCCACTTTCTATAAGACTATTAAATATTTCTTTTTGATCTTTTAACTCAAAAGAAATACTGTCGTTACTACCATTAATGGGGAAAGATCCTTCTGATTTATAAAAAACTTCTCCAACTACAATCCTATGAGACACTCTGCGTATATAATAGTCATCAATAGTTACGTTGAAATTTTCTGTACCCTCTTCTAAATCATCAAAAATAGAATCGAGAGCAACAGTCACTTTTTGCTGACCAGCACTAATTTTTACCCATTGATTGTCATTTTTTAAACCTGATTTTACTGTTTTGTTCGATGGCAGACTAGCTACATTATTTGACTTTAAATCCGATTTTAAACTGCCTGTGCCACTAAAATTAAGATGAAACCAAATATCTTTTGATAGACCATTAGCAGCACCAGGTCCTGTCAAGGAAATTTCAAGTAAGATTTTATCGCCTTCTGTAAAACTTGACTTACCGCCATTTATAGAAAGTTGAACATCATAGCTGTAGTCACCTTCTACTTTTATGTCTATTGGAGTCCAGTTTTTATTATAATAATCATTAAGTACCCGATTTGCCACCATTGCTAAATATTCTGGCGCTAAATCTTTGTCTCGTAAATATGTATAAACTCTGCCTACAAAATTATCGGCATCAACAAGACATCCTTCGGTATTACCAGTATTTTTTCCTAAATGAAAAACAATTGATTTACGGTCTGATATTGGGTCGGGGTTTGTCGGCGTTCCAAAACGAAAAGAGCTAAGAGTTTTTCCAAATAACCAATAACTAGCTTTGTAATCTCCAGAAGCCCAAGGTGTAGCATCATCCCAAAAGCCACTCCCTATGATTGTTTCGCTTCCGTGAGTAAATTTGTATTCAGCAACTCCATTATCTTTGCGTGTTACTGTAATGGTTGGATTAGCCATAAAATTTGCGATGAATTTCTTAAGCAAAACTACAGTGTAACCGTTCAGGGGGGTGTCAATCAGCCAGTGGTGTTGACTCTGTGGGAGGATTCTCCTGAGGCAGTAGAATCTACCTTCAATATATTATAAGGATTATAAACTTGACAACCAGAAAAAATCGGATTTAAACGGGAGTTGTATGAGAACAATTTAATATCAACAACGGAAAAAGTCGGAAAAATCAAAATCAAGCTATGATATAATATCTCAAAGCCTTACCCTGTATAGATAAATGAATGTAAACGAAGCGTTACAATTTGCTGATAGTGTAGTCTTTGAACAAACAGGAAAACATCTGGATGATTTGCAACGCGCTGTAGTTGAGGGAACTTGGCAAAGACAGACTTATGACGATATGGCCAAAAAGTACCAAGTTACGAAAAATCATCTGAGTGATGTGGGGTCTCAATTATGGCAACTTTTGTCTGAAGCTTTAGGTGAGGATATAAAAAAATCTAATTTTTGTTCAACTTTAACAAGATTAAGTGTGCTATCTTCACCAATTATAATACAAAGTAACAACCAACAGAACAATAATCATACTTTTAATTTTGAACTGAAAGAGTTAAGCAAAATTGATGAAATATTTCAGAAAAATAATCAAAATAGTAAATCCCTTAATCACGATTTGACTCTGGCTCCTCAAATAATAAGCTTTTACGAGAGAGAGACTGAACTTAAGACACTTTCTCACTGGCTACTAAACCAAAATATCCGATTAATCTCAGTCTTGGGATTGAGTGGAATTGGCAAAACAGCTTTAGTAAAAAGATTTGTCGATCTCAATTTAGATAAATTTGAAGTTATCATTTGGAGAAGTCTAAAATTCCCTAAATCCTTAGAGTTGCTGGTTGACGATATATTGACTACTTGTAATCAATCTCCCCATGAGATCATAGCCGATAAATTAAAACAACTATTTGCCATTCTGACAGAGAAAAAATCTCTAATCATCTTAGATGATGTGCAAAATCTCTTTATACCTGGTGTATTCGCTGGTCAATATCAAACTGAATATCAGGATTATCAAAGCTTGTTTAAAATGATTACAGATATTGAACATCAGAGCAATTTAATCTTAATCAGTCAAGAACAATGTGCTGAGATGCACTGTTTAGATGAAGAATTGTATTCAATAAAATACTTAGAGTTATTAGGTATTGATGATTCTACAATTTTAGAAAATATAGGATTAAATGATCGAGATAGTTGGCTAAAGCTGATTGAACTATATGAAGGAAACTTAGCTTACTTAAAAGATATTGCTAGTTTAATTAAAGATGTTTTTGCTGGCCAAGTAGCTGAGTTTCTAGCAGAGAATAACCTAATTATTACTACAGCAATGGAATCTCGATTAAAACATTTATTTACTAGACTATCTCCCGTAGAACAGGAAATTGTCTTACGATTAAGCAATTTTGAAAATCCTGTGTCTAGGCAAAAATTAAAAGAAACCTTAGAACTATCATCAATGGAATATATTAATGGCTTGCAGTCTTTGCGGGAACGTTATTTGATAGCAACAACTAAGACAGAAAGTATATATTTTAGTTTGTCACCAATTTTTAGGAAATATATAAGTAAATTTGAAGGAATTTCGTCTAGAAATAGCTGTAGTGAAACACTTTTCTCTAGCACCGAACAGCGACGGATCGGCGAAACGCCCACCGCTACCCGTCATAATATTCTTTAAAGAAACCGCTTATGTTATTTAGCCATTCTTGGGGTGGTCAGGATGATTATCGGAATTGGTGGCGACCTATTTTTCGATGGTTTTTTTTAATTCTCGTCGCTAACGTTCCGCGAGTTATAGCCGAACCTTTAGATAAATATTGCCTCTCACCGGTAGAGCGAAAACCAGAGACGAGATTAATATTATCCCCGAATAAACCGGCACGAGTAACAATCCCAACGCGGGGCCAATCGTTGGAGGTAGTCGTCTCCGGTGTCGATACCCTGCTACTGAAGCGGAGTGGCGCGACCACACCTCTTGTATCGGTGAGGGCCCCGCAATACGATTACGGCCAGATTGAGGCTCTGATTTCGACGCAAGATGGTTGGCTCTGGATCGATGGAGGACAAATCGATTATATAGCTCGGCTCGATCTGAAAGCCAATCCCCCTACCCTTGGCACACCGAAGGCACTTCCCGAACTCTACGAGCGACCCTGCTCGTTTTGGCATCGTTTCTGGGGTAACTGTATCCTCGCTCAGGGAGTTTACAGCCGTGCGTTGGATCGCGTATTTATCACTGGTCATCGCGCTACATTTTGGGGACGATCATCCCTTACCACCTTCGAGATCATTGCTGGAGAAGCGAAAGAGATGGTCGCGATCGCACGGGGTACTCGTCTCGTTCACCCCGTTTACGATGTCCCGCAATTACGAGGTATTTTGCTCAGAGGCATAAAAGATGAGTTGTTCTTTTACGATGGGATTACTGTTACTACCATACTTTCTCCGAGAAAGTGCGCGGAGTCGGAACGTTATAACTGGGTGGTACATCCACAGCACTCACTCCGGGAGAACTTTCGTGACTAACGCTGGTGGTTTCCGCGATCCTTTTCTGAGGGAAATCAAAGCAGGGCCACTGGTGATAGGTATCTCTGTTCCCAACACACTCGCCGGAAGTTGGTTGAGTTTGTTTCAAAAAGTGGATAAAGAGCCGTTGTGGGGAATTACCCGTCAGGTTCTTTTTGTGGAAATACAAGGCGCTTTCAAACCGGTCGCTACCGTTCCAGAGGGGACTTTTCTAGAGGGGCCGGCCGGTATCGAACAGTCGTCAGATGGCTCGATCACTTTCACCGTTAAGGATAAAACCACGGGGCGCTCTACCGATTACCGGCTCGCACGCTCCTGGAGCGACAGGCCGTGCGGGATTCGTTTAAATACCCGAAGACCGATATCGCTCACCCCGTAGTTTTTCCCAAGATGGACATTGCCCACCACCGTCAAACAAGAGTGTGAACTACTCTCAGTTTTTGACATCTCCCTGCGTCAAAACGACAGGGATTCTTTGTGGTGAATAGAAGCGGGTTGAAACCGCGCTTCTATTCGATTACGATATATTCTAGAAAGTCTGTCTAACCTATATCGTTGTGGCACTGTCAAAGATGCCCTACCCACCTTATCGAAAATTTGGGTTAAAACCCCGTCGTTTTACGACGGCTTTAAGCAACAATGGAAAAAGCGATAACCAAGCTAAAAACTGAACCTTGACAACAGATAGTAGGGGGTTTCGTTCAGAAAAGAATTCAAATTCGGCCTTGAACGAGTAAAACTTTCTAGGAAATAAGGTTGAACATGAGATTTTTTCGACTAAAAGCTTGATACAAACCTCTTTCTTTTCTTTTGCCTGACGGATGCCACCCTTCGGGTTTTTCACCGAATTTAGGTAGCAAATCATTATCTAAAAAAGAAGCCTTTGCAGAAAACGGGTTTCTCAAAGAAACCCGTTTTCTAAAATCACAACTTAATCTAATTCATTTGCAGTTCGCAAAACCTCCTCATAAAGTTGACGACTGATGCGAAAATTTGCTTGGAGTATTAGAGCATCGATTATGGGTTGAACCTTAGAAATCAATCCTCTATTTTTAGCGATTAAAAGAACTCCTAGAACCCCCGTAATTGACAACCCCAAACGCACAGCCTCCCTCCGGCCAAGACGTTCATCAATTAACAATTCATCTGCTTTTAATTCTAAGGCAAGAGCGATTGCTTCTGCTTCGCCAATATCTAAATTATATTCATTCCTTAAACAAGCCACAAGTTCCAAATTAGCGGCTTGTTGAACCTGTATCCAGTTCAGAGAAATTATCGCTTTAATGCGGATATCTTACTCAGTCAAATTAGCCAATTCATTGGCAACTGCTTGGGGAATAATAACATTAGTATAAATATCTTTTAAGATTGATAGATAACCAACAAGAGCAAGACTGCTGAAAGGAGAAGTATCGCTAATAATAATCATAGCCAACCTTTCTCTTTTAAATGCTTAATATCTTCCTGAAACTCAGCCACATCATAGTGAATACAAATTCCTCGTTCAGAAAGCATCCGTTGAAACTTGATTTGATTAATACTTAATAACTCACTTGCTTTTCCTAAGCTAATCTTATCTTGTTGGAATAACATAATAACAATCTCCTTTAACAGTTCATCCTCTGACAAACCACTTGCTTTAATCACTTCTTGGGAAATAACTAGACTCATATTTTCTCTGTATTTTTATAAGAATTATACAAATGCTATCCTATGTTTTGCCGTCTGTCAATTCCCTTTGGCAGACCTCACTTCTATTCGAGAAAACGGGTTTCTTCAAGAAACCCGTTTTCTCGATAATGGTGTTGAGATGAAGCTTATCTCTGAATTACTCCCTCACCATGAAAATTTTAGCGGGTGATGGCGAGGGGGATAATTTCCACTAAAAACCCCCCAAAGCAATCTTACCCCTTGTCATGGCGAAGATGCGATCGCTAACGTAAACTAAGCAGTTAAAGTATTTAACCAATTGATTAAATCTTCAACCGTAGAGAAATCGAATAAAGCTTCTCCTAATACTTCGACATCATCAATACTTAAC
>VYKQ01000277.1_pt1 | contig 10406 bp, 11 predicted proteins | sample 5114541 | NCBI WGS metagenome assembly VYKQ01 (sample SAMN12291801, study PRJNA351875) | freshwater metagenome | isolation source: freshwater lake | place: USA: Michigan, Baseline Lake | collected 2013-08-09
AGTTATTTTGTTTCTTCTGTAGGAGGTGCAACCCTGGAAGTTCTCAGATGCTCTATTAAAGATCAAGAAAAGCCGTCGTAAAACGACGGGGTTTTAACCCAAATTTTCGATAAATTACCCGACCTTGCTGGGTTGCCCAAACCAGTTGATCGGGATCGGGTAGCTGAATGTTTTTCGCTTCCCAAGTGGTAATTACATCAATCTTCAGATTCCGCAAAGCTTCCACGACCGAGCGTTGACCCGCATCTTCATCAAGGTAGAGACGGATTTGACTCATTACAATTCACCGGCTCGATATCGGGATTCCCAGTCTTCACAATCCGCTCGGTAAGCATCGATATCGGCCTCTATCTGTTCTTTATTCGCGTGATAATACGCTAGAGCGCTATAAATTTGAGCCAGACTTAATTGAGGATACTCCTTAGCGATCGCTTCGGCACTCATTCCCGTTTTATGATCCATGACTAAACTTTGAATCGTGATTCTAGTTCCTGCGATCCGGGGACGAGCATTACAAATATCCGGACTAGCAACAATAAATTCGCTAATATCGATGCCTGTAGCCATATTTTCGCCTAAAGAAGTCCCTTTTATTGTAGCTCGATCGATACATCCGAGCAACAAAAAAGCCCCCCTTTCGAGGATGCCCTTTTATCTAATGATTTAGACGCTAACTGATTGAAATGCCAAAAATAGGGAATTTATGGACTTTCCCATCAAAGTCAGGTTAGATTATGACCGTTTCTTCCTCAAAAAACCAACCAGAGAAAACAGCCCTAACCCTAAAATAGCACTAGGCTCCGGTACAGATGGATTGGGGGGATTAGTTTGTCCATCCAAACGAGCAATCCAAGCTTCAAGTTTGCCCTTAGGGTTCCAGCCCTGACTTACGATCGTTAACCCATCAGCAGATACTTGAGGATATCCAGCATAACTCAAGTCCCCCCAACCGGTTAAATCTAAACCATAATCATTGGTTAAAATCTCTCTTAAGCTCCGCATCCCTTGTGTGGAATTCCAGACAAATACCTCACCACGGCTATAGCCAACAATAACAGACCCATCGGCTGATACTCCAGTAGCCGCGCTCACAGAAAAACCCCCTACTGGTAAAAACCCTAGACCGACCATCCCCGTCTCCTGTGTCCAACGGAATGCCTCATAACCATAAGCTCCAGAGCTTTGACCAACCACAACAGACCCATCGGCTGATACATTTATAGCACTGCTCCAAAAAATACCCCCCGGTAAGTCCCCTAGACCGACCATCCCTGTCCCTTGTGTCCAACGAAATGCCTCCTGACCATTAGCACTATTGCCATTGCCTAAACCAACAACAACAGACCCATCTCCTGATACTCCATAGGCAATGCTATGGAAACTACCCCCCGGTAAGTCCCCTAGTCCGACCATTCCCGTTGCTTGTGTCCAACGGAATGCCTCCACACCATTAGCACTAATGGCGAAACCAACAACAACAGACCCATTAGCTGATACTCCAATAGCGCTGTTAGATACCAAACCACCCCCCGGTAAGTACCCTAGCACGACCATCCCCGTTGCTTGTGTCCAACGGAATGCCTCACTCCCATTAGCACTATAGCTTTGACCAACCACAACAGACCCATCTGCTGATACTCCACCAGCAGAACTAACGAAACTCCCCCCGGATAAGTCTCCCAGTCCTACCATCCCCGTCCCTTGTGTCCAACGGAATGCCTCAGTACCAGTAGCACCAGTGTCATTGCCTTCACCAACCACAACAGACCCATTTGCTGATACTCCATAAGCACTGCTCTCGAAACTACCCCCCGGTAAGTCTCCTAACCCCTGAAAAGAGGCGGCTTGTGCCTGGAAAGCTACCCCGATCGCACCCAATCCGATCCCTAAGCTGATACAATTAGCTAGTATCTTGTTCATAACCTAATAAAAGTCCAAAAAACTAAGTGATTCTTACAATCTAGATGTTCACTTTGGTTTTGTCTGTGGGAATTTGTGGCCATTTTGGATTTTCTGATACAATAATTTTTGTGGGATAAAGTGGGATTTAGTGGCAAAAAGGAGAGCGAGGATCGTAAAACAAGCCTAAATTTGATTTCTAGGTTCGATCCCCCCTAGCCCCCCTTGAAAAGGGGGGAACCAGACTCAAAGTCTCCCTTTTTAAGGAGGGAACCAGACTCAAAGTCCCCCTTGAAAAGGATGGAAACAGACTCAAAGTCTCCCTTTTTAAGGATGGAAACAGACTCAAAGTCTCCCTTTTTAAGGATGGAAACAGACTCAAAGTCTCCCTTTTTAAGGATGGAAACAGAGAAACAGACTCAAAGTCTCCCTTTTTAAGGATGGAAACAGACTCAAAGTCCCCCTTTTTAAGGATGGAAACAGACTCAAAGTCCCCCTTTTTAAGGGGGATTTAGGGGGATCGAACTAGCGAAGCTTATAACTAGTAACTTGGGTTAATTTAAATGCGGAACAAATTACTAAATCAAGAGGTTAACCAGTAAAAAAAGGCGAAAAATGGAAGAATTATTAGAGTTAAAAAATCTATTACTAGCTGGCAATATTCCCGATGCCTTAATCTTGGTAGAGGAAATGACAGAAATGAGTAAGGATGATAAGCTCAATAAGATTTTTAGCTTTAGTATCATTGTTCTATTACATCTGATTAAACAGCAAGCAGAAAAACGCAGTACACGCTCAGGTGAAACCTCTATTTCTAATTCTGTTCGACAGATTCAACGCATTAATAAACGACGTAAAACAGGAGGAAATTATCTAACAATAGAAGAATTAAAAGAAACCTTAGATGATGCTTATTCTTCAGCTTTAAGACAAGCGGCATTAGAAGCTTTTGAGGGTATATATAAACCAGAAGAAATTGAGGCTATGGTTGATAAAAATAAAGTTATTAATCAAGCATTGGAGTTGATTTTAATGGATTAGGGAACAGGTGACAGTCGGAAACAAATCAGGAGATTTAAATGTCAGGAAAAGCGAAACCCAACACCTAAATCCGTCTGAATCGGCGCTCTCCTCCTCTCATTGCTTTTTGTTGGGTTTCCTTGGGTCTATAGTTGGGTTTCCTTGCGTCAACCCAACCTACTTTAGTTTCCTTGTGTCAATCCAACCGACGGTAGCAGAAGTCAAAATTATTCGTTATGTTGCTTAAAGATTAGCAGCCTGTTTAAAAACCTTAACGGAGGAAAATTAATGATTAACTTAGAACAAATTCAACAAGATATTAACCAATTACCTGAAGAAGCACAAAACTTACTGATTGATTTTATTGAGTTATTAAAAAAACGCTATTCTTTAGCAAAAAAGCCAGAGATTGCAGCAAAAATAAACCCTGAAGCTCAAAGTACCCTAGACATTTTAAAAGAATCTGGATTAATCGGTTGTATTAGTGCAGAATCAGACCTTTCTACTAATTATAAATCCGTTCTCAAAGAAGGATTAAAAGCTAAATATGATCATCGTTGATACTGGGTTCTGGGTGGCTTTATTTAACAATAAAGATCAATATCATCTAATAGCACAGCAAACCTTAGCACAGTATTCTTCTCAACCCCTAATTACAACTTGGTGTGTTTTAACAGAAAGTTGTCATCTTCTTTTACAACGTTCTCCAAATCTCTATACAGGAGTTGAAAAACAAATAAAATTAATGAACGTATTTGAGAGACATCCCCAAAAATTTCTATTATTTCACCTTGAAAATACTCATCTAGAAAGAATTCAAGACCTTATGAAACAATATCAAAGTCTGCCAATGGACTTAGCCGATGCCTCCCTAGTTATCTTAGCAGAAGAGTTAGGAAATGGACGTATCTTATCAATTGATAATCGAGATTTTAATACCTATCGCTGGAAAAATAAAAAACCCTTTATTAATCTTTTCTCAAATTTCTAGTTAATCAGTAGTCCGTAGCCTGAGAGGGGGACAAAGGGCTATATCGCTTGCCCTAAGCTAAACGGCGCTTAACCTGCATGATCCAATAGCTATAACCCTTTTGGAGTCTATATCGGTGATCCGAAGTAAAAGCCGTTTAGCTTATCTACCTTCTAGCTCGCTTGTCCCCCTCTCAGGATAGCTAATTAAACCAGTTCAAAATTTTGTTCCACATAGATGATATAGATGTGGTAAATTTATTCCAAATATTATCAAATTTATCCCAAATGTTTTCATCTGGAATAGGTACTGGTCGTTCTTTTGGAGGTTGTTTAGTGAGTTTATCCCAATCTGTTGGAGGTGGTGTTTTACCCGTGTCAAATTTATCCCAAGCACTTGATGAATTGGTTTCAAATTTTGTCCAGGGATCTGAAGATGTTGTATTTTTTGGACTGGTAGTTGAAAAATCCCATCCTTGACTTGAGGGAGGAGGGTATGGGGATGGAGTAGAATTATTAGATGTAAAACCCCAATTAGTAGGATTATTAACTACAGGAACAGGTGAAGTAACGATTGGAATAGGGTTAGTAGGAGGCACAAAACTCCATTTAACTCCTGTGTAATTGTTAACTAAATTTTCAAGAGTTTGTAGGTTTTCAATATTTGATTGTTGACAAAATTTCTCTAATTCTTGGGTAAAATACACAATCTCAGGAGAAAGATTTTTAAGTTCTTTGAAAATCTTAGATGAATTAGGTTTAATTAGGTCTTTTTCGGAAAATAGTAGCCTTTCTTCTTGTTGTATTTGTTGCCAATAGTTGGGATATTCTGATAGAACAAGCAATGATAAATAAATCACCATTTCTGAAAAATAGTCAGCTTTTGGACTTAATTTAGATAACTTATTTCTGTTAGGATGTTGATAACCAGGGAGTCCTTTAATATTGTCGGTTGCGTTGCTTAATTGAGGAACATATAAACTATCATAGTCAATTAAACATAGATCACCATTTTTACGCACCATAATATTACCGTGTTGTAAGTCTCCATGAGAAATATTATTTTGATGGAGAATTTTAACCATTTCTAAGAATTTTTCGGCAAAGTTACGGATAGAAGTTGGGTTATTAATATTATTAGATATAAAGTCTTTAAAGCTAATACCATCAACCCATTCCATTCTAATAATGGGAAATCTTTGTCCATTGACTAAAATTCCTTGTTCTTGGTAAGCAAAATCAACAAAATAAGGAAGTTGAACTGTTTGAAGATAGGCATCAATCGCCTTATAACGAATTTTTAGATCTCCTAAATCTTCTATCCAACATTTAAGGGCATATTTTTTAGGATTAGTTTGAATTTCATAAACAACAGCTTTTCCGCCATTATGAGACAGTAAAAAGTTCTGATTTTGCTTTTGCTTAACAGGCTTTCCTTTTTGTAAAATACCATCGTATATAAATCTATCAGGGTATTTTACGACTGTTTCATAGTCAGTTCTAAGCGGATATTTCATTTTTTGATATACCCCACAAATGTAAATTTAGACCAATTGGGAAGGGAATCAAATTTAAGTTTTTCAAACTTTGATGGTTCGCTTAATTGTCCAAAAACACCCCCTTCAAGTTCACCAGGATAGATTCTCAGATTTGTATTGGGTTGTATTTCTATTTCATTGTTTGCACAAGTAGAACATTGATTCAATATTTCTTGATTAGCATAAAGATCAATCTGAAATTTAATCCATTTGTCTCCTTCTTCTAAAATTAAAACCTGAGATGAGTCAGATAAAGCAGGAATAATAATTTCTTGAAAAGTTTTATCTTTGTAGATTTTATTTCCTTTTTCAATGTTCATATATTTAGGTTTATATTCAGTGACTCGACTGGATGAATTTGAATTGATTGATTGTTCATTTTTTATGCTATCTATTTTGTTAGCTGTCTGAGAAATAAAATATAATATGGTCGCAGTGGAGAGTATATTTAAAGGAATAAAAACAAGGAGAAGATTACGGATTCCATCTATTCCTTTAATTACGGGTGGTTTGTCTTTTCTCCCTTGAGGACTTGAAGAAGAAACTCCTCTCGAATTGCGGCGCGTCATGGTTAAAGATAGCAGAGGTTTTAAGAATGTTTGTAGATTGGATATTATTTTGGCAAAACCAGAAGTATCTTCTAACTTTTGATCAGAAGTATTGTCTTGAGGTTTTCCTTCTACTTTTGAAGAATTGTTTTTATCTTCTTTAGAATGCTGTTCAGTTCCATCACTTGAAGAGGAAATGACAGGAGAATCTCCTTGATTTTGTTTTATGGGTTGTATAGACGGACTGACGATTTCACGATCCCTGACTTCTAAAATCATTAAAGTGACATCATCATTTTTCATTTTTATTGTGTCATCATGTCTAGCATATTCTACAAATTTTTCAAAGTTCTGTTGTGAATCAATTCCAAGTAAAGTTGTTAAAATATCCCTTTGCTGTTCTGTATATTTAAAAATATATTCAGCTAGAGCGTCAGTTGCTAGTACAAAATAAAGCTTATCTGAATGTTGTTTGTATTTTAATTCGATGTCTAAAAATTTTGGCTCATAATCATCATTATTTTTAGAGCGACTTCCAAAATATCCAGGTCTATCATTAAAATTCGTTGATTTTTTCAATAAATAGTTTTGAATTAATTGATTTCCCTGAAAAATAAACAGACAGCTATCGCCAACAATTGAGATTTTTGCTTGATTTTCAATAAATTGTAACCCAATAAAGGTAGATGTTGCTGATTTAGAACGCTCCAAACCATTGTAAATCTCAATCCAAGCAAAATTATTACCGCTTTTTGCTTTTTCTAATTCTGCTTTAACTTCTTCTAACCATTTTTGCTGAATTAGTTCAAGCCATTCTTGCCAATTGTTTTTATCAATCTGGGGATTTTCACAAAAATAATCAACAAGAAGTTTTGACCATATACTTGAGTAAAATGATTGAGTTGCACCATCGGCGATCGCAAAACAATTCTTAGCTTCATTATAGCTAAAATTATCTTGACAACCGCTAATGGTTTCCATCTCTTTATGAGTTCTATCACTGAACCGACGGATGACTGAAACTTTATGATGAGATTCCATAATTAATGACAATAACTTTAGCGTAATGCTCCTTGAGAACCAAATTGAAGAAGTTTAATCAGTGCTTCAGCATCAGCATTAAAGATAAAACCTCTGGCATTAGGTTGAACATTAAAACCCGCATTTTTGGCACTCTCAGCAAGAGGATCAGGAAGCACACTGGAAATATCAAACAAAAAGTTAGCAAATTTATTATTGCTAAAACCAGCATTGTCACTAGGTAACTCTATTTTCCCTGCTGATGCGTTAGAAATATGAGCATTCAAAACAATCACGTTACCGTCACTTGTTTTAAGTTGTGCTAGTTTTTTCGCTTCAGTAGTAGCAGCATTAAAATCATTAGGTTCTCCATCGGTTATATTAATAACAACGGGTGGAAAGCTATCGGGATGATTAGAAATAAATTTTTCTACCCCATTATAAGCCTGTTTAAAGGCTTCAGCCATTGGTGTTCCATTACTTGCAGTCGGGTTCACAAACACTCGCATTACTTCATCCACTTCAACCAACCCACCTGCACCATCAGAGACTTTTCTCTTAAGGGTTGTTGTATTGGGATTTTTAGCCAACTCTGAGGCTTTGTCTAGAAATAGTATATTAATACTTGCTCCATAGCCAACCACCGCCACAAAACATCTGTCTTTAATCTCATTACCCGATGAACAAGCTGTAATAATTTCTCCGATGACTCGATTAACGGCTAATGCGGCAAACTCTGCTTTATTTGAATTGGCGTATTTATCTGACATTGAAGCTGACTGATCAATCATAATCAGGATAAATCCAGGGTTGGCTCTACTCAGTAGTTCTTGATACATAACTTAAAGATTACTTCATTGATTTTTGAAAGGGAAAAGATGATCATGTCACCGCAAAATGGGCTATGATGACAATCTAGCAAGCAAATAGGACTAATTAGCTTGATTTACCTAACATCTCAATATTGTAGCGTTTGATTTTAGTACCAAAGTAGGCTTTGGTACACAATTTATAGGTAGGTTATGGTACAGTCTTAGTCCCGTTTGGTATAATATATTGGATTAACCCTCTAATTTTTTAAACCCAAATGACTAATATTGATAAGATTCTACAAGATATTGATGATTTAATGTTTGAGAAAGTGGAGTCTCATCTGACACCAGTACAAGAAGCAATCTTGACAGGGGTTTGGCAAGGTCAAAAATATTGGCAAATTGCTCAATCTTTTAATGGTTGCAGTGAATCTCATATTAAAAAAGAGGCTGCTAACTTATGGAAAAAGTTGGGTAAGGTATTAGACGAAGATGTTAATAAAGATAATTTACGATCCAAGTTAGAAAGAAAATATCGGGTTTCTCAAACTTCTAATTTTGTTCATTGTTTACAAGTTAATCAAGGAAATATTCATATTTGTGATCAATCTCTACAAACAATTAATAATGGAAAAAAAACAACAGATTTTTTACGCAATGACGATCAATCCCCCATAATTGACTTAACAAAAGCACCTGAATTAAGGTATAAATATGGACGTAACTTAGAAATATCAACCTTAAAAGAGTGGCTAAATAATAAAACTCGATTAATTACTATTTATGGGTTAAGTGGAATTGGGAAAACAGCTTTAACCCTTAAATTAGTTTCAGAAATTGCCCCACAATTTGATTATATTATTTATCGCAGTCTGGAAAATATTCCTCAATTAATCGCTCTCAAAGATGATCTAAAACAGTTTTTCAGCCAATCTCTATCAACCCCGTTACCTGATATAATAGATTATCTAAGCTCCTATCGTTGTTTAATTATTCTTGATGATGTACAGAATATTTTTAAACAGGGTGAATTAGCAGGTAAATATTTAACCGACTGTCAGGATTATCATAAATTTTTTCAGCAAATTGCTACCACATCTCATCAAAGTTGTCTAATCTTAATCAGTTGGGAACAACCGAGAGAATTTATTACTTTAAAATCAGATAACTTGAGAAGCTTATATCTTCAAGGGTTAGATTCTCAAGCTGAAGAAATTTTCCAAGAATATAGCTTAAAAAATCAGGAAAAATGGTCAGAATTAATTACCCTTTATCAAGGTCATCCTAGCTGGTTAAATATTATCACATCAACTATTGTAGAACTATTTAATGGTGATGTTTCTTTATTTTTAGAGCAAATGCAAGATGAAATTTATTTAGGGGATATAGAAACCTTAATTGAATCCCATTTACAGCGTTTATCCGCAGCAGAAAAAAAGGTGATTCACTGGTTAGCTAATCAACCTGAAGCAGTAAAAACTTTTCCCAAAACTCCTAATATTGACTTATCTACTTCTGAATTTTGGCAAACAATTCAATCATTAGTGCGACGTTGTTTAGTGGATAAATTACCATCAGAAACCTCGTCCTATTTTCCTATTAATCCTGTGTTTCAATCCTATCTTAAAAGAAATATAGCTGTGTAACAGATTTCTTAAATCCTTATTATAACTCAACACTATTCTAGTTCTTGAGGTTCAATAACCAACTTAATTCCCTGAATAATTAATTTGATTTTTTCCCGAGAAAGTCTTCCGATAGACTCCGTTAAAAGACGCTTATCAACCGTGAAAACCTGTGAAACATTAACAACACTGGATTCAGGTAAATTCCCTTCACCCTCATTCAATAAAACATACAAGGACGAAGATAAGCAGGTTCAGAACCTTGTGGTTCTCCTAAATCAATCCAATAAATCTCTCCTTGAAAAATCGTCATATTTATTCAGATAAGTGACGTTGTCGATGGCGTATTCCCTCTAACATTAAAGTTTCAGATTCGTCCAATCCATCACTATAAGCTTCATTCCAACTATCCATTAATGCTTGTTTAGTTGTTTTTTGATTATTCAATCCTAATTGTTGATGTAACTGCTCCAATAACCATTGTTTATCTTCAAACGAAAAATTTCGTAACTTTTGTTCCAGTTCAATAATTTGAGGGGATATCATAAAATTAACTCCATTTAACATTGAGCTATGTCATAATTCTAACAACAAAAAAGCACCCCCTCGCGGGAGTGCCTTTTCATTCAGACTAGGAATTAACCATTGATAGCGGGAGCAATCAGAGCCACAGGAGCCTGTTCACCACTAGCCAAGTCTAAGGGGAAGTTATGTGCATTACGCTCGTGCATTACTTCCATACCGATACCAGCGCGGTTTAACACATCGGCCCAAGTACCAATTACACGACCTTGAGAATCGAGAATCGACTGGTTGAAGTTGAAACCGTTGAGGTTAAACGCCATGGTGCTAACACCCATCGCCGTAAACCAGATACCGATTACCGGCCATGCACCCAAGAAGAAGTGCAGAGAACGGCTATTGTTGAAAGAAGCGTATTGGAAGATTAAACGTCCGAAGTAACCGTGAGCGGCA
>VYKQ01000193.1_pt1 | contig 10172 bp, 10 predicted proteins | sample 5114541 | NCBI WGS metagenome assembly VYKQ01 (sample SAMN12291801, study PRJNA351875) | freshwater metagenome | isolation source: freshwater lake | place: USA: Michigan, Baseline Lake | collected 2013-08-09
TTCTGTTAAAGAAGCAGCATCCCGGGTCGCGTCAACCCCATTCAGCGACCATTCTAAAAAGGTGGCGTGGTGAGGAATCGCCGTCCGTTTTACGGCGGCGAGGATGTCAATAGTGGTACATTAATCTTACCAATTAAAAGGTCCCAAAGCCCGATCGTTGTAATCGCCACCCTCGGCAATAAAATGAATTACCATCGATTTACGGGTTAGCAGGGTATTATTAATCTTCCCACCACCATGAATTAACATTCCGTGCCAGAGAAGAATCTCTCCTTTTTTAGCAGTAAATGATTGACAGTCATAATTCTGAGCGCGCTGGTTAACATAATCTTGGTATTGGGGAATTTGAGCGGCAGTAATATTTTTAAGATTGACGGCGGGATAGTCTGGAAAAAAGTCAGTTACTTTGATATTTTTATGAGATTTAGGATAAAAAATTAGTGGGCCAGCATCGGCGGAAATATCTTCCAAGGCAATCCAAACACCAACTAAATGATTAGCAGGATGAACATAAAAAACTGCCATATCCTCATGCAGCCCCTGCTCTGTACCGTGCAGGAAGTTGATGGAATATCTCGGTTCGCAGGATTTGCCAATAATTAAATTAACTAAATCTCTCAGATTTTGATTGTCAAAAATTGCTTGAGCGGCGGGGGAAATCTCATGAAAGGCATGGAGTCGCCAAATAGAATTAACTAAGGCTTTTCTTTGCTCCATATCTAGGGCTAAAACTTGCTCGTGACTTAAACTCGCTGGTAGATTTTCTGCTTGAATGCCTTCAATTCTTAATCCAGGGATAGCCGATTCTAGGAAAAATAAATCGGCTAATTCCGCTACTAAATTATTGATCGCCGTGGCCGGAATTAAATCTTTGACAATACAATAACCCAATTCTCGCCAATGGTCGAGGAGTTGATATTCTCGTTCGGAAATTCGCTGTTGTTGACGAGCTTTTTGCAGGGATTTTTCCGCTCGCGCTCGATCCAACCAGGGTAATTCGGCAGTAGAATTGAAAGACCAGGGCAAATTTTTTAAGATATCGGCAATTTTAAGAATCATACTCAGTTCATCTTTTCCGAGCTACTTTCGGACTATTTTAATCCATGAGTGTTCGGTCTAGTCTGTCAACAGATATAAATTATTTGAAAAACCCCCTAGGATGAGTTAGGAGGTTACAGGGAAAAAATTAATCAGGGTTGATGGGATTAACTAGCGCTAACTTCAGCAGGATAAACGCTAACTTGACGGCGACTTTTATCCTTGTATTCAAATTTGACCACACCATCAATTAAAGCGAATAAAGTATCATCGCCACCACGACCAACATTTTTACCCGGGTGAACTTTAGTACCCCGTTGACGGATGAGAATATTTCCCGCTTTTACCACTTGACCACCGTAGCGCTTAACGCCTAGGCGTTGGGAACGAGAATCGCGTCCGTTGCGGGTACTACCCGTACCTTTCTTATGAGCCATAATTTCTCTCCAAATGCTTTTTTGATTCTAAAAGTTATTCTTCTTCATCGCTACTATCTTCTACAACTTCAGCGACGGAGGTAGCAGCAGTGGCGACTAGGGTTTTACCGTTATAATTGATTGAATCAATCATAAAACGGGTAATTTCTTGACGATGACCGCGTTTTTTACGGGTTTTCTTTTTCGGGCGCATTTTATAAACAATAACTTTTTTGCCCCGACGATGTTGCATGACAGTCCCTTCGACGGTGGCCCCTTCGATAAAGGGTTGACCGATGCTAATATCATCCTCATCATGGATTAATAGCACTTTGTCGATGGTATGGGTACTTTGTTCATCGACGGGAAGAAGTTCGATATCGTAATAGCGACCGGGTTCTACCCGAATCTGTTTGCCACCGGTCTCAATAATTGCGTAACTCATGAATTTTCTGCGCTCGTTTTGCCGTACAGGTAGCTGAAAAAAATTCCAGCTTTTGTGCTAATGTCCTCACCTGATCCGAGCAGGAATTGACACAATTTACTATTATCTAATATTCGGGCGGCAATTGTCAAGCTTTTTACCCACCGATTGGCTATATACTGAAAATAATCTTACGAAAAGCTCAATTAAACCGTTATGGAACAGTGGGAAAGCAGAGGACACCTTTTAACCGAACAAATTAACCCAAATAGCCTAAATTTAGACCAATTAAACCCGCTCGAATTGGTGGATCTCTTCAATCGCGAGGATGCCCAAACCCTAAAAGCGATCGCCATGGCCCGGCAAGAATTGGCCCTGGCGATCTCCCTGACCAGTCAAGCTCTGGCTAAAGGTGGTAGACTCTTTTACATTGGGGCGGGAACCAGTGGCCGGCTGGGGGTTTTGGACGCGGCCGAATGTCCCCCCACCTTCTGCACTCCCCCGGAATTGGTACAGGGAATTATCGCCGGTGGAGCGGCGGCGCTGGTGCGTAGTTCCGAAGATTTGGAGGATAAAGCGGAAGATGGGGCGGCGATTATTGCCCAGCGAGAAATTCACGAATTAGACGTGGTAGTGGGGATTACCGCCGGGGGGACAACCCCCTACGTTCATGGGGCTTTACGGGCGGCAAAACAACGAGGTGCGACGACGATTGCTATTAGTTGTGTCCCCGCCGAACAAGTGGAGATCGCGGTGGATGTGGATATCCGGTTATTGACCGGACCGGAACTTTTGGCCGGCTCCACACGGCTGAAAGCGGGAACGGTGACGAAAATGGCTTTAAATATCCTCTCCACAGGGACAATGGTAATGTTAGGCAAGGTTTACGGCAACCAGATGGTCGATGTGGCAGTTACTAATCATAAACTCCATGACCGCGCCCTGCGGATTATCTGCAACCTTACCGATGTTAGTCGCCAGGAAGCGGCTATTTTACTGGAAAAAAGTGGCCGCCGGGTTAAACTGGCTTTGTTAATGCAGAAAACGGGACTTTCGGCGGCCGCAGGACAAGAATTGTTACAAAAGCATCGGGGTCAATTACGGGCTGCCCTGCAAGCTTATAATCAAATTGATTGATAAAAACCTATTGATTTTGACTTTCCTATGGTTAATATTTCTTCGGAAATTGCTGCGATCGCTGTTATTTTCCTCGTCGCTGGTGCTATCTTGACTTGGAGTTTTTATCGGGCTAAACCCTACGGCCAACTGGGAATTTTAGCTTGGTTACAATCCTTGGTACTCATAGCTCCTTGGTTAATTTTTTTCGGGCTATTTGCGGCAGGAATTTATCTCAATCTAGCGGTAATTCTCTTTTTACTGGTTGCTTCCACCATTATCTATATTTATTTGGGCAACCGTTTACGCTTACTGAAAACCAATCAGATAATTGAACCGAAAGTTAACCCGGCAGTTAGCCAGTCCGTTACTCCTCTCGAAACCACGGCAGCGGTGACAGTAATTGTACCGGATGTGATTCCAATTACCGAAGAGGATTTAAAAGTTATTCAGAGTATTTTTGGGATAGATACTTTTTTTGCCACCGAGACTATCTCTTTTCAGGAAGGGGCAATTTTTAAAGGCAATTTACGGGGAGAACCAGATATCGTTCACTCTCGCTTAACCCAGAAATTAAGTGTTCATTTTGGCGATAAATATCGTTTATTTCTGGTGGAAGGAACCGAGGAAAAACCTGTGGTAATTATCCTTCCCAAAACTAACGATCCTAGTCCTGCCACTCTTGCTCAAAAAAATCTCTCTTTAGTTTTGTTAGTAGCCACTATTGTCACCAGCTTAGAAGCGGCGGGAATTTTATTGGGTTTTGATTTGTTTAGTAATTGGCAGAGATATCGAGAAGCAATTCCCCTGAGTTTGGGTTTATGGTCGGTATTAATTGCCCACGAAATCGGTCATCTAATTATCGCTAAACGCCATAATGTTCGTCTCAGTTTACCCTATTTTCTTCCCACTTGGCAGATTGGTTCTTTTGGGGCAATTACTCGTTTTGAATCTTTATTACCTAACCGCAGTGTTCTATTTGATATAGCTTTCGCTGGTCCTGCTTTGGGAGGTTTGGTTTCTTTAATCTTATTAATTGTTGGACTAACTTTATCTAATTCTGCCAGCCTTTTTCAAATCCCTAGTACCTTTTTCCAAAGTTCAATTTTAGTGAGTTTTTTAGCGCGGATAGTTTTGGGCGACGAGTTACAAAATGCCGTTATCTCCGTGCATCCTTTAACTGTTATCGGTTGGTTAGGATTGGTGATTACCGCCCTTAATTTACTGCCCGCAGGACAGTTAGATGGTGGCAGAATTGTTCAAGCTATTTATGGTCGCAAAATTGCCCGCCGTACCACTGTTGCCACTTTGGTCATTTTAGGCATTATTTCCTTAGTTAATCCCAGTAATCCGATTCCTCTCTATTGGACAATTTTAGTCGCTTTTTTACAAAGAGAGTTGGAAAGACCTAGTTTAAACGAGTTAACCGAACCCGATGACACCCGCGCCGGTTGGGGTTTATTACTACTCTTTTTAATGTTAGCGACTCTGATTCCTTTAAGCCCCAGTTTAGCGGGACGGTTAGGCATCGGTGGCTAAATACTTTCCCGAAATTCTTGCCATTGATTGCTGTCAAAAAAAGCTTGACAAAAACTCAAGTCTTGACTTATAATTTTCTTATAATGGGAATCCGTGTCCGCCTATAGACTCCTGATTTTTCGGTAAGATATAGCCTCCAGCATTTAGCCCTGAAGATTTGACTTTTGGAGTGGCTCAAAATGTCTAACGAAACTGTCACTTATTCCCTAGAAGCTGTCCTGACAAGGATTGAGGGGAAAATCGACTCTCTGGAAAAACGCCTTGACGAGAAAATCGACTCTCTGGAAAAACGTATTGATGAGAAAATCGACTCTCTGGAAAAACGTATTGATGAGAGATTTGACAAGATAGAAGACCGGTTAACTAAAGTAGAAATAGGACAGGCCGAACTCAAGGGAGATATTAAGACTTTAGACGAAAAAATCAATGGATTAACTGCAAGAGTTGCCTATCAGGAATTCACCAATCGAGGGATTCTGATAGCATTGGTAGTCGCTATTTTAGGAGGTGCCGCTAAACTTTTTGGTTTTTTCCCTAATCCTTAGAAGTTGCCGGTAGCCGTACCTAGTAGATAGGCTCTTCCCAAAAATTTTTCGCTCATTACCCCGATCAACCGTTAGAATAGATTCAGAATTTAAGGATAAAATCTCAACTATGAATCCCGTTGTTTTGGTGCATGGTTTTCTGGACACTACTGCTGTTTTTAAACCGATGAGCAAGTATTTAAACTATCATGGTTGGCAGGTGCATAGTTTTAACCTAATTCCCAATCATGGTTACGAAAAGTTAGAAGTTTTAGCGGGTCAGGTAGATAATTATATCGAGAAAAACTTTGCTAAAGAGCAGAAAGTAGATCTGATTGGGTTTAGTATGGGAGGATTAATTACCCGCTACTACCTGCAAAGATTGGGAGGAGTGGAAAGAGTGCAACGTTACCTAAATATTTCTGCTCCGAATCGAGGCACTTTAACCGCGTATAGTTTACCTTTAGATGGGATTAGACAAATGCAGCCGGGGAGTCAATTTCTAGAGGATTTAAATCAAGATTGTCAACAAATTTTAAATAAAATTAAAACCACAATTATCTGGACTCCCTACGATTTAATGATATTTCCCGCCCATAGTTCTCGTTTATCGGTGGGCAAAGAAATTTCCATTCCGGTATTGCTTCATGCTTGGATGGTCAAAGATAGCAAAGTTTTAACAACAATTAAAGAGACCTTATTAGAATAGAAATACTGGTTGTCTCCAAAACTGGAACAGGGTCAAGATATCACCAACAAAAAAGTTAATTATCATCAAAAAAGCTTGACTTATGGTTATGATTGTGCTAATTCAAAAATGAAACGCATCAGCGGCGGACTTCGGGATTTGTATCATTAGAAGATTATTAAACCTCTCGGTTTACTCACTTAAACTGGCAGTTTCTAGCCATTTTTTACCCATTTCAATGGGAATACCGAGGGGAGGACAGAGGATTTTAATTAATTCAATTCCTCCCGTGATTAAAATGGTTCTTAAGCGAGAACTTTTCTTGATTTCTGCGTCAACTTTTGCGACAAAAGTTTGTTTTTCAACTTCGGTATTAGTGGGATAAGTTTGGGTGAGTTGGCTGATAAGTTGTTGGATTTCTTGAGCAGCTTCGGCTAAATTTTGGGGTGTGGCGTAATTATGTTGAACTGCTTTTTGATCTCCTTGCACCGTATCGGCAAAGTTAGCAATATTTGCTCCACGAAGGTCATATTTAGAAGCTTCTGACATAGGATTAGAAGATTGAAGATTACTGATGATAATTATAGCATCCATAATGGCAAAACTGACATGAAGATCGGCTTCAATTTCTAGGGCTTGGCATAGAGTGGGAATGGCTTTTTCGGTGGCAAGTTTAGCTAAGGATTGAGCGGCTTTAATCCGAATACTTGGATTGTTGTCTGTAAATAGTCTTTTAGCAAGGGTTCTGATAATTAAATCGAGGGATTCTGTACTCAATTTCATATCAGTTTACTGCATAACGAGAGCCAATTTTACCGAGGGCATCAACAGCACTGAAACGCACGCTATCATCTTCATCGGAACATACATTTACTAGATAAGGAATAACATCTTCTAGTCCAATTTCACCTAAAGCAATTGTGGCTGTGACACGAACTTTTACTTCCTTATCTTGTAGGGATTGAATGAGATAGGATATTGCTTTTTCACTACCAATTTTTCCGAGAGATTCTGCCGTGATTATCCGAATATCGGGATTAGCATCAGATAAGCAGAAAGCTAGGCAAGGAATGGCGGATTCATTGCCAATTTCTCCTAAAGCTCGAATCAGATTCAGGCGAACATTAAGATCATTTTCTTGCATTAAATGAGATACTAAGGTATCGGCAAGGCTGCTATTGCCAATTTTTCCCAAAACTTCGGCGGCTTTAGCGCGGATCTGGGGGAGAGAATCGTTGAGTTTATTCAATAAAGTATTGATGGCGATTTGGGTGTTATTAAGTTGCTGAACCATGTTATTTTTTCTCTGGGTTATTGTTATTAAGTTGCTGGGGATAATTCTGTTGGCTTCCTTGCACATTATGAGCTAAATTGCCAATGGTAGCTCCTCTTAAATCATAGGTAATAGATGATAGGGATGCGTTTTTTTCAGAAGAAGTAGGAATATTTTGACCATCCTCTGCAAGTTTAGTTTCTACTGCTTCAATCATAGCTGCAAATTCCGATTGGCGGTGTAAGTCGATATTGAGAGTATTCATATCTTTAAGAATGTTAGTTAGATTATCAATATTGCCCCTGATTTCATCATATAAGTTTAATGTCGCCAAGATACTATTAGTTTTAGCTAAATCAATTTGTTTGTATTTTGCTTGTAGTTTTGCTTTTTCGTCTTCCCAATATTTCAGGTAGTCTATGCGCTCGAAGTCTTTATGAATTCTGGCATCTGGTAAAATAATCGGGAATATTCTTTGATAAAAGTCACCATTTCTAGCAATTTCTACTAATTCAAACATACAGTTTTCTGATTTTAAGTATCTATCGCTGATGACGGCGACGACACATTTCCCCTGTCCAATTTGCTGCATAAAGTTTTTGATGGAGTCTTTATAGGTGGTGTGGGTTTTATCCCGAATAATCTCAATTCCTTTGGCGGCAAAAGCTTGGACGAGTTGATTAGCCATTTCGTTGCTGTCTTCTTGCCAGTTGTAGGAAATGTAAACTTGTTGATTCATGGGTTGGGAGAGGGGGTGATAGTATTTAAGTTTGTTTTGAATTGTGTCTAGTGCTTTTCTAGCTTCAGAGAGAGTATCGCCATTATTTAATGTGACAAAAGCAGGATTTTTCAGGCATTTGATAAGTTCAGTCATAGCTGTTTCTGTGCCAATATTACCCAAAGCCTCGGCTGCCTTCTCACGAACATCGCTATCAGAGTCTTCTAAAGCCTTGAGTAACCCCGCAATGGCTGTTTCTGAGCCAATATTACCCAAAGCGAAGGCTGCGTTCCTACGAACAGCATAATCAGAGTGTTCTAAAGCCTTGAGTAACCCCGCAATCGCTGTTTCTGAGCCAATATTACCCAAAGCCTCGGCTGCCTTCCAACGAACCTCATAATCAGAGTCTTCTAAAAAAGCCTTGAGTAACCCCGGAATAGCTGTTTCTGAGCCAATTTTACCCAAAGCCTCGGCTGCGTTCCAACGAACATCGCTATCAGAGTCTTCTAAAGCCTTGAGTAACCCCGCAATGGCTGTTTCTGAGCCAATATTACCCAAAGCCTCGGCTGCGTTCCAACGAACATCGCTATCAGAGTGTTCTAAAGCCTTGAGTAACCCCGCAATCGCTGTTTCTGAGCCAATATTACCCAAAGCGGAGGCTGCGTACCTACGAACCTCAAAATAATAGTCTTCTAAAGCCTTGAGTAACCCCGCAATCGCTGTTTCTGAGCCAATATTACCCAAAGCGGAGGCTGCATTCAAACGAACATCATCATCATCAGAGTCTTCTAAAGCCTTGAGTAACCCCGCAATGGCTGTTTCTGAGCCAATATTACCCAAAGCGGAGGCTGCGTTCCAACGAACATCATCATCATCAGAGTCTTCTAAAGCCTTGAGTAACCCCGCAATCGCTGTTTCTGAGCCAATATTACCCAAAGCGGAGGCTGCGCTCCAACGAACCTCAAAATAATAGTCTTCTAAAGCCTTGAGTAACCCCGCAATCGCTGTTTCTGAGCCAATCTTACCCAAAGCCTCGGCTGCCTTCCAACGAACACCCACATCAGAGTCTTCTAAAGCCTTGAGTAACCCCGGAATAGCTGTTTCTGAGCCAATTTTACCCAAAGCCTCGGCTGCCTTCCAACGAACACCCACATCAGAGTATTCTAAAGCCTTGAGTAACCCCGGAATAGCTGTTTCTGAGCCAATGTTACCCAAAGCCTCGGCTGCCTCCCAACGAACCTCATAATCAGAGTCTTCTAAAGCCTTGAGTAACCCCGCAATCGCTGTTTCTGAGCCAATATTACCCAAAGCGGAGGCTGCGTACCTACGAACAGCATAATCAGAGTGTTCTAAAGCCTTGAGTAACCCCGCAATCGCTGTTTCTGAGCCAATCTTACCCAAAGCGGAGGCTGCCTTCCAACGAACACCCACATCAGAGTCTTCTAAAGCCTTGAGTAACCCCGGAATAGCTGTTTCTGAGCCAATATTACCCAAAGCGAAGGCTGCCTTCCCACGAACATACTCATCAGAGTCTTCTAAAGCCTTGAGTAACCCCGCAATCGCTGTTTCTGAGCCAATCTTACCCAAAGCGGAGGCTGCCTTCCAACGAACACCCCCATCAGAGTCTTCTAAAGCCTTGAGTAACCCCGCAATCGCTGTTTCTGAGCCAATCTTACCCAAAGCGAAGGCTGCCTTCCAACGAACACCCCCATCAGAGTCTTCTAAAGCCTTGAGTAACCCCGCAATCGCTGTTTCTGAGCCAATCTTACCCAAAGCGAAGGCTGCCTTCCTAAGAACATCATCATCATAGTGTTCTAAAGCCTTGAGTAACCCCGGAATGGCTGTTTCTGAGCCAATATTACCCAAAGCCTCGACTGCCTTCCTAGGAACATACCTATCAGAGTCTTCTAAAGCCTTGAGTAACCCCGGAATAGCTGTTTCTGAGCCAATCTTAGCCAAAGCCTCGACTGCCTTCCAACGAACATCATCATCATAGTCTTCTAAAGCCTTGAGTAACCCCGCAATCGCTGTTTCTGAGCCAATATTACCCAAAGCCTCGGCTGCGTACCTACGAACATCGCTATCAGAGTCTTCTAAAGCCTTGAGTAACCCCGCAATCGCTGTTTCTGAGCCAATATTACCCAAAGCCTCGGCTGCGTCCCTACGAACATCGCTATCAGAGTGTTCTAAAGCCTTGAGTAACCCCGCAATGGCTGTTTCTGAGCCAATATTACCCAAAGCCTCGGCTGCGTTCCAACGAACCTCATAATCAGAGTCTTCTAAAGCCTTGAGTAACCCCGCAATCGCTGTTTCTGAGCCAATATTAAGCTTTTACGCATTTAAGTTACATTGACAGCATTACCCTTATTTTTCAGTTTTCTACTCCATTTAATAATCAATCCCCCTTCATTTAAAAGCTGATTGACTACTTTTTCC
>VYKQ01000344.1_pt1 | contig 10128 bp, 9 predicted proteins | sample 5114541 | NCBI WGS metagenome assembly VYKQ01 (sample SAMN12291801, study PRJNA351875) | freshwater metagenome | isolation source: freshwater lake | place: USA: Michigan, Baseline Lake | collected 2013-08-09
AGCAGGAGAATTTGATTTATGGTGTAGTCAAAAGACATTAGTTTATTATTCAGAGCAACAGATTAAACGGGTAAGAGTTGTTAGACGTGCTGACGGTTATTATTGCCAGTTTTTAATTGACGTAGAACGGCAAGAATACCATAAACCAACGGGACAAATAACAGGAATTGACTTAGGGTTAAAAGAGTTTTATACTGACGCTCAAGGCAATACTGTAGAGAATCCACGTTATTTAAGCAAGTCAGAAAAACGACTGAAAAAAGCACAACGACGATTATCAAAACAATTTCGCAAAGGAAAGAAACAGTCTAAAAACTATCACAAGCAACGGATAAAAGTAGCCAAGCTTCACCTTAAAGTGTCAAGACAACGTAAAGACAAAGCAATTAAAGACGCAAGGAATTTCCGATAGTGATAGGTCAAGAATCCCCCCTCACAGCGTAGCTTGACGGTGGGAGTATGTCAAACCATCCTCACACAGAACCTAGAAGAGCCGAATTTCTACCAGTTTAATCGCCAGAATAACCCTCATAATTACCCTCTTGGGATGTGATGATTCTGCCTGGGAAATAAATGGTACTTTATTTTTTTGCCAGTTCCTTACTGCGACCGACGATCGCCCAGAGATAGCTAATTGCTAAGGCCAAAAACGCGAGGGGAATACTTTCTTTGACGATAAAAATCCCTAAACCGATCAGCACACAGGGAACGAAGGTACTTCCCTGACTGGTGAGAATAGTGGCGATGGTCGGCACACTGGTCAACCCGTAGGCGATCGCACACCAAACCCCCACCAGAATCAAAAACACGCTGACGATAACGATCAGACTTGTTACAGTACTACTGGCGAACAGGGGAACGTAAATGCCGATATTATCGCTCCCGTTGGCGACGGTTAACGCGGCCACGCTATAGGTGCGCGAGTCAAACCAACCACCGAAGGGGGAATGTTTCGCACCCTCTAGGTTGACTTCGACATTCTCCGGCTCTTCCTCCTTCTCCTCTTCTTTGAGAAGGGAAAAGATGCCGAGAATCACAGGAACGAGGCCTAGATAGCGAATCCATGGGGTAGGGATAAGAAAGCACCCGAAAAATCCCGCTAAACTGGCAATAACAAGCAGACTAAAGCCGATATACTGACCGATCACGATATCGCGACGACGGAAGAGTTTCCCCGTTTGGCTGAAGAGAATCGTCAGGATCAATATATCGTCGAGGTTGGTGGCGACGAATGCCGCTACACCGGTAGATATCGCGATCACAATCTCGATCATCGTTTTTTTCCTTAAGATGGCCGTCGGGTTTTTCCGTTCGTTAAACCTTAACCATGGCAGGGGAAACCGAAATATTCGGCGTTCGGCTTTTCCTTCAAAGGTTCGGCAACAGGAGAATCCTACTACCCATCCCGATGGAGAAACTGTATTTCCCACGACCGATGGCTTTATCCCGGTGCGGGATGGAAAAAGAAAGCGAGGGCGATCACCGCGTAGGTCGCGACGAGTAATATGCCCTCTAGCCAGTTCGAGCGACCGTCGTTACTGATCGAGTTGGCCAGCCAGACGGCGACGGCGACGGCGACCAATTCAAACGGATCGAAATCGAGAGCCATCGGCTGACCGAGGAAATAACCCGCAATCACGAGGACGGGTGCGACAAAAAGTGCGATTTGTAGGCTCGAACCGACGGTGACAGAAACCGCTAGATCCATTTTGTCTTTTAAGGCGACCCTAACCGCAGTGGCGTGTTCGGCCGCGTTGCCGATAATTGGCAGCAGGATCACCCCGGTGAAGAGAGTCGTTAATCCTAATTCGCTCGTGGCTTCCTCTAGGGTATTAACTAACAATTCCGATTCGACCGCCACCCCGATCGTCACGAGAAATAATATCCCCACCCACAGCCAGAGATTCGGCTTTTTTACGCTTACGGCTTCTCCCAGCTCTTGAGCGAGAGCTGCGCCCCCCACCTCGTAAAGATAGGTATGGGTCTTCATCGAAAAAAGCAGACTCAGACAATACACAAAAATTAATACCGCCGCCACCGCTACCGAGAGACGCTGTATCGCCATCTCCTGGATTGCGGCGGAGGTGTATTGAACGGTCGTGGGTAGGAGGATCGCTGCGACGGCGAGATTCATCGACGAGGAATTTAAACGGGCGGTCACGGGCTGGAATTTCTGTTCTTTATAGCGTAAGCCGCCGAAAAACATCGATAAGCCCGTTACCAGAAGCAGATTCCCGATAATCGAACCGGTAATCGTCGCTTTCACCACCTCGATCAAACCCTCTTCCAGGGCGGCGTAGGCGAGAATTAATTCGGTAGCGTTACCGAAGGTGGCGTTCAGTAAACCGCCGAGATTGGGGCCGACCACGACGGCGATTTCCTCGGTTGCTTTTCCCATGTAAGCGGCGAGGGGAACGATCGCCAGACAGGCGCTCAGAAAAATGATCGTCACGTCCCAATGGAGGAAATTCCCAGCGATCGAGATCGGGACAAAAACCAACAAAATGGCGAAAATCCAGTTTTTTATATTCATACCAAGGGGTGTTTCGGGATCAAACCGCGCACGGTTTTGAAAAACAGACTATCAGCCTTCTTTACTGTTTCAATTACCCGAATCGCCCGGTAATATACTCCCGGGCCTCGTCGGTTTGCGGATTACCGAACATAACTTCCGTGGGGCTGAATTCGACTAATTTCCCCCGGCGTTTCCCAGACGAATCGGTTTCGGTGTTAAAAAATGCCGTCCAGTCGGCGATCCGCGATGCCTGCTGCATATTGTGGGTGACGGTGATGATCGTGTAACTTTCCTTCAGTTGTAGGCACAATTCCTCCACCTGACGGGTAGAAATGGGATCGAGAGCCGAACAGGGTTCATCCATCAATAAAACATCTGGCTTCATAGCGATCGCACGGGCGATACAGAGGCGCTGTTGCTGTCCCCCCGATAGTGCCGTTCCTTTTTCTTTCAGTTTGTCCTTTACTTCCTCCCAGATCGCCGCCTGCCGCAGGGAATACTCGACCAATTCCTCAAGATTTCCCTGATAACCGTTGGTTCGGGGCGCGTAGGCGATATTCTCGTAAATGCTCTTGGGAAAAGGGTTCGGACGTTGGAAAACCATCCCCACCTGTCGCCGTAACTTGACGGCGTTGACCTGCGAATCGTAAATATTCTGATTTCGGTAGAGTAATCTTCCCTCCACCTTGGCGCCGGGGATCAGATCGTTCATGCGGTTAAAGCAGCGCAAGAGGGTACTTTTCCCGCAACCAGACGGGCCGATAAAGGCGACGATTTTTCGCGCGGGAATTTTAATATGAACATCCACAAGAGAGAGAAACCCGTTATAAAAAACTTTCACTCCTTCTGCATCGAAAACACTGTGATCTGGGTTAAGGTGGGTAGTCATGGCAACAATTCTCCTGAGTATGATTAAACGACTGGTTAAAAGGGAAAAGTGGGGAGTGCAGGAGTAGGGGAGGTTATGTATCTACCCCCTTGCCTGCTGCCTTCCCTAATTCGGTGTCGAATAACGTTGACGTAGATAGATGGCGATGGCGTTCAACGCCATGATCAAAAGGATCAGAACAATAATCGTTGCGGCGGCGGCGTTGGCGAAACCGGGTTCAGGACGGGAGACATAACTAAAAATCTGAATGGGCAGTACCATAAATCGCTCGAATAAACCAGGATCGAAGGTCAGAAAACTCACCGCTCCCACGACCACTAGCGAGGCCGCGTCCCCGATCGCCCGCGACACGGAGATAATTACCCCCGTGAGAATCCCCGGCACCGCATAGGGTAAAACATGGTGTTGGAGCGTCTGCCATTTGGTGCTGCCTAGACCGTAGGAGGCTTGGCGGAGGGAATCGGGAACCGCCCGGATCGCCTCCCGCGCCGCAACGATAATGACTGGCAGCGAGAGAAGCGCAAGGGTTAAGGCCCCGGAAAGTAGGGTAGAGCCGAAATTCAGTAAATAGACGAAGACCCCTAAACCGAGCAAACCGTAAACGATCGAGGGAACCCCGGCCAGATTGCCGATATTCACCTCGATCAGCGCCGTCCACCAGTTTTTCGGGGCGTATTCTTCTAGGTATAGGGCTGCTCCCACCCCGATGGGCACCGCTACCAAGATCACGATTACTCCCAAATAGAGGCTACCGATAATCGCGGGGCGAATTCCCCCGCGATCGGGAAAACGGGAGGGGGTTTCCGTGAGAAAACCGGGGGTGAGTAGGCGGGCCAGTCCGTCTTGAAGGACATTGAACAACAGTAGAGCGAGAACGAATAGACCGACGAGTAATCCGATCAAGAAAACATACTCGTAGATTTTGCCGATGGTTTCTCGGCTTTCGAGTCGATCATTAAAGACGGCCGTATCCCTAGTAGGAGAAGATTTAACCATGATAATTAGTCGTATTTTTCCTTAAAGCGATTAGAAATCCAATAACTGCCGATATTGAGCACCAGAGTGATCAGGAAAAGCACCGCACCGACCGCGTAGATGGATTTAAAATTGAAACTCCCTCTGGGGGCATCTCCACTAGAAACCTGCGCCATAAAAGCGGTCATGGTGGCGATCGATTCCAGTGGATTGAAAGTTAGACGAGGTTGAGCACCCGCCGCGATCAGGACGGTCATGGTTTCTCCCACCGCACGGGAAACCCCCAAAATAATCGAAGCCATAATCCCCGATAGGGCGGCCGGCAGAACCACCTTGAAAATTGTTTCCAGCTTGGTAATTCCTAGGGCGTAGGAACCCTCGCGCAGGGAACGGGGAACCGATTTAATCGCGTCTAGGCTGATCGAACCGACGGTCGGGGTGATCATGATTCCCATCATTAATCCCGCGCTGAGGGCGTTAAAAACCTCTACGGGTAAAAAATTCCGTAGCAAGGGCGTTAGAAAGATCAGTGCGAAGTAACCGTAAACTACGGTGGGAATTCCCGCGAGAATTTCCACGGCCGGACGCAGAATAGAAGCTACTTTCGGGGTCGCGTACTCGGCCAGATAAATCGCTGAAGACAATCCCAACGGAACTGCGACGACCATTGAGATCACCGTGGTTAAAACGGTTCCGTTAATCAACGGCCAGATCCCGAAACGGGGAGGATTAAAAAGGGGAGTCCATTGGCTATCCAAGAAGAACTGCCCGAAACTTACTTCCTGGAAAAAAGCGACAGTTTCCTTGAAAATAATAGCGACGATGCCGAAGGTCGTGACTACAGATACAAGGGCGCAGGCGAACAAAATCGTTCCGATAATTTTCTCGGGAACATCATCGGAGGCTCGCTTGAGAAGAGAATCCCCTCTTGCGAACAAAGAGTCATCAGAAGAACCGGTAGTGGTCATGGGAAATTTTGGGTCTGAAACCCCGCCGTAGAACGGCGGCTTTACGTTAGAATTAAGAGGCCAGTCTCGAAAACCAAGTGGACGGCGCAGCACCTTGAAAACTCGGCTTAGGGGGTTCCGACCAGAAAAGCTTGGCCGGGTAAAAAGTCGCGCGCAACAAGTACAAGAAGCNNCTGTGTAAGACAGTACATGGTTTTTTAACTGTGGTATGCGACGGTGGTGGAAGCAGAAACTTAAATCGTGAGGTTTAGGAATCGCCGCACTTTTAGGGCGGCGAGGATGTCAAGAGTTTACTATTTCCTCCTTAGAAAAAGTTGATAATCGGTTCACCTGGCTTGGCATTTATAAAGGTCGATCCCGTTTGTCGTTTCTCGAATCGTTCCCGAGTTTTCACGTAGGCGAGATCGGGTAACGACACATAGCCTACACTGTCCACGTATTTCCACGAATTATCCACAAAGAAACGCACGAAACGTTCAACGGAAGGTTTGCTATCCAGTTCTTTTTTACTAACGTAAATGAAGAGGGGGCGAGTAAGGGGACTATAGGTATTGCGCTTGACGTTCTCCAAAGGAATGGGCTTAACACACTCTTTGCCCTCCAGATTTTCTAGCCCGACCACGTTTACCTTGTCTTGATTTTGCATTACGAAAGCGATCCCTGCGAAGGCGAATCCGTTGGCATTGCCGATGACTCCCTGAATCAGAGTATTTTGGTTAAAGCTGGGCGTATAATCGCTCCGAATATTCCCTCTTCTCTTGGTGATGGATTGGGTGAAATAATCGGTCGTTCCGGAGTCCACAGGAGGTGCGAATAACAGAATTCTCTCTCTGGGAAATTTAGGATTAACTTGATCCCAAGTAACGATTTTTCCTTCGGCTTCTGCCTCCCAGAGTGTCTTTAACTCTTTTCGAGTTAGGCACTTGAGAAACTTATTATTTTTGTTCGCTACCAACGCCAGACCGTCCAGCGCCATGGGTAGCTCGATGTACTCGATTCCCGCCCTCTCACAGGCTTTCGATTCCGATTCCCGGATGACACGGGAAGCGACCCCAATATCGATGCTACCGTTACAGAGCCGGGCAAATCCCCCACCTGTACCGCTAAAGGCCACCCCGACTCGGGCGTTGGGAGCGACTTTTTGATATTCTTCGGCAACGGCGAGCGCTAGGGCGAAGCCCACGGCCCCCCCGTCCACGCTGACCTGTTGTTCCCCGCTTTCCGCTCTGTCGGCGCAACCGGTCATCCAGTGGCCTATCAGTAAGAGGGGAATTAGATAAAAAAGACGGAATTGTTTCATAGACTTGAAGATAGATTGATAACAATATCGTTGATGGCTTTTAGGTGGGAGAATTCGCTCTGATTTGGTCGAAAATAGCTCCCTTCGCTAAAAACTCGTTACGGATCAAAGACCAACCCCCTAAATCTTGGGAGCTAAACAGGGTTTCCACGGGAGGTAATTTTGCTTCGGTGGCGATCGTGATAAAGGGATTGACCGATCGATAGCCTAATTTGGCCAATTCCTGTTGTGCCGGCTCGGAATAGAGGAAATTGACAAAGGCCTCGGCCACCTCTCGCGTGCCGTGTTTATCGACATTTCTATCCACCACCGCAACGGGATTATCGATCGAGATATTGACCGGAGGGACGAAGTAACTGGTGTCGGGTCGATTTCTGGCCGCTAGAATTACCTCGTTTTCGTAGGTGACTAAAACATCCCCCTTTCCTTCTTGGAAAAAGGCATTGCTGGCTTCCCGCGCGTCCCTGGCTAGGGTGGGAATCTTTTCATAGACTTGGCGGACAAAATCCAATGCCTGTTCCGGTTCGCCCCCCGTTTGCGTCACCGAACCCCAGAGGGCTAATAACTGCCAAATAGCGATCCCGGAAGTTTTCGGATCGGCGGATAGAACCGTAACGTCCTCTCTAGCCAGATCCGCCCAAGATTGAATCTTTTTCGGATTTCCCGCCCGTGTGACGATCGCTGCAACCGATCGACTCACCACTCCCCTTCTCGGAACCCGATCTTCCCAACTGCGATGAACTAACCCCGCGTCGGCGATGCGTGTCACGTCTGGAGGTAGGGCTAGATGTACCACGTCCGCCTCTTGTTTCCCTGCGATCACGTCATCGGCCTGGGCCAGGGAACCGCCGTAACTCCGCTGGAAAATGACTTTTTGGTTATGCTCTTTTTGCCATTTCTCGACGAATTTCGGGATAATCTGGTCGTGAGCGGCTTTCGTGACCGAAAAGGAAACGAGATTCAGTTTCACCTCCGGTTTCGAGGCTATTTCCCTGGACGTACAGGAAGCGAGCGCGAGCGCACCCAGCAATCCTAATACCAAGAAGGATACAAATCCCCGCCGCGATAGCGAATGGAAGCGACGAAATAGCGATCGAATTGATAACAGTGATACATTCATCGGGATTTTCTCGATAGGGTTGATCTAAAGGAGTTCTCGATTATCGCGGTCTATTCTCTCTTGCTCAATTCTGACTCCCGTGCGAGCCAGAGATTGTCGATTTTTACAGGGGCCTAATTTAGCCGATGGGAATCAACAGGCGATAGGAGCCGTTATCGAGAATAATCCGTAGCCCCAACCACATCAGCACAAAGGGGAAAAGCTTACTCGCATAACGGCTGAGGACAACCGCGATCCCCGGTTGGCGGGTTAGATTATAGGAGAGAAATAACCAAGTACAAACGATTAAATAGCAGATCGGGATGATTACGGCTAACTGCGCCACGGTACTATTGGCGAATAGGGGAATGTAGATACCGAGATTATTGCCGCCATTGGATATCGTGACCGCGGAAACTTTATAGGTTTGGCGATCGCTGAGGACTTGACCGAGGGATAGTCTTCGCGAGGCGAACCCGTGAAATTGGGCGTTTCTTCGCAAATTCACCTTGCGATCTGCGGTTTCCCTCTCGTTATCGCGATTTAACGTCAGTAAATTTCTCACACCGATGAGGATCGGCAGGATTCCGAGAAGACCGATATAAATCGGCGGGATGATTAAGCCGAGTAGAAAACCCAGCAAGCTAACCGATACTAAGGCCGTAAACCCGAGTAACTCGCCGACGACAACGTGAACCGGGCGAAAGGTACGATTTACCTCGCTAAAGAAGCCGGTTAGATAAATATTGTCGTCGAAGGTGGTGGCTATGCCGGTGGCCACCGCGATTTTGACGATTTCGATCAACCAATCCATCCATACCACCTCGATCTCCCAAATGCGGGCGCAATTTCTTTTTGAAACTATATCATTTTGAATACATTTATAAATGTACTTTGTTACACAATCGAGGAGTCGTGGATTTTTATAGTATGTAGATAAAACTAATGGCAGCTATGCCGAGGGAGTTGGGAAACTCTTCTCTCTTGTCCCCTTTCCCGATAATAAATCTTGTTTTCTGCGAGAAATCCCATGCTCCACCGTTCGATCAAGTGTCTCTGGAAACCGTGGCGAAATTGGCGGGCAGTTCTTCCCGCGATGCTTTTTTTGACCAGCCTGGTCGGGAGCTTTCTCCTGGCTGGATTTTCCGACACGATCGCCGTCGGTCAAAATTCTCGATCGGATAACCCGATTCTGAACCTGGTCGATAGCTTTAAATTCCCCCGCAATACGACTCCCCGACTATTGGAAACCGTGGGATTATTTATCGCTGGAATTCTCTTCTGTATCGCGATCAATCGCTGGTTCAAACGCTCGACCCCCTCCGATATCACTCCCCTCGCCAAACAAGCGCGGCGGCTAGGAACCCTCAAGATCGGCTATCCCGAGGGTATGACCAATCTGGAAGTTCTCCGCGCCCAGGCCTTTCTCGAAAGACGCTTAAAACCCTTTGGGGTGACGGTAACGTGGACGAGTTTTCTGGCCGCTTCCTCTCTGATCGAGGCCTTGAGCAACGGAACGATCGACTTCTGCGGTGGTGGCGGTACGGCGAGTATTTTCTCCCAAGCGGCGGAACACGTCTTCGTCCGGGTAGCCAAGGAAAAATATACCGCCCCGAAAGGTCAGGCGATTCTCGTACCGGAGGATTCGCCAATAGAGACGTTGGCGGATTTAAAAGGAAAAAGAATCGCCTTCGATCGGGGTTCGAGCGCCCATTACGTCCTCATCCGCGCACTGATGAGAGTGAATCTCGAATTAAGCGATATCGAACCGGTGTATGCGACTCAACCGGAAGCACTGGTGCTTTTTCGTTGCGGTGAGATCGACGCTTGGGTGGTGTGGGTTCCCTACTCGCCCACCGAGACGCGCACCTATCCAGGAAGATCGGTGGCCGATCTAGAGAGTATCTTTGGGGAAAACGCCTCTCTAGAAGTGCCGACCTATTATTATGCGGTTCCCGAATTGGTGCGGGATTATCCCGATGTACTGAAGGTGATTTTAGAAGAGGTGAACGAGGCGGGCGCGTGGGCGAAACAACAGGAGTTAGAGGCGACGAGACGCTTGGCAGCTCACCACGAGCTCGATCCGGCGATCGTCAATAATCTCGAACAACGGGCCTCTGAACGTGCCATTATCCCGATCGACGATCGCTCTCTGGCAGCCCTACAACACCAAGCTAATATCTTCCGAGACCTGAAGCTGATCCCCCATCGGGTCAAGGTACGCGACGGAACCTACACCCTACAGACGAAACAAAATTGGACATATTAATAGTTAGTAAAAGTATAGTCAAATATAGACAGACTGAATTCCATTTCAGAAATTCCCTTCACTTTTACTTCGAGAGATTGATTCTCCTTGGGTGAACTACGCACCTCTCTATC
>VYKQ01000209.1_pt1 | contig 9733 bp, 10 predicted proteins | sample 5114541 | NCBI WGS metagenome assembly VYKQ01 (sample SAMN12291801, study PRJNA351875) | freshwater metagenome | isolation source: freshwater lake | place: USA: Michigan, Baseline Lake | collected 2013-08-09
CCAGAACAGAGTAAATCTGTTAAGGCCGGTGCGGAACCCCGCAAGGGAAAGAAGCAGAAACCTAAATCGTGAGGTTTGGGAATCACCGTCCGTTTACGGCGGTGAGGATGTCAACCTTGATTGTAACCAGTCCTTGTGCCTTCTTATATCCTTGAGGGTCAACAATTATACCAATACAAGTGTACAGAAAAACTCACCTGTAAAATCACTTACTCCCCAAAGCGATTAATAGCTGTAACCAAAATCACATTTTTGTCCATACCTAAATCACTATCTAGAGGATTTTCTCGGTCTATTGTGTAGTTAGTGGTAAAGTTAGTTAGGTCAAGACATTTTTGATCAGGAGTTTTCTGGGGAAATTGTGAAGGTATTAGGTAGTAGTAAATTTTCACTGGTTTCCGAAAACCATCTTCGACTTGATTGACCGATAGTTTAATAAAATCTCTGTGACTGCAATATAATGTTAAATGTTTAGGCAAGTATATAAAATGGGAATCGGGAGAGGTTAAAGCTATGCGTTTTTATTTAGAGTACATCAATCACTTAGGTCGTTTGCAGAAAAAATCCGCTCATCGTCGTCTGCAAGCGGGTTTCACGATTACAGAAGTCTTACTGGCAGGTTTGATGATGCTGATTGCCGTCTTGGTGGCGGGAATTGGCTTGATTAACCTGCTCAGAAGTAACTATCGAGCTAATGCCGATAGTGAAATCCGGAATAATCTTAATCGTACTCTAGAGTTTGTTTCAGATGAAGTGAGACGAGCAAGAATTATCGCTAATTCTGAAACAGCGATCACGAGTACTAAAGTACCCACAGGAGAGAAAGCAGTTCTTGCTTTCCAAATTCCCGACCCCAACAATCCCAGTCTGGCTCCGCTCAATGAACAGATCGTTTACTATACCACCGGCCCTAAAGATAGCTTGACCGGTCCGCGAGTCTTGTGGCGCTATGGTCCAAACTTGGACCCTAATGGCAACTACACCACCCCCGACGACATTCTTACTTGGCAACATTCTCCTGTCACCGATAGGTTAGCAGAGGATGCTGTTAACCCCAGTTGTCCTGCGGATTTTAACAAAATCTCCAACCCTATCTCCAACCCTCCTCAAGGTTTTTTTGCCTGCGTTCACAAACATGGTAATCAAGTGATTTTGAATGCCGACGCTCAGATAAAGATGACTACCAATGACGAAGTTAAATACTCTGTCAATACCAGAGTTTTCACGAGAGCTTGTCAAATATATTGCCTCACAAGCTCCACCCCTACTACCACCCCTACTACCACCCCTACTACCACCCCTACTCCCACCCCTACTCCTCCTTTTTATAGGACACCTGGTAGCGGGGCTACCACACCAACTCTACCCATCGTTACCGTGCCGGCAACTGTTACAGCTCAAGTTATTAAAGGAGGAACTTGTACATTCAGTTCTTCCTGCGGTGTTGTTACTGCACCTGACGAAGATTTGCCTGGGATACCGGAAGGAGCTTTGGGTTCACCTGTTCTGGCAAATGCTGGAGATGGCATTGTGGTTTTTGTGGATGGGTTGCGTAATGTCTATGAAAACACTCAAGCTCAAACCGTAGAGGTATATACCTCTGATAGCAACAATTTACCTGCAAACAGCAACAGTCTTACTCAGAACCAAATTTTATTAGTGTTTACGACTAAAACGACTCCACCAAACTCCTATGAGATTTTAGTAACCATTACACCCCAGTAGCTAAACTTATGGCAATAAGCTGAAACCTTGATGTTATCCTGGTTAGTTAACCTTATTCTTTCTCGGAAATCATGGCCAAATCCCCTTAACTAGATCCTAGGCTAAAAATCTAACTTAAACAGCGAATTGCCTCCAATAAACCCCTCGCTTTGTTGAGGGTTTCTTCATACTCTTTCTCCGGCTCAGAATCGGCTACTAACCCTGCTCCCGCTTGCACGGAAACCAGATAATTTTGATTACCTTGGGGACGAACAATCATAGTGCGAATTGTGATGGCACTATTTAACTGTCCCTCGAAATCGTAGTAACCATAAACCCCTGAATATGGACCACGACGACAGGGTTCTAATTCATGGATAATTTCCATAGCGCGAATTTTCGGGGCCCCACTGACGGTTCCCGCGGGAAAACAAGCTTTTAATAAATCCCAAGCACTTTTATTGGTTGCTAAATCCCCCACCACATTACTAACAATGTGCATAACGTGGGAATAACGTTCAATTATCATTAATTCATCCACTTTGACCGTACCTCGATCGCACACCCGACCTAGATCATTTCTCCCCAAATCCACTAACATAATATGCTCGGCAATTTCTTTGGGATCTTGCAATAAATCCGTTGCTAAAGCTTGATCTTCACTCAAGTTTTGTCCCCGGCGACGGGTGCCAGCAATTGGTCTGACCGTAGCCTTTATTTTACCTAATTCGTCCCGTTCTGCCTTAACCATCACTTCAGGACTAGAGCCAATAATCTGCCAATCCTTAAAGTTATAAAAAGCCATGTAAGGAGAAGGATTAATCAGACGCAGGGAACGATATAAATCGAAGGGATGACCCTGATAATTGGCATTTAAACGCTGGGAAATAACCACCTGAAAAATATCCCCCGCTTTGATGTAATCCTTCGCTTTCAGGACATTTTGACAGAATTTTTCCTGAGTTGTATTGCTTTCATAGACTAATTCTTTTCCCTGACTAACTGGTAATAATTCTAGGGTTTTGGCATTAGTTGGTAGGGGTAATCGTAACTTCAGAACTAACTGTGTCACTCGATCGCAGGCCGCTTGATAAGCGGCCGCTAAATCGGGATTTTTACCCCGGATATCGGCATAAGCGATCGCCCAGATTTTCCGTTTAACTTGATCGAAAATAATCAGATTATCCACCTGCATCCAAATACCATCCGGTAGATCGGCATCGGTAGCGGGATAAATAGGTACTCGCGGCTCGATCCAATTAATTAATTCATAACCCCAAAAACCAAATAAACCCCCTATTCCGGCGGGTAATTGCGGCAATTTAACCGGCACGATCGGGGCTAAACATTGGGTTAAAATCTCGAAAGGATCCCCCGAAAAAATCTCTTGAGAACCATCGCGAAAACTTTGGGTAGTGGTGTTTCCCCGCGCTTCTAATACCCAGACGGGATCGCCTCCTAAAAAGCTGTAGCGTCCCAAGGTTTCGCCCCCTTCCACCGACTCTAATAAAAAATTGTAGGCTTGATTGGCACAAACTTTATACCAGGCCGAAACGGGTGTTTCTAGGTCAGCGATCCATTCTTGATAGACAGGAATAAAGTTACCTTGGCCAGCGAGTTGACGAAAGCGATCGAAGTCGGGGAAGATCATATTTTGATGGTTCAGGAAACGGATAGCACAACACTTGTAGGGGAGAAAACTGACCAATATTACCAGCTATAACTAGGGTTTGCGGCAAAAAGTTTTTCGGTGGTGGTAGGGTGTGGGGTGTGGGGTGTGGGGTTTTACCAGTTTTGAGGTGGCCAATTACCTAATTTTCAGAGAAAAAGTCCCGGAATTTTCCCCCGATCACTGCCATATCCAGTACTTTTTGATTGACAAAAAGTCTAAAACTCTTACCCAACAAGGTTTTTAGATTTATTCAGCAAACCCTAACTAGCAATTGATTGCCGATTGCTATAAGAGAAATCGAGAGTCAGAAGTTAAATCTTCGGGCCAAATAGCTGCTAAATCTAACTCCCCACTCTCGATTTTAGGGATTATTTATGCTTCGTAGGGAGTGACACCAGAGAACTTAATTGTCGCTGGTTCGGGGTTTTTGCCGATATTGCGGTCTTTTTTGCCGAAAAATTCACGACCGGCGTTAACTTTTTCGGGGAAGACACCATCAGCAGGGTGGAGATACTGCACTTCACCACTGGGGTAAATCCGATAGATTTTGTAATCTTCGATTTTGGGCTTAAATTTCGTCCGCAATTGGGTACCAAGAGCGAGCGCCTGTTCTTTGCGGGCCAAATAGAGGAGATTTTCGCCTTCGTTCATGATAGCGGCGCCACCGGTGGGCATTTCAAAGACTTGTTCTTTGCTGCTTGTCCAGGTGATGGCGTACTTTTCTTCCAGATCGGCTTTGGTGAGTAAACCGCCCGTGCTGCCACCGAACTTAGGAGCTTTTCCAGAAAGTTCTGTCATAGGATTTTGTTCTCTCTACAAAAATAAACAAAAGGGGTTTTAGGGAATCCTATCACTGACACCCCCTCTCTCTAGTAGTCTTGTCAAGAACTGTAACATTATTTTGTACTAGACTATAGAACTAGGATTTACCGAAAAAGTTTTTCGTGGAGGCAGGGTGTGGGGTGTGGGGTGTGGGGTTTTACCCATTTTCAGGGAAAAAGTGCCTAAATTTTCCCCCCGATCACTGCAAGGACTGGCACTTTTTGATTTTAAAAAAGCCTAAAGATATTATCCCACAAGGTTTTTAGATTTATTCAGCCAGATAGAACTAAGCTCTTCGCCGATCGCCAACTTGCCCAGGAATCGGCCGCCACTTTAATCGATCGCCCGTCGGGAAATTTGCCAACTTAAAAAAATTACCGGAATTAATCCCACTAAGACAATGGCCAGGGCCGGCGCCGCCGCTTCCACTAAACGTTCATCACTGGCGTATTGATAAACGCGCACCGCTAGGGTATCAAAATTAAAAGGTCTTAAGACCAAAGTAGCCGGTAATTCCTTCATCACATCGACAAAAACTAACATAGCCGCCGTCAATAATCCCCCCGACAAAAGAGGAATATGCACTTTAATTAAAGTGGCACCAGTGCCATAGCCAAGGCTGCGGGAAGCATCATCTAAACTAGGTTTAATTTTACTTAAACTCGATTCTAACGTGGAGAAAGCTACGGCTAAAAACCGGACAATATAGGCAAAAATCAGACAGAAAATCGTGCCGCTCAGAATTAAATTGATATTTAATCCTTGATTTAAAAAGTTATCTAATTTGCCGATAGGAATTAAAACCCCCACGGCAATAACAATGCCGGGGATAGCATAACCAGCGGCCGCAATCCGCACAGAACCCTTAATAGTTTTATTCTGATTAAGTCTTTCCCCGTAGGCAAGAATTAAAGCTAAAACTACCGCAATAATTGCGCTTAAACTAGCTAGAAAAAAACTGTTTAACGATAAACTAAGAAAGTCATTATTAAAAGTTTCTTGGGCATGATTAAAGGCTAGATAGGCCAGATAGAAAGCAGGGGCGATAAAACCAAGAAATACTGGTAAAAAACAGAATAAAATTGCCAAGAAACTACGAACAAATCCTAGTTCGTACTTAGTCGGTGACTGGAAACGATTGGTCATTTCATAGTAACGAGCTTGACGACGGGAGGATTGTTCGAGGAAAACTAAAACGAGGATAAATACCATTAAAACTGTTGATAACTGCCCCGCTGCTATGCGATCGCCCATGCCGAACCAAGTATTATAAATCCCCGTGGTAAAAGCATTAATTCCGAAATACTGCACCGTACCAAAATCGTTAAGAGTTTCCATTAAAGCTAGAGCTAATCCCGCCATAATTGCCGGTCTTGCTAGGGGTAAAGCGACAGTAAAAAAACTGCGCCAAGGATTACATCCCAAGGAGCGACTTGCCTCCACCGTACAGACAGATTGCTCTAAAAAACCGACCCTTGCTAACAGATAAACGTAGGGATAAAGCACCAGTATTAACATCAGAATCCCCCCCCAGAGAGAACGGATATTAGGAAACCAATAATCCTCGACACTATTCCAACCGAAAACACTTCTTAAGAACGTCTGCACCGGACCAAAATAGTCCATCATATTGGTATAAGTATAGGCCAAGAGATAGGCAGGAGCGGCAAGGGGTAGTAATAATAACCATTGAAATTGTTGACAACCGGGAAATTGACACATCGTTGTTAACCAAGCTGTGCCGACACCGATGATTAAAACGCCGCTGCCCACCCCGCACATTAACCAAAAAGAATTAACTAGATAATCCCAGAGAACAGTTTCGATCAGATGTTGCCAGACTTGACTGGAATTAGTTAATAAACTACTGGCCACCGATAAAATCGGCAGGGACACAAGCAGGGCAATTAGTAAAACTGCAATTGTCCACCCCTGTCTAAAAAAAGAGCGAGATTCTTTCAGAAAAAACATTTTTAATAAGATTGTTAAAGCAATTTTTAAGGTGGGGGCAAATCCTAGGGACTGATAGAGTAAAATACCTAACTCTGTCATTGAATAGGCACTTTCAGGGCCGTCTATTCCCACTTCGCTAAGATTATTTGGTGAAATGCGACACCACCAATTTTCTTCTATGTCTTGGAATATGTCTGTGCGACATTGGCACTGGCGACCATTTGACAGCAACAATGATCTTCCCTGAAAATGTTGAGCAAATTTATCGGCCTTGCTCTCATCAGAATCACATTCTGCGGATAAACTAAATATCCATGCCATTTTCATAGACTCCTATTGTGTGTATGCCACTAATCCACCTTTTCCCAATATTTTTGGGTCTTTGCCAATGCCGCTTCCTACCTTTCTAGAGCCATTGTAACTCTTGGCATGATGCTAACGTGGGCTATCTTGGACAGCCTGTAAATCTCCTGTAATAATGCTGTCATCAATCTGCCACAAAGGCTCTTTGCCCATGCCGCCAAATTTTGGCTGTAACTGCTCACTTTTCACTCCTCACCCCCTCACGAACCAAAAAGCCTGTAAACTGGATTTTATCAGGTGGATTTGCTATTATTTGGCTCTTCCAAGCGATGCAAGCACTCCTGAACTGATAACACAGGTACGGATGAATTCAAAAACCCTTGACTATCGCGGGTCAAGATAGCATCAAGTCCTTGATCTACAGCACAAGCGACCTGAATCGCATCCTCATAATCAGCCAAACCTGAACTAAACGCTACCTCTAGAACCGCCCGGTTTACAGGGCAGATTTCCATTGCTGTCAATGTCTCTGAAACTGCTTGCCATGCCTGCTCAATACTGCGAGTGTGTCTTCGAGCAATATAAAAAATGTCCGTGAGCGTTGTAGCTGTGACATACCCGACGATCTGACCAGAATCGATCGCCTGAAATAGTCGTTCTGCATCTTGGAAAAATAGCTCTCTCTCCAATAGAAAATCTAGGAGAACATTAGTATCAATTAAAACTCTCACTAAAGATATTTCTCCACCCGACGATCTTCCAACATGGCAGCTACTTCTTGGTCGGTTGGTGCAAGTTGGTCTGTTTTGAGTAAGCCACGCATCCGTTGAATTGCACCAGAACGATCAGGTCTAGCAATTGGGGTCTTCTGCAAGGACTCAATAATGGCGCTAACCAGATCAAGTCGATCGCTCGGTGATAGCTTAACCGCTTCTTCCTTTAGGTCTTGCAGTAACATAGACATTGCTTGGGGCTGAATATTCTGGAATTTATTAAAAATAATTATAACCTTGATTATGATCAGGGCTGTAGGGCTATCTTGGACAGCCTGTAAATCTCCATTGTTAGTTCTTTGGTGACATCTCTAAATCCTTCAACTTGCTCTCTTAGCATTGCCAAGTCAAAATCAGACATAGAGACTCTATTACCCTCTGCTGCTTCTAATCTAGCTTGGAATGCAAGAAAAAGATCACTGCGGTTTAACTTGTCAACTTCTTCTTGCATGGCCTGAATTTCTTCTTCAACTTTATGCTGAATAGAAACATTTGCCTCTTGAATGAACTCTCTGACCTTCAAGTATAATTACTCGCTTGCATAAATGAGATGCTCCCTATAGATTTTAGTATAACTCTTTTTCTGTAAGCATAACTAGGAGATGCTTTAGAGCGCCGTCTATCGAGGAAAATTAGTTAATCAATAGGCCTAGGTCATTGGCTCCTAAAAATTAGGATTTCTGTAACAGCTTGCGGTAGTCAAACACGCGAATGAGAGTCCCTTTTTGGGGTAAATCGGCGGCACGAATCCGTAATTTATTGTCCTCGATTAAACGGATATTTTTATCCTTGACTAACTTGAGAAACTCATCTACAGACACCAATTCACAGGCATTTTTATCGGCGGCACTGGTAAAGTATTGAGTTGGTATAGCAATTCGCGGCTGTAAAACTTCGATCGCCTGTTTTGCTTCTTGGGGATTATAATTTTTTGGACCACCTCCCACGGGAATAAAAGCTAAATCCGGCGAACCTAGGAGAATTCTTTGTTCTAATTCGAGCGGGGCTGCTGCCCCCCCCAAATGGACAATACTAATCCCCGCCTGGGTCCAACGCCAGGCTACATTCATACCGAAACGTTGCCCACCCATGCGATCGTGGGCAATACTAATGCCCTGTAATTTTAATTTACCCAGATCATAGGCCCCCGGCTCAAACAAAATTTTCGGATTACCGGGTAAACCCTCGGCCGCCCCTTCATCCCACAGTTGACTACTAATTAAAACGATATCTGCTTCTACTTTTGGCAAAGGAAAACCCGCCGTACAACCGATCGCCCGGAAGGGATTAACTAGGACTCTTTGCCCTCCTCCGGTGAATAAAAAGCAACTATGACCCAACCATTGAACTAGGAGGGAATTATCGGGTTTTTGGGGGGAAGTGGGGTTGGTGGGTTTGGGTTTAGTTTCCGCTAAAACTGAGCTTACTCCCACGGTTAAGAAACTTGTCCCCGCCGATAAGATAAAATCTCGCCTTTTCATAAATGTAGATGCAGAATTAATCAAGTTAAGGTTAATTTCAGGGGTTGGGGATTAGTAAACACTAGAGGGATCGGAGAAAGTTTCTTAAAAGTTCCTTGCCGGCAGTGGTTAAAATACTTTCGGGATGAAATTGTACTCCTTGAATGTGGGGGTAATCCCGATGACGGACTCCCATGACCGTGCCATCTTCTACCCAGGCCGTGATCTCTAAATTATCTGGCATGGTGGAGCGCTCGATCACTAAACTATGGTAACGGGTGGCAGTAAAAGGATTTTCTAAGCCTTGAAATACCCCTTCATTGTTGTGATAGATTGGGGAAGTTTTGCCGTGCATCAAGACTGGGGCCGAGACCACATCCCCTCCGAATACCTGACCGATACTTTGATGACCGAGACAGACCCCCAAGATTGGCATATAGGTGCTAAATTTGGCGATTAATTCCAGAGATATGCCCGCATCGACCGGACGACCTGGACCGGGGGAAATGACAATCCCATCCGGCCGCATTTGTTCGATCGTGGCCAGATCGATTTTATCATTACGATAGACCTCGATCGGCACGGCGATCGGGAACTCGGAGGCTAATTCTCCCAAATACTGGACTAAATTGTAGGTAAAACTATCATAGTTATCGATGACGATTATCAAGAGTCTCTCTCCTTTCTTTAGCCTCGCTCAGTATTTTCATTCTACACCCCGGCTGTCTCGATCGAGATAGCCGGGGTGTAGGGGGTAGGCTATTTTTGTGCCGTCAGCTAGAATCTGCCCGGAATTGCTAATTACAGCCTAAACTATCTCTGGTGGCCACTCCCGTGACCGGATTAATCCCATCGGCCCGTTCACACATTAACTTGACCTGATAGCTATCAATTACCGCGTTAGTGAAATCGGCCCCGGTAATAATCGTGTCTTGACACTCCCCGCCGTAAAACGGACGGGGATTCTTGGTTCAACGACAGGGCTTAAAAATCTAAAGGAAGTGTAACCTTCACCCTACGACCAAATACCCCATCTAAAGATGCAA
>VYKQ01000312.1_pt1 | contig 9247 bp, 10 predicted proteins | sample 5114541 | NCBI WGS metagenome assembly VYKQ01 (sample SAMN12291801, study PRJNA351875) | freshwater metagenome | isolation source: freshwater lake | place: USA: Michigan, Baseline Lake | collected 2013-08-09
GCTTAACTTTGTATTCTAGTACAAACATTTTGACGATGCTCGACCTACTATCAATATCTTAACACAAAATTCTTTAAGTTGACAATACATATTTATTTAAAGCCGCCCGACCCTACACTAAAGGGCGGGGCTTGTACCCAAATTTTCGGTCAGACTTTCTCGGTTTTGTCCTCTCTTCTATGCAAGAAACCGATAATAAATCTCAAAATTGTGCATCGGACTTCAGTGTATCCTTAATTCTCTCGGGATAACCGAACAGAAAAGTATATGCTAGGCTACATTTAATCTAACCAAACCAAGAGAGCCGAGTTTTTTGTTGGAAGTGAAACTGCCTCATCCTGAAAGTACCATCATAGATGATCACAAACTAACTGGTTATTCCCTAAATCTAAATCATGCCGATGGACGGCATAAAGCCCGTGTTTTTAAATCCGCCTTAAACTTAGATATTGATGACGTTCAATTTCTTAAAAACGCACTCTTAGAAGCCGTTAAAACCTGTAATGCTATTCCCGATAAAATCAATCAATATGGACAAAAGATTATTGACTTTCCCCTGAATCATCAAAACAAAACAGCTATTATTCAGAGTGTTTAGATAATCAGAAATGATGAGAATTTTTCCCGTTTAGTTACTTGCTATGTACTTTAAGGAGATAATGAAATGAAACTCTTAGATGTGATTGCTTTATTAGAAGACTTACCCCAATTGGGATTATATCGCGGGCAAGTGGGAACAATTGTAGAAGTCTATGAGCCAAATGTTTTTGAAGTTGAATTTAGCGATACTTCTGGCCTTGCTTATACTATCGAAATCTTACAAGAAAATCAATTAATGTTATTACATCATTCTCCCTTAGAATCCCAAAAATTAACCGCTAAGTAGCGGTAAGCTGTTGACTATCTCAATCACTCGTTAAGACTGTCTATGAGAGGGGAAAAGAGAGCTTTTTTTCAGTGTTGCCAAAGGCACGGCGTAGCCGTCCAGTAAACAGTAATCGGTGAACTGAAAACTCACATCTGATAACTGATCACTGATCACTGACTTGTGAGGGCGCATCAGCGATCGCACAGTAGGGACGACTATAACAAAGGGGTATTTCCAGGTCGTGTTGTTCCAAAAATTCCCGATTACTTAAAATCTTAGCGGTTTCTCCCTCTCCCACCACCTGACCACGACTTAAAACCACCGTGCGATCGCATAGTTCTAAAGCCAGATCGAGATCATGGGTGGCGATGACTTGGGTTTGGGGTAAAGTGGCTAACAGTTGTATTAATTGCCGACGGGATCGGGGATCCAGTTGGGCGCTAGGTTCATCAAAAACTAAGACCTGCGGCAACATGGCTAAAACCCCCGCAATCGCCACGCGTTTTTTTTCACCCCCCGATAGATTCTGACTGTTTCTCTTACCGTAATGCTTGGAATCCAATCCCACCGCGTGTAAAGCATGATGACAGCGATGGTTTAAATCCTCTCCGCGAATTCCCTGATTCATCGGGCCAAAAGTCACATCTTCCCAGACAGTGGGCATAAATAGCTGATCGTCGGGGTTTTGGAAGACTAAACCGACAAAATTGCGGATATTTTCTAAATTCTCCGGTTTAACTTGGTAGGGACCGACGGTGATTTTACCCGTTTGCGGCGGGATAATACCGTTAAAATGCAATAATAAGGTGGATTTTCCCGATCCATTGGCCCCGACCAAAGCCACCTTTTCCGTAGCTTCAATGGCTAAATTAATACCTTTTAACGCTTCTGTGCCGTCAGGATAGGTATAAACTAGGTTTTCAATAAAAATCGGGTTGTGGTGCATGAAAAACGAGACTTTTATCTGAGTAGATGTACCATTTGACCCCAGAGGATCAGAATTACTGTGCCAATTATAGCGAGATAATCGTTCAGCTTGCTTTGGGGAACCTGTACAGAAGGCAAGGAACCGGTGTAACCCCTCGATAACATGGCTTGATAAATGCGATCGCCACGTTCGTAGGTACGGATAAATAAAGCGCCGATCATGTGTCCCACTAGCAACCGTTGCCATCGGGGACTACTCATTAAATTACGCGCAATTGCTGCCCTTCGCATGGAATTAAATTCAGCGATCAAAACAGCTAGATAACGGTACATAGAAGCCAAAATTGCCACCAATAAAGGGGGAGTTTTTAGGGTAACTAATGCTTGCAACAGGTCAGGAATCGCTGTCGTTAAAACCAGAATATTGACCGTACAAAGACAGAGAAAAGCTTTTAGGGCGACACTGCCTAACACCAGCAATCCCTCGCTAGTTATCCGCAAAAATCCCCAAGACCAAAGAATTTCCCCGCCATCACGAAAAAGAGTTCCCAATAAAACCACACCGATAAAGACAAATTCGATCGCTACTCTTTGTAAAAGTACGGCAATAGTCACCCGACTGATCAGAATTAAAATAATTAATCCTAATCCGTAAATCCCCCAAGTTCCCCAACTACCATTCGGCGTTAAGGCTGTGGCAAAAACTAACAAAAGAGTAACTAAAACCCGGGTATGGGGCGCAAGTTTCTGCCAAAAACCGAAATTTTGTCCCTCATTGTCGCGATAAAAAGTGGCAATGTGTAGCATTTATTCAGTGATCAGTTATCAGTTATCAGTTATCAGTTATCAGTTATCAGTTAGAAAAGGGATATAGGGATATAGGGGTTTAGGGAAATTTCAGCTAAATGCCCCACGTCTCGACTCCCATATCCTTATTCCTGATTTTGGGATTTTGCAATCACTAATTTACCGATACCCCAAGCGATGCCGAAAGTGGCAAGAGTTCCCAGAAAACCGGCGAGGGGAGTGGCGATACCTTCGGGAACACCTTTGAGGGCATAACCATCAAAAATTCGGGCGAAAGGTAATTGACTACCTAGGGCGTTAGGGTCTTCTTTTTTGCTAAATTCCAAGTCTTCCGCCACTCGATCGAGTCCGTCGGGATCGGGACTGGCAAAGGGAGAAAGAAAAACGGCGATAATTAGGGAACATACTAGGCCAATCAGAAAAAATTGGCTATTTCTGCGAATATTCATCGAATTAATTGCTTTATTGACGAGAAGCGTAGGAAGATGGAACAGAGGTATTAAGGGAATGGGGCGGATCGTAGAGAAGATCGGGACGGGTTCGCCAGATATAACCGACAGCGAAAACGGTAATTACCGCTTCCCCGATGCCGATGAGGATATGCCAAGATAACAGGGCAAAAAGGGCGACTAAAGGCGGTACAGTGCCAGATAAAGCCAATTGCAGGGCGCAAGCCAACGCCGCCACCACCACACTTGTCCAAGCGGCCAGGGCAACAGCGATCGCCATACTGCGCCAACTATTAAAACCGAGGGCTTTTCTAATCCCCAGATAGAGATAATAACCGCCAAACGTCCCGATCAAACCCATATTGACGATATTCGCCCCTAAAACCGTTAAACCGCCATCTTGAAAAAATAAAGCTTGAACGATAAAAACCACCGCCATCACCAAAGAACCCGCCCAGGGACCGAGTAAAACCCCCGCAAGAGTCCCCCCTAATAAATGTCCGGAGGTTCCCCCCGGAATGGGAAAATTAATCATCTGGGCGGCAAAAATAAAGGCGGCACAAACTCCCATCAAAGGTACAGCCCGTTCAGCGTAGTGACCGCGCACTTTTTTGAGAGAAAAGCTAATCAGGACGACGGCAATTATCCAAGTAAATAGACTCACCGATGGACTCAAAAAGCCGTCAGGAATATGGAGGGCGAGATAAGGGGTAAGGAGAGGGTGAAACAAGCCAACTCCCAGAAAATTAACAGACATTAAAACTCGGTCTCCTTGGCAATTTGGGTTAAAGATTTGAATAGAATTGCGTCGCTAGGACGGAAAAGTCCTCTCTTCTAGTAGATAACTAACCGCTTCATTCTACAATGCTCTCTCTGGGGATTTAAACCCTTTAGCTTCTTAAGAATTTCTGTTATTTTGCCAGCCGTCAGGGTTTAGCTATCAGCAAAAATCTGATTATTCTCAAGGTTAAGATGTTAAGATAGTCTGATGATGGCTCTTCTCGACTTTGTGTGATAACCTTTGCTTATGAAATTGTGAAATACTTATCAGGCAAAACTTTTAGTGCTATTTTGACGTTCGGACGTTCGGCGAAGACTTCGGCGTGATCTCAGTCGAACGCTTTTGTCAAACGATCACTCAAGCTGCGGAAGAAACTATCACTATAGACCTCGTTTCCACACAGAAACCAGAAGAGCCTGATGATTAGTAACTTGGCAGTAACGTATGAATAACAAAAAGTTAACCCTCACCCTAGCTCTCACTGTTGGTTTTGTTAGCCCAACCGCTCCAATGTTAGCCGCTAATATTTCTACCACCGTTCTCGCAAGCGGTTTAAATAATCCTCGGGGCATGACCCTTGGTCCTGATGGGCAGCTTTATATCAGCCAAGCGGGAAGAGGTGGTAACGGAACTTGTGTTGTGACAGGTCAAAGTCAAGTTTGCTACGGACCAACTAGCGCGATCGCTCGTTTGCATACAACCACGGGAGCAACGGAGGTCTTGATCGATAATTTACCGTCCTTGGCTCAACAACCATCAGGCAATGAAGGTACTGGTCTTCAAGACCTTTACTTCGACCAATCAGGGCAGCTATTCGGTATTATCGGTTTGGGAACTAATCCCAATGTTAGAGATAATACTTTAGGTATTCCTGCCTTTGGCCAAGCAATTGCCATAAACTTATCTGGAACACCTAGTTGGTCACTAAAAGCAGATTTAGCCGATTTTGAGGGAAATAATAATCCTGATGGGGGTGAAGTTGATAGTAATCCCTACTCCCTGGTTGTGCAAAATGGTGTTATTTATGCCACCGATGCGGGGGGAAATTCCTTGCTCAGAGTTGATGGCAACGGCAATATAGAAGCGATCGCTACTTTTCCCGTCCGCTCAGTTACACCACCACCCTTTATTCCTAATTTACCGAATCCTTTTCCTATGCAAGCCGTACCCACAGGGATGGCTATTGGTCCGGACAATCAACTCTATATCGGGCAACTTACTGGATTTCCTTTTCCCGTTGGTGGGGCTAATGTTTATCGGTTTAATGGCACCAATTTAGAAGAATTTGCGACAGGTTTTAGTAATATCATTGATCTTGCTTTCGCCCCCGATGGTAGTTTATATGTTCTAGAATATGCTAGTAATTTTCTGGCAGGAGATTTTAGTGGTCAGCTTTGGAAAATAGCACCTAATGGGACTCGTCAAAGTATTTTAGATGAGGGTTTATTCTTTCCCACTGGTTTAGCAATTGGGGATGATGGAGCTATCTATGTTGCCAATCAAGGCTTTGTCGGTGGACAGGGGCAAATTTTGAAGATAACTTCAACCCCAGAAATGACCTCGGTGATCGCTTTAGGAGTTACTGCACTAATGGGTTTACGATTACGCTCTAAAAAAAGGTCAACTTCTTTGTAGCCGTTCGGGGGGGGACAAAATCTGGTTATCTGAGAGATATGGATGAGAAGCCGCCACTAGAAATACCAAGAATTGGCGCAGAGGATTGGGAGCAGACCCAGCCAGCGTCAGACGGTGATGCTTTAATTGGTTTAGAGGTCAACTAATGATAAGCTATCAGAGATAATCCCCTCTTTTTCGCTTTTTCTAGCTTGGTATAAAACCGTGATCAACTCTGAAGAAAAAAGACCGACTTGGGACGAATATTTTTTAATGATCGCTAAATTAGCCGCCACCAGATCCACCTGTTTAGCCTTTCCCGTCGGTGCGGTAATTGTCAAAGATCGGCAGGTTTTAGCCACGGGGTACAATGGTTCTCCATCAGGAACAGTTCATTGTACTGCCCAGGGTTTTTGTTATCCCGGTTTGGGAACCTGTCGAGAATCCGGAGAAATTCCCTCTAGGGCAATTCATGCCGAAGCTAATGCGATCGCTCAAGCGGCTAAACACGGTATTTCTACCCAAGGGGCTAGTATTTACGTTACTTTAGAACCCTGTATTTCCTGCTTAAAACTAATTATTTCTTCGGGAATTAAAGAAGTTTTTTACGAAGCGGATTTTAATAGTGGGACAAAAGCGATGTTAAGGGATTCTTTTCTAGAAACGGGGATTATTAAATATAAAAAGATTTATTTATCAGAAGAAATGGCTAGTCATGCGGCCTTATTTTTATTAAATCCCATTTCGATCGATCTCAGGTAGTTATCCTCGGGAGGATAATTACTAGCAAAACTCTCTATTTCTATGGTAAATAAAGTTAGTTGAATTGGGATAAAATAGCGAAAAATTTTTTATGGGCGGGTTTCCGGAAAAGGTTCGATATCGATGGGGAACCAATCCCCGTCTAATACCTGTTCAAGAGTGAATATAGAGTCCAAGGGAATCGCATTTTTATCGACTACCCGCGCGTTAATCAGGGATTTTCTGGCGGTTAAATAGGGTCTGCTGAATAAATCTAAAAACCTTGTTGGGTAAGACTTTTAGACTTTTTGTCAATCAAAAAGTACCAGGCCTGGGAGTGATCAGGGGGAAAATTCAGGTACTTTTTCAACCCCCAACCCCCAACCCCCACCGAAAAACTTTTTCAGCAGACCCTAAATAGGCTTTCTCCAAAGAATCGCGGGTGTGGTTGACGAGGGTGGCACTATCTATTTTTTGTTCTAATTGCGCTCGGAAAGCCGCGATCTCTAGTATCCAGTGACGGGCATTCCGTTCTTTTTCCGATTCCCAATAGGATAGTTTTAGCAAGTGTTCGATTAAAACGGTTAATAACCTGTCGGGATATAACGATGTGATCTCCTCCTAGATATAGGGGAATAGATCAGGTCTTACAGATGCTAAAATTATCATTTTCAGACAAGTAAACAGGAGTATAAATTATGACCTTTATACCAGCTATTGATCCAGATATTGAATACCCCGATAGTGACGGTAAACCCATGGCCGATAATACCGAACAATATGAATGGATCGTGAAAATATTCTCTTTGCTAATTCCCCTCAGGTTTTTATTGCGGGGGATCTCCTCTGGTATCCCGTCCAAGATAAAAAAATTACCGGACCGGTTGCTCCCGATGTTATGGTAGTATTTGGTCGTCCGAAAGGAAGACGGGGTTCCTATAAACAATGGCAAGAAGATAACATCGCTCCTCAAGTGGTCTTTGAAATTCTCTCCCCTTCTAATAGTTTAGAAGAAATGGAGCGAAAACTACTCTTTTATCAACGTTATGGAGTGGAAGAATACTATCTCTATGATCCAGATTCTCATAATTTTCAAGGATGGTTAAGACAGGAAGGACTATTAAGTTCTATACCTGAGATTAAGGGATGGGTTAGTCCTCGGTTAAATATCCGATTTGAATTGACAGAAGATGAGTTAGAAATTTATAGTTTAGATGGTCAGAAATTTTTAACTTCTATTGAGTTATCTCAAAGGTTAGAACAAGTGGGAATTGATCCCGATACTTTATAATGATATAATTGATCGGTTGTGACGAATACTAATTAACTGGTAAACTGCCGAAATTATCGTCATTGAACCTAGTCTAGGGCTATACTTAACTATGTAATCAGTAAAAAACAAATCTATGAAAGCTTGGGCAAAATCTCTAGAAAAACCAGCAGTAGAATTTTCTGAAACCCAATTAACCTTATTATCGGGGAAAATTCCTGACGGATTGCGGGGTAGTCTCTATCGCAATGGTCCGGGGAGATTAGAAAGAGGTAAGCAAAAAGTTGGTCATTGGTTTGACGGAGATGGGGCAGTTTTAGCTGTACATTTTCATGATAAGGGAGCCAATGCCACCTATCGTTATGTCCAGACTGCCGGTTATCAGCAAGAAAGCGCCGCTAATCAATATTTATTTCCTAATTATGGCATGAATGCCCCCGGCTTCTTTTGGAATAATTGGGGAAAAGAGGTAAAAAATGCCGCTAATACCTCGGTGTTAGCTTTACCCGATAAATTATTAGCTCTCTGGGAAGGGGGTTTTCCCCATAAATTAGATTTACAATCTTTAGAAACCCTAGGCTTAGATAATTTATCTAGCTTACAAGCAAAGGAAACTTTTTCCGCTCATCCTAAGCTAGATTTGTCCAGAGGAGAGATTTTTAATTTCGGGGTGATAATCAGTGCCAAAGTTAGTTTAAATATCTATAAGTCTGACTCCACTGGTCAAATTATCCAGAAAAACACTTTTAAGTTAGATAGATTGTCTTTGCTGCATGACTTTGTTTTAGCAGGACAGTATCTCGTCTTTTTCGTCCCACCGATAAAAGCAGATAAATTATCGATACTGTTGGGATTTAAAACTTTTAGTGATGCCATGCAGTGGCAGCCAGAATTAGGAACAAGAATACTAATTTTTGAGCGATATTCTCTGCAATTAGTCAGTGAAAGTGTTACAGATTCATGGTTTCAATGGCACTTTGCTAATGGTTGTGTGAATGAGCAAGGCAATCTTGAAATTGTTTTTGTCCGTTATGACGACTTTAAAACTAATCAATTTTTAAAAGAAGTTGCCACGGGTAAAACCGAAACCTTAGCCATCGGAAAATTAGCAAGTATCACCATCAATCCCCTATCAGCAAAGGTGATTAATCAGGAAATTCTCTCGGATTTAAGCTGTGATTTTCCCGTGGTTTCCCCGCAACTGGTGGGACAAAAATGGCAAAATACTTTTTTAGCTGTCCATCGTCCCGATAGCGATATTCGTCGGGAAATTATCGGAATTCCCGCTTGTTATAATCACTCCACAGGTAAGTTAACTATTGCTTATCTAGAAAATAACTGTTATGGCAGTGAACCGATTTTTGTCTCCGATGGTTTATCTCCAGAAACGGGATGGTTAATCGTCGTGGTTTACGACGGCAATAATCACAGCAGCCAAGTGAGAATCTATGATAGTCAGCAGTTAGAAAAAGAACCCCTTTGCTGTCTGCAATTACCTAGTGTTATCCCCCCTGGTTTTCACGGTACTTGGCAAGAAAAATCAGAAAAAGTAAGCTAAGACGTATTTAAATCGCTTATTCTTAGATTAGCCGAATCTCCCCCAATCCCTTTACTGTTGCAAGAGTGCAAGAGCGCAAGAGTGCCTCGTCTGGTCCAAGCAATTTGAATTACGAACAGCCTAGCTTTGACGTTAGCGATCGCATCTTCGCCATGACAAGGGGTAAGATTGCTTTGGGGGGGGTTTTAGCTGAAAGAGAAAGGTTAACGCGGGAAGCATACCCCTCTTTTCC
>VYKQ01000330.1_pt1 | contig 9095 bp, 11 predicted proteins | sample 5114541 | NCBI WGS metagenome assembly VYKQ01 (sample SAMN12291801, study PRJNA351875) | freshwater metagenome | isolation source: freshwater lake | place: USA: Michigan, Baseline Lake | collected 2013-08-09
CTGACTTGGTTTGACCACGGCTTTCATTTCTAAGACAATCATTGTTTATCGACCTCAAACAACTTATTTTATCTTAACCTGTAGAGCATCGGATTGTCAAGATTTTGTAAACACTGAGCTTTTACATTGAGCCTGTCGAAATGTCGTGCTTTGCTGTTTTATACTGGTCGGGGTTTCATCCCGTCGCTAAAAGCGAGGGTCTTCACCCCGACATTCAAGATAAATTTGCATTATTTTACAATCTGAGAAATGAGAGCCAAGGACAAGCAGCTATTCTCAGTTTAGCGGCTTAAGGATTAGAAACCCGCTTTCTTAAAGAAAGTGGGTTTCTGGGTTGATGAGAAACCCGCTTTCTGGGTTGTTGATGAGAAAGCGGGTTTCTGGGTTGTTGAGAAACCCGCTTTCTGGCTTATACTAAGCTTCAGAGGATTTACAGGGGTTAAGTTATGACAGGAATTGAAACAACCATTGTAACAGCATTGACTAATAATTTTATTGGCCAAATGATTAAATCGGGGTGGGAGGGTATTAATAAAAATGAGTTATTGAATAAAGATGTCGGGCAGCTTATCAGAGAGGGAAAGTATCTTTTTTTGCGGGAATATACTCAACGTTACTGGGATCGGCACGGCATGATTAAGGTTTTAAAAATGTCTAAGCCGATGGATTTGGAGTCAATTTATATTAATGTCAAATGTTTGGGAAATTTAGTCAGGGATTATTATGATGAAAATTTAGAAAATAAATATCGTGAGAGTAAGCAGCGACGGTTTAACTTTAGGGATGATGGTAAAGAAGATGGTTTACTCTGGGCTAATCAAAAACAATATTTAATGGTACTTGGTGATCCCGGTATTGGTAAATCTACATTTTTGCGAAAAGTTGGGCTAGAAGCTCTCAAGGGAAATCAAGGCAGTTATCAGCATTCTCTAACACCTGTTTTACTAGAGTTGAAAAACTTTAAAGAAAACGAGATTAATATTCAGGCATTAATTGAAGAGGAGTTTAAAATCTGTGGTTTTCCCAATGTGGAAAAAAATATTAGCAATAAACTAGAAAAAGGGGAATTACTAATTTTATTAGATGGTTTGGATGAAGTGCCAACAGCTAATGTGAATAATGTAATCGAGAAAATCAAAGATTTTGTAGATAGGCATTATAAAAATCGTTTTATTCTCTCCTGTCGCACTGCTGCTAGAACTCATCTTCAACGATTTACCGATATTGAAATTGTCGAATTTGATGATCAGCAAATTCAAAGTTTTATTGAACATTGGTTTAGTTCCGAATTAGATTGCAAAAATGAGACAGCTAAAAATTGTTGGGAACTGTTGCAAAAGGAGGAGTATAAAAGTGCAAAAGAGTTAGCCCATACACCGTTATTGTTGACTTTTTTGTGTTTGGTTTATGATGAAAATCAATCTTTTCCCACAAATCGCAGTCGCCTTTATCAAGATGCGTTACGAATTTTATTGGAAAAATGGTCAGCCGAAAAACGTTTACCTAATCGCGGTTTAGTTTATGAAAATCTCAGTATTGAGCAAGAAGAAATTTTGCTATCTGAAATTGCTTATCAGAATTTTGTAGCAGATAAACTTTTTCTAGAAAAACGAGAAATTGTTAAGCAAATTAAAGATCACCTTAAACAAAACTTAAATGCTCCGCAACATCTGGACGGCGAAAAAGTATTAAAAACCATTGAAATTGAACAGGGAATTTTAGTAGAGCGGGCGAGAGATATTTATTCTTTTTCTCATTTAACCCTTCAGGAATACCTCACGGCTCAGTATATCTATGACAATGATTTGATTGAAGAAGCAGTTAAGAATTATGTAACAGAAACTCGTTGGCAAGAGGTGTTTTTGTTAGTGGCGGGTTTGATGCGAGGGAAAGCCGATAAATTGTTATTAGCAATGGAGAAAGAAGCTCAGGAATATGCGAAGAATGCCAAATTATCTAAATTTCTTGTTTGGGTAGAGCAAGCAACTGGTGAATTAAAAGAATCGGTTAAACCCTCTGCAAAACGCTCGATCATTCTTTTTGACAGATTAAATAAAGGGATTAATTTTACCAAGTGCTATAATCGAATACATTCAAGTATGTATAATAATTACATAGATGATACTCCACAATTTGACGAACCTTTCCTTCAGGAATTAGATAAATTAAGACAAGAATATGTTGGTATTGATGTTTTGTATGAAAAACATTATGGACATTATGGACATTTGTTAATCCGTGAACAAATGCCAAGTGAAGAAACAGTAACACATATTTTTGCATTGATTAGTTCAATTACAAAAAAAATACTAGGACAATTAGAATTTGATCAAATCTCAGCATTTTATGAAAAAATAATTCTAGATTTTTATAAGCAAAGTCCAATTGGGTTCTCTTCTTGGAGAACACCTGACTGGATTATATTTCAAAATTATCTATACGTTAATGAATTAATGCTAAGTTGCCAAAAAGTGGCTGTTAATATTTCCCCTACCGTCTGGCAAGAAATCGAAGAACGAATGCTCCGCGTTCCTTAACTTCTACTTTTTTTCTCAAATTTTGCCTTTCCAATTGCATGAGATTAGCGAATATTAAGTGGGTGGGTAGAATTAAATATAAGATGAACGTAGGTTGGGTTGAAGCATGAAACCCAACGCCCGCATGGGTTACGCTACCGCTAACCCATCCTACAAATAATTGTGCCTACCTACTTAACACTATGAGGATTGGGAGCCTCAAAAACCTTGCATTACCATTTTTATAGAACACAAATTAGTGCAAAAAGAGGACAACAACGCCTGAAACTCCCGCTTCCTGACTGACTTCAACAATAAACTTTTTCAGCAAACCCTATTTATTGGCGGTAAGCTTGACTGCGATGTTCAATCAGCAAGACGATAACTTGAGACTGACTATCATCAACGGTATAGATAACCCGATAGTCTCCAACGCGGAAGCGATACTTCCCAGCAAATTCTCCCTTTAATGCTTTAATTTGAGGGTGATTTTTCGGTGTTTCTTGAAGGAGTTTTAAACACTTAGCAATCTTCTTTTTTAAGATTGGATCCGCTTCAGAATAAACTTTATTTGCTTTAGCTGTCAAACGGACTTTATAAGTCATCTCAGCTTTCCCAATCAATGAGGCAACCTGATTGTAAATCCATTTCAGCTTCTTTCAAATGTTCCATAATATTCGGGATTGCTCTAATTTCTTGCGTTGCCTTTTCACTTTCTTTATCTGACAAATAAGCGGCAAATTCTAGAATCATCTTTAAATTTTCTACTGATAGGGTTTGTAAATATTGTTGAATCTTTTGCTGCATTAAATCGACCTGTACTAATGTTTCAGAATCTAAAAAATCTTCTGGAGTCGAGGGATTTACTTCAACGTCAGTTAGAGTCATATTTAATCAAGTGCTTCTCTCAAGTTTATTATTTGTATCTTAGCGTGTATTCCGTCTCCCGTCTCCTGTCTCCTGTCTCCCGTCTCCCGTCTCCTGACTCCTGACTCCTGACTCCTTACCCCACAGTTAACTTTATTTTTGTCCAACTACTTAAGACTGCAAATGTATGAAAACGCATCAATTGGGCAAAAGCTCAACGATGCGTTTTTAAGCTCCAAAAACTGCTATAGTTGTCAGCCAGGACCAATCAATTCTGATTAGAGTCAGTGGCTGCGGCTATTTGCATTCTCTGCACCAGATTATCGAGGGCTAATTCTAGATGTAAACCGGCATCTACGGCGGTCCAACCCTGTTCGGTTAGGTGTCGCCATTCAAAGTGTAGGTGGGGACCAGTAGAAAGTCCCGTACTACCCACACGACCGATAACCGCACCCTGTTCCACCCATTCTCCCGGTTTGACGGTAATTTCCGAAAGGTGTGCATAACGAGATTCTTGACTACCATCGAGGTGACGTAAAATCACCGTTAATCCGTAACCTCCTAACCAGTCGGCGGTGGCCACTTCCCCCGCGTAGGCGGCTAATACAGGTGTTCCCATTGGTGCGCCTAAATCAGTACCCGCGTGCATGGCCCGATTCCCGCTGACCGGATGATTTCGCCACCCGAAAACCGAGGTAATTTGGGCGGGAAGGGCGAGGGGAAAGATTAAATCGGTGCGTTGAGTTTGGTTAGAATCCGTGGGACTTAAACGGGTGGCGCGCTCATAGGTGGTCGCTTCGCTGATTGCTTCCACTTCTGCGCGAGTCACCGGGGCCAAAGCTAATTTTACGCCATTCCATTCCGGGGGATTGAGGGCTACCACCTGACTGGCAATCACCGTCGGGGCGGCCAGACGTACCGGGGCGCTAGAAGCCACGAGAGTGGGGGCATAACGACGCAGGGAATTATTAGCGATAACCGGCTGATTTCGGGGCTGCCGTCCTACCCGCACGGCTGGATTAGGATTGACACGTACCCGGGCCAGATTAACCGGGGGTAAGGGTTTGGCCACAGTGCTGACCGGCTGACGACGGGAGGCCCGGGCCGCCAGATTACAGCTACCTCCTACCAGTTGACCATTTTGGGCGATGGTTTGGCAACCACTGCGGCGCTCGGTGACAACAACGGAACTGGGGGGGTTAAAGTTTCTAGTATCGATAAAATTATTTTTACCGCCGGCCCGGGGGGCAAGGGTAGGCATATCGGTTTGATGGTTTTCGGGGATAGCCAGACGGGGGGCAGGATTAGTATTTTCTTTGATAACGGGGGCTTTCAGAGTCGGGGCGGCATTTTCCACCACCGGGGTTTCGCTGCCAGTTTCGGAATTAGCGATCGCATTGGGAGCAAGAGTAATCAGACCGCTGATTACTAAACCGAGACCACTGCATAAACTCAGCTTCTTTTTTAAGGATTTTCCTAGAAAAAGTTTCAATATCACCGATGAAGGATACATAGGGCGGCCTCACTTCTCACAGTTTAGTCAAAAAAATATTTAGACTCAATTATAGCCGAGACTGACCCTACCCGCCGGTAGATAGATTTCGCTACTGGCATTGTCCGAGGTGAGTTTAACTTTTAATTCCCCTCGATCGCTTACCCCCGTTATTATGCCCTGATAGCCCTCGAAAACTATCTTTTGACCAAAATTAGCAAAAAGTCCTAAATAGGAGGCTAATAGGTCTTTTATACCGTAATTACAGTAATATTCATAGCCGTATAGGATAGCTTCGCTGGTGAGATCGGTTAATTGAGCGATCGAGGTGATTTTATTGCCGGCCAAAGCTTGTAAATTAATACCTGTGGGGGGGACGGGATTAGCCCAATTGATGCCCACTCCGATGACTGCTTGCAGGATGTTTTGGCCTTGAATACGGGTTTCTAGGTTAATTCCCCCTAGTTTGCGCCCTAATAATACCAAATCGTTCGGCCATTTGATTTTAACGGGTATTTCTTGACAATTCAGGTGATGAGCGATGCCCCAAACTGTAGCGAGAACGAGATGGGCAGATTTATCCACCTCTAAATCAAGATTTAACGCCAAAGATAAATATAATCCTCCCTGTTCAGAAATCCACTCCCGTCCCCATTGTCCTCTCCCGGCACTTTGTTGACTAGCAGTCACCACAAAAGGCAGATTTTCCCCCGACTCTAATAATTGCCAAGCTTTAGTATTAGTGGAAGGTAATAGCTCAAAGTGATAGATTTTGGTCATAAATTGGGAATTATGAATTATGAATTATGAAGTGGGGAGTATTTTCAGTGATCAGTAAACAGTAAACAGTAATCAGTGACCTGATACTAAATCCGTTGAGTATAGGCTAAATATCAGGACAGGCACTCCTGCAAGGGGAGTGACTCTTAAATGATTACAGATGTATCAGCAGCTGCGTGTAAGCATCCCACCGAAAAACTAATGCGCGGGGGGTTTGGGGGCGGCGCCACGCCCCCAACGGGGGGTTTGGGGGGTAGAACCCCCCAAAAGCTTGGAACTAAATCCGTTGAGTATAGGCTACATATTCAGGAGAGGCACTCCTGCACAGGGGTGAATAAATCATCAGTTTTTAATAACCGGATTGAGCATGAAAACTCGCATCTGATCACTAATAACTGATCACTGATTAGGTGCAGGGGAGAGAACGCAGGTACTCACTGAGGTGGGAACGTAAACTGATGCCATGGAAAAGCGGGCCACGACTGCCTAATTCGACGATACTGACAGCGGCCACGGGCATTTCAAACCGATCGCGATAACGGCCCACATCGATACCCATCAGACTACAGAGCATGATCCGGATGGTGGCCTTGTGGGAAACAATCAGGATATTGCCATCACTGTGGGTGTGTTCAATTTCCTCCAAAACGGCCGCCGAACGACGGGCGATATCGATCCCCCTTTCCCCGTTGGGGGGGGCATTCCAAGCCGGATCCGTCAACCAGCGTACATAGAGATCATGATATTGACGATCGATATCGTTGGGGTGCATACCTTCCCAAAGACCATAACCGATCTCTTGTAATCCCTGGCGGATTTCTAATTTCAGTCCCACCGCTTCACAGAGGGGTTTAGCGGTTTGAATAGCTCTTTGTAGGGGACTGACGTAGGCCGCGCGCCAAGGTAAAGAACGATAGACATCGGCGAATTCCTCGGCCATTTCGATGCCTTCGGCAGTCAAACCGGGGTCATTTTCTGGAGTACCACAGTATCCTCCCGTTTTGCTATAGGCCGTTTGTCCGTGTCGTAGAAAATATAACATCAAGCACATAGTTTTTCAGGAGACCAATTCCGGAGCTTTCCTGGTTACTGTTGACTGGTTAGGTTCCCGCTCGCAAGCGCAGGTCATTGCGGAGGTGAGAGCGATCGCCCATGACTTGAAAGAGGGGACCGTGTTCGGCTAATTCGACGATCGTCACCGAGGCCACGGGCATGGCAATTCGATCGCGATAACGGCCGATATCAATGCCTAAAAGAGAACATAACATGATTCGGATCGTTGCTTTATGGGAAACGATCAAAATATGGCCATCATCGTGATTATGGTCGATTTCCTCTAATACTTCCGAACTGCGGCGAGCGATATCGATGCCTTTTTCGCCCCCTGTGGGAGAATTCCAGCCCGGATCTGCTAACCAGCGCACATAATCATCATGAAACTCCCGATTAACCTCGGCTGCGGTTTTTCCCTCCCATTGGCCGTAGGCAATCTCTTTTAATCCTTCCCGTTTGTGGATGGGAATACCTAAGAGATCGCTTAAAGGGGTGGCCGTGGCCATGGTGCGCTTGAGGGGACTAGAATAGATCCCTGTCCAAGGCACATCTCGATAGACAAGAGCGAAATCCTTGGCCATTTCATAGCCGGCCGGGGTTAGTTGCAAGTCTAATCGACCGCAAAAACTACCCGCTTGACTGGCTGTGGTTTCGCCATGACGCAAAAAGTAAAGTTTTAGACTCATTTTTTGGGTTCCTCTTCTATTTGTGACCCTCTCCCACTTATAGTGATACTAAATCCTGTTTAAAAAGTAAAACCCCACACCCCACACCCTACACCCTGCCCCTAGGAAAAACTTTTTCAGCAGACCCTATCTATAGTTTTGTAACGGCAATTTTTGCTAAAAATCAATAAGTGTAAACTTTAATCACAAGGTCGATCGAGTCCTGACAAACGTGTTATCTTAAAAACATAAGGCACAAAGGAAGCGACTCAACTTCCTTCCAGGCAAAAAGACCTAGAGCCTGTGCCACCTGCTCTAGATCAACGCAACAGCTAAATCGGACGCAGATTCTCAAAGTTTGTAAAGTAAAGTATGGTTTCGCCTCTGTTGCTCGATATAGGACAGATGGAGTGAGCCGTAATCAGCACCTGAGTCGGTAAACTGAGGAATCTTGATAGTTGACAGATAGAATGTTGTGGGTTCTGTAAACCTCTATTGTATTGAGTCCGTTAATTTTTTAGGAGTCCATATCGTTTGTACAAGATGAAGCCCGCCTCCCTAGGCGGGCCTATTGTGTTTTTAGAAAACCGCCACGAGATATTCCTGTAATTGCAATTGATAACCTGCCTGTAGCTGACAGGGATAATCAAGGGAAAACTCAGGTAAAGCTAATAGAGAACTTTTTTGACAACTAACTAACGCCACATCGAAGCGACAGCTTAAATCAGACCATTGGGGATAAAAGGCGAGAAATATCTGGGCAGCTTGGTAAATTTTCCCTTGTTTACGGTCATTGATCGCTAATTTGCCCCCTAAATCCCAATTGCCAGCACTGCGGGTTTTAACCTCGACGAAAGCGAGAGTCGCCTGAGATTTAGACAAGACGATTAAATCGATTTCACCGCCAGCACTACGCCAACGACGCTGGAGGATATGCCATTGCTGTAATTGCAACCAATCCGCCACCAAATTTTCGCCCAATTCCCCCACGGTTGTCATATTCAGTGATCAGTGATCAGTGATCAGTTATCAGTGGTCAGGGAACAGGGAACAGGGAACAGGGAACAGGGAACAGGGAACAACGCCGATTTATTGTCCTGTCTTCTGACTCCGAACTCCTGACTACTGGCTACTGTCTCCTGTCTCCTAACCAAGCAGGACAATTTTCGATTTTTACAAGAGGTTTATTACAAAAGTCCTTCTAGACGACGACGGATGCTGTCTAACTCCGCATCGGGAATCTCGGAAAACTCCTCCTCGGCGGGGGGGACTTCCTCTTTTTGCCAATCCAACTCCTCGGCATTGCTTTCGGGGGGAATTACCAACATACCCGCTTCAATCATTTCCGCTTGATAGCCGGCGTCGCGACAAAATTCTGCCACTTCCTCCGAATCAATTTTCTCTACCGTGGGAGTCGGAAAATCCTGTGCCTCTAACAGCAGAGCATAACGGGTGGCATCATCTTCCGATTCAAACATCAACACCTTATTGATAGCTCCCATTTGAATGGTGTGGATACCTTCGTTTTCTGTGCCTGCGTTAAAAAGTAGTACAAATACACGCATAATTACTTAGCGATCGATAAGCGGTGGTCGTCTATACTCATTTTACCGCTCAACTAAACTTACTCAAACTTACTTAAAAGTCTGAAAGCTTAGTCATTCGTAGTGGGTCAAGCACTACAGGATTAAACGGCAAACCCTTTATTCCCTGGTCAATGAC
>VYKQ01000223.1_pt1 | contig 8969 bp, 8 predicted proteins | sample 5114541 | NCBI WGS metagenome assembly VYKQ01 (sample SAMN12291801, study PRJNA351875) | freshwater metagenome | isolation source: freshwater lake | place: USA: Michigan, Baseline Lake | collected 2013-08-09
TGAGTTGTTGGGCGTTTTCCTTCTGTTGTTGACTGACTTCCTTCAATAGTAGGTCAGTTTCCTTGAGTTGTTTGTCAGTTTCTTTTTGAGCAGCAGTTAATTCGGCTTGAGCAGTCGCTAATTCGGCTAAGAGTCGCCATACGTCTTCGGATGTGGTTGCCATAGATAATTTTTTCCTGATGTCACCTATTCAATATTTTATCGGATTGCCACGCTTGCCGAAGGCACTGGGGAGCAGACTGCTGATTCAATTGGGTAAGGTGGAGGCTAATTAGTGGGACGAGAATCACCGCCACCAGCGACTAACATTCCTAATACTTTGATACACTTCTCTTAAGGCGACCAGTCCACCAAAATGAAGGATTAAAGGGACTAAGTTGGGAATAGAATTAACAATTATCTTCATTCTCTTTGATTTTTTGACTAATTCATGACTGGTTCGCTGAACGCTGGAAAATGCTAACGTTGATGGGTTATTCATTTGACAGATCATAGAGTTCTAAGCCTTGAATAAAACAAAAATCTCTCAAATTCAATGTATATAGCTTAATATTCTGCACTAATGCTGTTGAGGCAATGATAGCGTCAGGGATGTTGAGTTTGTGACTGAGGGAGTAGGTTTCCATTAAGTTAATAAATTGATTGGATATTGCGACATCTACAGGAAAGGTATGTAGCAATCCGAGATGTATTTTGATTTTGTTGAGTTCATTTTTATTGATTGCTCCATAATATAATTCGGCTTGAGTAATGGAACTAATGGCTAGTTGATTTAGTCCATGGCGAAGCTCTTCGATAATTCTATGGTTGTTTTTATAGAATTAAATGAGGATATTGGTGTCACATAAAATCATCGGTTTTCTTCTCGCCATGCTGCTTCACGGATAGATTTAGGGGTAATATCCCTGTCTTCCCACAATCCTGCTAAGGCAAAGAAGTCTTGCTCGTTATCAGATAATGTTGTTTGATCTTCGATGATTTCTACAGAGTCAACAAAATCTAAAGCAGTTAAAATTTTAGAGAGTGTTTCTGCTTTTTCTTGGTCACGAATGTGTACGATTAGTTGTTTCATGGTAGTTTATTTTGTATTGATTTGGTATTAATGATCATTGTCTAATTCTGTTTTTAGCCAATTAATCATCGGAGAACTAATACGAATTCCATAATCAACTAACTGTTGTGATAAATCTAAAATTTCTTGTTTAGATAGATAACCTGCATAAAAACCAACCAAGAGAATTCCTAATGTTCCTTTGACGGGTAATTCCATAGCTTTGGCAACTCTTCTTGCTAATTTCTCATCTATAATTACCCAGTCTGGTTTGATTGAAATTGCCAAGAGAATAACTTCTAATTCTCCTCGATCTAATCCTAGTAATAGCGGTTCAAGAGGAGATGATGATGCAACTTCTTGAACTTGAATCCAATTGGCATTTTTGAGTTCTTTTGCCCCCGGTTTATTATCTCCAGCGATGACAATTTCTTGATAAACTGCCCAAGGAATAATCACTTCATTAAATAGCTGATTAAGAAGATCTAATTGATTAATCAAAGATAAGGCGATGATCGGTGTAGAATTAACAATTATCTTCATTCTCTTTGATTTTTTGGGCTAATTTACGGCTGGTTTGTATTTCTGATTCCCATTCTTCTGCTGTGTAATCAATAATGGAAAAACCATACTCAGAGAGAAGTGTATAAAATGTATATTTATCGCATCCTAATACTTGTGCGCCGATTCCTGCTGAAATTTTTCCTTCTTGATAAAGATGTCCTAATGTATAAATTATGACTTTACGAGAGAATGCTTCTTTTTCTTCTCTGGCAGCAATGAGGAGTTCTTCGGGAAATGTTACATTAATGCTCATGAGTGTTTAAAAATAATTTGTTTTTCTTGATTTTAGCAAGAATAATAGATCTATTCACCATCGCTTTTTTGACTCGAAGCTGGAGATTGTGGTTAAAACGAGACAGGGCAATCACTTCCACCAGCGACTCACTTCCCTAATGCCTTGATAGACTTCTCTTAAAGCTGCAACCCCACCAAAATGAAGGATTAAAGGGACTAAGTTGGGAATAGTTTCGAGGAAATGAGGACGAGTGAGAGTACCCAAAGCATAAAAGGTTTTTTCCCAGAAGGATAGGTCAACATTGGCCGGGGTTAACACCTTAGTCAATTCTTGTAATGCCGATGCACGGTGGCATTCATCCCCAATCCCTCTGGCAACTTCTAAGGCTTCGGGCAACACTTCCGGTAAATGGGGGGCTAACCCTGTCAATGCACTTGCACGGTATCCTTCAAGCCCAATCGCTCTGGCGATTTCTAAGACTTCGGGTAACAAACTTTCAGGTAAATGGGGAGCTAACCCTGTCAATACCTCTGCACGGGAGGATCTATTTACAATCCCTCTAGCAACTTCTAAGGCTTCGGGTAATAAACTTTCAGGTAAATGGGGAGCTAACTCTGTTAATGCCTCTGCACGGCCGTATTTAGGCACATACCAACCAATCTCTTTAGCTGCGGCTAAGGCTTCGGGTAACACTTCCGGTAAATGGGGAACTAACCCTATCAATGCCCTTGCACGGTCGGATTTATCCCAAATCTCTCTAGCTACTGCTAAGGCTTCGGGTAAGATTTCCGGTAAATAGAGGGCTAAATGTATTAATACCCAAGCAAGGAAGGATTCATCCCCAATCTCTCTAGCTGTGGCTAAGGCTTCGCTTAAGAGATTTTCGGGTAAATGGGGGGCTAAACCTGCTAATGTCTCTCCACGTTTAGATTCATCCTCAATCTCTCTAGCTGTGGCTAAGGCTTCGCTTAAGAGATTTTCGGGTAAATGGGGGGCTAACCCTGCTAATGTCTCTCCACGTTTAGATTCATCCTCAATCTCTCTAGCTGTGGCTAAGGCTTCGCTTAAGAGATTTTCAGGTAAATGGGGGGCTAACCCTGTTAATGCCCTTGCACGGTCGGATTCATCCCCAATCTCTCTAGCTACGGCTAAGGCTTCGGGTAAGATTTCCGGTAAATAGAGGGCTAACTCTGTTAATGCCCTTGCACGGTCGGATTTATCCCTAATCTCTCTAGCTACGGCTAAGGCTTCGGGTAAGATTTCCGGTAAATAGGGAGCTAACCCTGTCAATGCCCTTGCACGGTCGGATTTATCCCTAATCTCTCTAGCTACGGCTAAGGCTTCGGGTAAGATTTCCGGTAAATAGAGGGCTAAATGTATTAATACCCAAGCACGGAAGGATTCATCCCCAATCTTTTTAGCTGTGGCTAAGGCTTCCGGTAAGATTTCCGGTAAATAGAGGGCTAACTCTGTTAATGCCCTTGCACGGTTGGACTCATCCCCAATCTTTTTAGCTGTGGCTAAGGCTTCCGGTAAGATTTCCGGTAAATAGAGGGCTAAATGTATTAATACCCAAGCACGGAAGGATTCATCCCCAATCTCTCTAGCTGTGGCTAAGGCTTCGCTTAAGAGATTTTCGGGTAAATAGGGAGCTAACCCTGTCAATGCCTCTGCACGGTTGGATTCATCCCCAATCTCTCTAGCTGTAGCTAAGGCTTCGGGTAAGAGATTTTCGGGTAAATAGGGAGCTAACCCTGTCAATGCCTCTGCACGGTTGGATTCATCCCCAATCTCTCTAGCTGTAGCTAAGGCTTCGGGTAAGAGATTTTCAGGTAAATAGGGAGCTAACCCTGTTAATGCCTTTGCACGTTTAGATTTATCCCCAATCTCTCTAGCTGTGGCTAAAGCTTCGGGTAAGATTTCGGGCAAATAGGGGGCCAACCCTGTTAATGCTTCTGTACGGTCGGATGTATACCTAATATCTCTGGCTATGGCTAAGGCTTCGAGTAAGAGATTTTTGGGTAAATAGGGGGCTAACCCTGTTAATGCCTTTGCACGGTCGGATGTATACCTAATATCTCTGGCTATGGCTAAGGCTTCGAGTAAGAGATTTTCGGGTAAATGGGGGGTTAATCCTGGTAATGCCCTTGCACTTTGGGTCTCTCTAACTGTGGCTAAGGCTTCCGGTAAGATTTCGGGCAAATAGGGGGCTAACCCTGTTAATGCATTTGCACGATAGTATTTAGACCCAATCTTTCTAGCTGTGGCTAAGGCTTCGCTTAAGAGATTTTCGGGTAAATGGAGGGCTAACCCTGTTAATGCCTTTGCACGGTTGGATTCATCCCCAATCTCTTTAGCTGTGGCTAAGGCTTCCGGTAAGATTTCCGGTAAATAGAGGGCTAAACCTGTTAATGCCTTTGCACGGTAGGATTTATACCTAATCTCTCTGGCTATGGCTAAGGCTTCAAGTAAGAGATTTTCGGGTAAATAGGGGGCTAACCCTGTTAATGCCTTTGCACGGTCGTATTGATTCCTAATCTCTCTAGCTGTAGCTAACGCTTCGGGTAATAAAGTCGGGGGAAGATAGGGAATAATTGCCTTTAATTCTTCTGCTTGGTTCCGAGAATCTTGATTTTGCCTCACATAAGCTAATCCCTGAGCTAGTGTCCAGATTTCATACTGAATCAGTAAATCCATTAATTCTGGTTGAATATTCCCCGCCAAACTATTCAGAGAAGTGGTTATCAAAGCATAACGCACCTGTAACCCGATAGACTGACTGGGATTGTTAGCAAAATCAGCTTCCGCCAGTTGCCAAGCCCTAGAAACATCCTTAATAAAAGTCGCCGTTTTCGCTTCTTTCTCACATTTGCTATACCAACCATTGTGTCCTTCTGCCGTTTCTTCCCTCAGTAATTGATGAATCTCTGCTATTTTTCCCGCCTTTTCCAAATGCCAAATCAATTGATTATAAATGTAGCCATCATCCTCTAAACTGTGCCATAAACCATTTTTAGTCTGTCTTTGATACCGAGTTAAAAATTGCCCATGCGCCTCAGAAATCGACAAACCTAACCCCGGTAATTGATAATCTCTTTCAGGATGGGGAGAGGCTTGTAAAAGATTCCGGGCTAAATCATGTAAGAGGTCATGGACACGATAAGTGATAGATAATAATGATTTTTCTCGTAAATCACTTATTGTTTCTTCTGCTTCATCCTCATCACAATCCCATAAGGTTATCGCCATTTCTTTAGTAATCATCACATCATCACGAAGAACACCTAACCAGATAAATTTTTCTAACTCTTCAGGTAATAATCCTCTTAGGCTTAGATTAAAACAAGCCACTAAACTATGATTTTTTCGCTTTTCCTCATTAGGCATTTTATGAGGTTTTACTTCATCTAATTTTTCTAGCCTAACAATTTCTTTTTGTAAATCAGAAAGTATTTTTTCCCAAGATATTCCTTTATTAATTCGAGCTGCCGTCAACTCCAATGCTAAAGGTAAATAACCGACAATTTTGGCTAATATTTTGGCTTGTTTACGTTCTTCTTGGATTAATTCATGCCTTAAATAACCCGTTAATAACGCTAAAGATTGTGTTTCCGTCATGATGTCCAAATCATAACGAATTGCCCCTTTTACGGGAGTTTCCCTTGTAGTTACCAATAGTTTACAACCATCTCCTGCCACTCGAAACGGTTCCACATCCTCCGCATTCCACAGATCATCTACTACTAATAAGGCTTTTTTATCTGCTAATAAAGTCCTTAATTGTAACGATGCTGCATCAATACCCGTCGGCTTAAAATCATAATCCCCTAAAGCTTGTATCCACCCATGAAGGAAAGATAAAATATCTGGTTGTTGCCCTAAAGTTGCCCAGAAAATCCCATCAGGAAAATAAGCTTGAACGTCTTTCTCCTGTGCCAAAGCCGCCGCTAAAGTTGACTTACCAATACCTCCTAATCCATAAATCGCACTAATAACTAATGTCCCTGTCTTAGCCGTTTCTTTAGATAACAAAAGTTCCTTTACTTTAATACTAACCTCTGGACGTTCCACAAAATAACTTGGTTTAGGAGGGGCTTGATTTCGATAGGAACGAGTGTTAAGATTAACTGAAATAACGGGTTTAGGTTCAGGGTCAATATCATGTTTTTCTAAAATCTCACACCATTCGGGATTGTCATAAACCCTAGCCAAAGATTCAGCCTCTAAAGATGCCGGACGAGCTCTAATTTGCTGTTTATATTGTACCCCAATCACTAACCCATGACAAACAATTGCTGATCCCGATGTTCCTTGCCAAAGTGACTGATCTTCTGCTAATCTTTCTAATTGTTCATCGGTGGGTTGTATGTCTTGACTATCTTTAATATTTAATAACAAACGGTGATGAGGAACACGATTAGCTACATCAATAGTTCCCTCAATATGTAACCCTGTGGCGTATTTTATCTCATCTTCAGCATACCGTAAAAATAAAGGAAAGCCCAAACAGTCAAATTTAACTTTTTGGGTGCTACTCGCATCAGGTAACACCCCAAAACCTACAGGATCACAAGTTTCGATAGTTTCTGGTAATTCAACTAAAGCTATATCTATATTATCGGGGGCTTTCCAAATTACTTGAGCGTCTATATCCTGCTTATCAGAATAGTTTGATGGCGATCTAAATCGTACTTTACAGTCGTTACTATTATCAAATAGATGCCGACAAGTCAACAATAAACGTCCCCCAATTCGATAGGCAGTGCCATACTTAGGGGCAACAATTTCTAAAGCGCGATCGGGTTGGAATTGGGCCATAACTTATCGGATTGATGTAACCTATTCTTCTGGGATGGCGATGGGTTACGCTTCGCTAACCCATCCTACAAATTAACTGCTTTGGGGGCAAGCATTGCGTCCCTAGGGGTATAAAATTCTAATCGGGAATATCATCACTTCCTGTCAATAGAGGTTTTCCATCTTTCCCAATGGGTTTAAGGGGAATTTTAATTCTATGGGTTATCGTATCTTTATTGGTGACACCCCCACCCATTTCTACTACCCAAAATTTCAGCCCACCTTTGCCTTCTTTCGACTGCTCAACCACAAATTGAACCTCTAATTCAATTTCACCCACTTCAAAGCGAATCTGCTCACCCTCAGCGGCTAAGATAGATTTACTCAGTTCAACCCGCAATGCTTCTAAGGTTTCCCGAAGTCCAACTTTATTGATGGCCATATTAATTCTCTAGTTATTTTTGAAGGATGCAAACAAAAACCCTTCCAATTCTATCGTTTTTCTGAAACTTTAGGGCAGAGGGATTGCCTTTCTACAAATGGCATAATAGCCCAACCCGATCGCTAAGGGAAGCGCGGGTTGGGAAAAGAAATCGACCTAATATTATCTCAAGACTAAAATGACAAATTGAATTAGCATCGAGCTATTTTGCCAATACAAGGTGTCAAGATCAAACTAAGGGGCTAAACGTTGCCTTTGCCAACTGCCATCTTCTTGACGATAATAACAGAGACGATCGTGGAGACGACTGGGGCGACCTTGCCAGAACTCGATTAAACTAGGAATTAGGCGAAAACCGCCCCAATGAGGAGGACGGGGAACTTCACGACCAGCATATTCTTCTTTTAGTTCTGCTAGGCGTTTTTCGAGGATATCCCGCCCAGAAATCACTTCACTTTGATGGGAGGCCCAGGCCCCTAAACGAGATTCCCAGGGACGGACAAAAAAGTAATTATCCGATTCCTCCTCGCTGATTTTTTCTACAGTTCCCTCAATCCTAATTTGCCGTTGCAATTCTCCCCACCAAAACACTAGGGCCGCATTGGGATTGGCGATTAATTCCTGTCCTTTGGCGCTGTGGTAGTTGGTAAAGAGAACAAAACCGCGAGGATCGAAGTCTTTCAACAATACCATGCGGGCCCGGGGTTTACCCTCCGGGGAAATAGTAGCTAAAGTCATCGCGTTGGGTTCCAATCTTCCCGAAGATACCGCCCGTTCTAGCCATTGTTTAAATACAATGAAAGGATCGGCAGATGTTTCTGACTCTAGCAATTCTTCAAGATTGTAGTCCAAGCGCAGGTCAGCGATCGATATGTCCATGGTTTTGCTTGCTAAATTCTATCCTTTGAGATCCTACAAGATTCTACAATCATGACTATCACCTCGGCCAGTGATGCGATCGCCTCTCTTTTAGAAATGGCGGAACAGGGAGAGATTGACCCCTGGGATGTGCAGGTTATCGATGTGATCGATCGCTTTTTGGCAGAATTGGGGTTATTAAATGATCTAGATTTAGCCATGGCCCAGGCTAATTTACCCCAATCGGGACAGGCTTTTTTATGGGCTTCCATGTTAGTTTTATTTAAGGCTGATACCCTAGAAAGATTGTCTTTAGACCAGCAAGAAGAAAGTCTGATTGATGAGGAAATTAGCGAGTTAGAACGGGAATTAAGAACTTTACCCCGTTATCTAGAAAATCATATTCGCCGTCGTACTGCTGCCCCACCACCGCGAAAAAGACGGGTAACTTTGCAGGAGTTAATCACTCAATTACAACAGATTGCCCTAGAGATTGAAGCTTTACCGAAACTGCCTGTAGTTGTCCCGAAACCCCGTCCCCAATCCCGACGGGAAGCGTTACAAATTATCACGGAATTAGCCCACCAAGAAAACCTGACGGAATTGGCGGCGGAACTGGACTTTTTTTTGCAGAGAAAGTTTTTTCAATTAGAGAAAAAGGAGATAGAGTTTGAGTATTTATTAGATTTATGGCAAGCAGAAAAGCCCTCTAGTCACTCGGCAACACAGGAAAAGGTGGCGATTTTTTGGGCTTTACTTTTACTGGCTTCTCAATCAAAAGTGGAATTAAAACAAGAGGATTTTTATCAGGATTTGAGTATTTCTTTAATTAGGGTTAGCTGAATAAATCTTAAAACCTTGTTGGGTAAGACTTTTAGACCTTTTGGCAATCAAAAAGTACCGGTTCTGGGTAGGGCTGTTTCATTCTCCCATCAGAATATCAAAAGTAAAAGCGATCACCGTCAGGTAAAATGAGAAGTGACCGGCAACTTTTTAAATATATGTTGAGCTTAATAGAAAAA
>VYKQ01000230.1_pt1 | contig 8763 bp, 10 predicted proteins | sample 5114541 | NCBI WGS metagenome assembly VYKQ01 (sample SAMN12291801, study PRJNA351875) | freshwater metagenome | isolation source: freshwater lake | place: USA: Michigan, Baseline Lake | collected 2013-08-09
TGTTCAAAGTGGCCGTCCGGCATTCGGACAATCAAAACGGACGGGTCGGAAAGCGTAAGACTACCGCTAAGGTAGCAGCATCCTGGGTCGCGTCAACCCCATTGACGCGACCATCTTAAAAAGGTGGCGTGGTGAGGAATCACCCTCCGTTTACGGCGGTGAGGATGTCAAGCGTTACTCTCGTCCACCATTGAGACTATTGGCCAGAAAATAACCGCCTCAGCAACCTGATCCCGCTCTGTAGTCCGTGTCATCTCAGTTTCCACAACCGGAAGCAAGTTCGCGTCTGGCTAGGGCAGTTATCTTTGTTTGAGGTTTGAAGGCGAGCGCAAAAAGAGTTAATCATGGAAAGTTTTTCTCGAAGAATTTTTGAGCGGCTGGCGGGGTTTGCTGAAACTGACTCGGACAGGGAAGTGTACCTCAATGCCTTGGGCAGTGGAAACCAGGTCGAGAAAGAAAAAGATCGCTATGAGCGCCTCTTGCGCCAGCTTAAACAGGGCGATTATTCGGCTGCTCTCAAAGCTTACCTTCAGCTTGTAGCGATCGCTGATGAGGGCATTCAACAACAACTGGGTCAAATTGTGCGAGAGCGGGTTTACTCATCGGCTACTGATGAACTGTTGCGAACTGAGCTGCTCGCTTACTTCAAGCCGCCACGAATCCTTGATTTTGAGGATGTACGAGCGCTTCTGGCTTCATGCCCTGATTGGTTCACCGCAAAAAACCTAGCACGGGCGCAGGTGATCCAAGAACTGGTCGCTCAACGATGTGATGAAGAGTTGTTTAGAACGCTGATCATAGAAGCCTTAAGAGAATTAAACCACCAGACTCGTTCCTTCAACGCTGCTTATGCGTTGCTAGAGGCGCTCAAAAAACCTGTTTGCGCTCTCGCCGTAGTACGACTCATGCCTTCGCTTCAGGATCAGACGACTCTTCAAGAGGTCTTTAAGAGAATTCTGGCGGCAGAACGCCAAGGAATTGACCCTTCGGAGAAACTTTCCATCGCTCTTGTTGAGCAGCAATGTCCTCTGACCTCTGCACTTGTTGGGGAACTCCTAGCGGTGGGAGCAGAGGGTGAAATAGGCAGTCTTATTACCATGTTACTGGCTTCCGCCGCCGAGCCGACAATTGTTGTCCATCTTGTCCAAGAAGCCTCTCAAGAAGATTAAAGTATTAGACGAGAAAATCGAGGGATTAACGGCACGGGTTGGTTATCAGGAATTTACCAACCGGGGGATTCTGATAGCTTTGGTGGTTGCTGTCTTGGGAGGTGCTGCTAAACTTTTTGGTTTTTTCCCCAATCCCTAGAACTGGCCACCAGAAACGGCCCCCCACTTCCCCATCACCCCATCACCCCAAAAAAAATTTTTCCCAAGGGTGATAGGTTTTCTGAAACGGGTGGGTAAGTTGTTTATAGAGAACAAAAAACACTTACCAAAGGATATACCCATGAACTCTACCTTCAAATTCAAACTCATCCAAGCTCTCAACAAAAAGAACGGTAACAAAGGTTTCACCCTCATCGAACTCCTAGTTGTCGTTATCATCATCGGTGTACTCGCCGCCATCGCTCTCCCCAACCTCCTCGGTCAGGTAGCCAAAGGCAGACAAGCGGAAGCTCGCACCAACCTCGGTACTGTTAACCGCGCTCAACAGGCTTTCCGCTTGGAAGAGGCCACCTTTACCGAAGTTAGTAACTTACCTGTCGAAACCACTGCCATCTACTATTCTGCTATTGCCAATGTTGGTACTCCCGATGCGACCTCGGCTGTTCAGAATGCAGTGGCTTTGAGTCAATACCAGAATGATATTCGCGACTACTCTGCTGCGGTAGGTCAAACTTCCGCTGGTGTTTTCACTTCAGTTATCTGTGAAACAAATGAGCCTACTACTGCTGTTGTCAATGCGACTGTAAACACTGGTACTGTACAGCCATGTGCCACCGGCAGCAAAGCAGTCAAATAGATATTTCTCCCAGATTGCTTAAAAGCTTTCTGGCATAACAACCAACAATTAATACTCTAGCGGAAGGTGGCAGGGAAATGTTCTCTTGAAACCTTGCGCTTTTGATTTTTTTCGAGGAGTGGGGATTTTTCAGTGAACAGTAAACAGTAAACAGTAATCAGTGAAAAGACCCGTTGCATAATAGAGATATGAATGGAGGAAATCAAAATGCAATGCCTTCAGCAACTCCTGAAAAGAAAGTTCCGAAGTTTTCACCTAACACTGTCTACTTAAAACTGCAATCTGATAACTGATAACTGATAACTGATAACTGATAACTGAAATCCCCCAACACCCAAAATATAGTCAACATTGCCAGCGCCTAACCATGAAATACTTTCTTTTTTTAGCAATCAAATCACAGGGAAAAAAAGCGAGGGGTTTTACTTTAATAGAATTGTTAGTAGTGGTGATTTTATTGGGGGTTCTCGCTGCCATTAGTTTACCGTATCTCTTAGGACAAATCGCCAAAGGTAGGCAAGCAGAAGCTCGCGCAGCACTAGGATTGATCAATCGCGCCCAACAGGGTTATCGTTATGAAAAAGGGACTTTTGCTACTTTACCTGAGCTATCTCTGGAAGCTGCCAGTATTTCCCCAACATTCTATAATATCAGCGAAGTGGGAACTCCCGATGCTTCTGGAGCCGCCTATCTAGCGAATGCTTTGACTCAATTTAATAACGATATTAAAAATTATGCCGGAGCGGCCGGACAAACGGCAGCTGGGGCCTATACTGGGATTGTTTGTGAGGATGAAACTCCTTTAGAAGATAATGTTTCTACCAGTAATTCCGCCGGCAATCTTGCTTGTGTTGATGGCGTTGAAATTAATTAAAATAACCCCCAAAAATCTTTTATTTTTGTTGATATTATTGACTTTTATTTAAAGCTATGATAGGCGCAAACAAATCTCTCCATCTATCCTTACTTAAAACTCTTGGTTTAATCGCTGTTATCGGTGGTTTAATCATGGTCATTGTCGAAATGCAACAGGAAAAGGTGAAAACTTTGACCAAAGAAAAGTTATTAGAGAGAAATTATGCTCAAGAATCTCGCCTAGAAAATTCTCAGGTTCAGTTATTAAAAAATATACCTTCCTTTGGCTTTAATAATATGTTAGCCAATTGGGCAATGTTGCAGTTTATACAATATTATGGCGATGAGGATGCTCGTCGGGAAACCGGTTACGGTTTAAGTCCCGATTTTATGGAAATTGTCGCTAAAAATGACCCGAAATTTGTCCGTGCCTATTTGATGATGTCCGTCGCTTCTTCTGTCAATGCTGGCAAACCCGAAAGAACGATTGAGATTATGAATAAAGGTTTATCAAAAATCACTCCTGATGTTACTGATGCCTATTTTCTTTGGTTATATAAAGGAGTGGATGAACTATTATTTTTAGGTGATATTCCTGCGGCGAAAAAATCTAATCAAATGGCCGCCGATTGGGCAAAAATTGCTGGTAATGAATTTATCGAAAAATCCGCTAGGGGGACAGTAAAATTTTTAGAAACTAATCCCGATAGTCGCGCTCCTAGAGTCGGCGCTTGGATGTTAGTCTGGATAAATAGCAAAGATGAAAAAACCCGCAAGTTAGCCAAGGAAAATATCGAAAAATTGGGCGGTAAATTGATTGTGATTAATGAGAATCAAGTGATGGCAATTCCCCCCAAAGATTAGGAACTGGCCTATTTTTCATCCTGCCAAAACTTATGATTTAATAAGCCATCAATATCCTTAGAAAAAGGACAAACATCGGGAAAATTAGAGTCTGGATAATCCTCTTTCACCGCTTCTAAAGCTTCTCGATAACATTCTTCTAAAATCTCTATCATAAACCTTTTCAAACTAGGAGAATACTTAAATTCCTTCTTTAAATCGTTGCGAAAATTTCTAATTTCAATTTCCCACCCCCGATAACAATCGGGAAGAACCACATAACAACGTTTTAATAAATGTTCTAATAAACGAGTTAAAAAGTTATCAACCGCTTTGCGTTGACTTTTCCCCAAAGATTCCACCTCCTCGATCAAATTCTCTAAATCAACTTGAGAGAAATCCCCAGATTTTAATTGTTTGACGGTTGCTTCTATCCACAAAGCAAAATCTCGATCATAAAGATTTTTTACCTTTGCTAAAGTCATAATTTTTCTCCTTGTTAAACTTAAATTAATTTCTTGAAAATCACACTAAATCTGGTTATTAAAGACTGATTATTTATTCCCCCTATTGCCTATTGCCTCTACTCAACGGATTTAGTATCAAAGTTTAACTTTCCCAAAACTTATGATTTAATAAACCATCAATATCCTTAGAAAAAGGACAAACATCGGGGAAAATAGCATCATATTTAATTCGCATATTCTCCACCGCTTCCTGATAACAATCATCACAAATATCGGTTAAAAAACTGCATAAACTAGGGGAATCTTTAAGGATATCTTTTAACTTAGATTGACAACGTTTAATTGTTACTTCCCAACCTCGATAACAGTCGGACAAAGGAAGATAACGCCGTTTTAAAGCCTGTTCAAATAATGTAATTAAACGGGTTTTTAGTTCTCTTTTGTCTCGTCTTCCCAAAGATTCCACCTCCTCGATCAAATTCTCTAAATCAACTTGAGATAAATCCCCAGATTTTAATTGTTTGACCGTCTTCTCTATCCACAAAGCAAAATCTTGATCATAAAGATTTTTTACCTTTGCTAAAGTCATAATTTTTACCTCCTCTGTTGACTAATTACCCTCATTTTATCTAAACCTCGCCAATTCAGACGGCTCTCTTGTCCTTCGTGTGATAAGTTTGATTAATCGATCGCTAGTTACTCTCTGTGTCCTTTGTGCCTTTGTGGTTCATCCCTCTCTTCACAACTAACAAGCCACAAACTGCACCGATCGAGGGATAATATAACCTTGATATCTATGCCATCATCTTATGAAAATTTTAATTATGGGTGGAACCCGATTTATCGGCGTTTCTTTGACTAAAGTATTAGTAGAACAGGGTCATGAGGTGGTATTATTCAATCGTGGCAATAAACCCGCTCCGGTTGCTGGAGTACGACAGATCCACGGCGATCGCACTGACCCAGCGCAACTGAAAGAAAAGCTTAAAAATGAGAGTTTTGAGGCAATTTTCGATAATAATGGCAGAGAATTAAGTGATACTCAGCCCCTCGTCCAGATTTTTAGGGAAAGAATCCAGCATTTTGTCTATGTTAGCTCGGCGGGGGTTTATTTAAAATCTGACCAAATGCCCCACAAAGAAGGAGATAAACTAGATCCCAAGAGTCGCCACAAGGGAAAATACGAGACAGAAAACTATTTAAACGAGATGGGTTTACCCTGGACTGCCATCCGTCCGGTTTATATCTACGGACCGGGCAACTATAATGACCTAGAAGCTTGGTTTTTTGACCGTTTGGCTCGTAATCGTCCTATTCCTATACCTGGTCAAGGGGAACATTTTACCCAATTCGGTCACGTTGTCGATCTAGCTAAGTCCATGGCCGCAGTATTGGGTAATTCTCAGGCCATTGGTCAAGTGTATAATATTTCAGGCGATCGCTATGTAACTTTTAACGGTTTAGCGAAAGCTTGCGCGGCAGCCATGGGGAAAAATGCCGAGGAAATCGAGATTGTTAACTATAACCCCAAAAAATTTGACTTCGGCAAAAAGAAACCTTTCCCCCTGCGGGTTCAACATTTTTACGCTGATATTAATAAGGCCACCCGGGAGTTAAACTGGCAGCCCGAATATGATCTCGTCAGTGGTTTAACAGACTCCTTCCAGAATGATTATCTCGCTTCCGGTCGCGATCAACAAGAAATAGACTGGGCGATCGATGACCAGATCTTGGCAAATCAGTGAGAATCTGGGAATAGGGAACAGTTAATCGCTCCCTATTCCCCATTGACAGCTTACTGCACATTCCACCAACCGAAAGCCGGCCCGACAAAGCGAATAACTACCCAAGCGCCGGCTAAAACTCCTATACCAATCCAGGCCCCCCTAGTGGTTAACTTGTAAGCTTGGGCCGCTTGACTTTTGGTAATCGGTAGCCAAGGCAGGATATTTTCTTCCTGTCCATATTTATCACCCAGGGCCGATTGACGACGTTTTGATTCACCCATACTAATGTCAATTATTAAGAGGTTTTTATCTGATTGTATATTGAAAGACAACAGGCCACACCCAATCCTAGTCCGTGAAGGAGGGCGATCGAAACTGACGGCTGATGACCGACTATTATAGAATTAAAGGTTGCGACTGAAACGAGAATGATAATTATGGCAACCATTAACAGTAATTACTTAAAACTAAAAGCGGGTTATCTTTTTCCGGAAATTGCCCGACGAGTCCAAGCTTTTGCGGCAGCCCATCCCGATGCTAATATTATCCGTCTGGGGATTGGGGATGTCACCGAACCTTTGCCCCGAGCTTGTCGGGAGGCAATGATTAAAGCGGTGGAGGAAATGGGCGATCGCTCTAGCTTTAAAGGTTACGGGCCCGAACAGGGTTATGCTTGGTTAAGGGAGAAAATCGCCGTCAATGATTTTCAGGCTCGCGGTTGTGATATAAGTGCCGATGAAATCTTTATTTCCGACGGTTCTAAGTGCGATACGGGCAATATTCTCGATATTTTTGGGGATAATAACTCGATCGCCGTAACTGACCCAGTATATCCCGTTTACGTTGATACTAATGTTATGGCTGGACACACGGGAGAGGCCAACGACCGCGGTGAATACGAGGGACTGATTTATCTGCCAATTACCGCCGAAAATAACTTTACTGCCCAGATTCCAGCCGAAAAAGTCGATTTAATCTATCTCTGTTTTCCCAATAATCCCACCGGGGCCACGGCTACCAAAGAACACTTGACAGCTTGGGTCAATTATGCTAGGGCTAACGGATCGATTATCTTTTTTGATGCGGCCTACGAGGCCTTTATCACCGATGCCAGTTTACCCCATTCCATCTACGAAATCGAGGGGGCGCGGCAATGTGCGATCGAATTTCGCTCTTTTTCCAAAAATGCCGGTTTTACCGGGACTCGTTGCGCTTTAACCGTGGTTCCCCAAAGTCTCATGGCCAAAGCTGCCGACGGGACGGATGTGCAACTCTGGAAACTGTGGAATCGTCGGCAATCGACCAAATTTAACGGCGTTTCCTACATTGTCCAACGGGGGGCCGAGGCGGTTTATTGCCCGGAAGGAAAAGCACAAGTACAAGAACTTGTCAAGTTTTATTTACAAAATGCAACAATTATCCGAGAAAAATTAACCGCTGCTGGTTTAGAAGTCCATGGCGGTGTAAATGCGCCCTACGTCTGGGTAAAAACGCCCCAGGGTCTATCGAGTTGGGATTTCTTCGATAAGTTACTGCACACCTGTAATGTGGTGGGAACCCCTGGATCCGGCTTTGGGGCTGCCGGAGAGGGTTATTTCCGGCTATCGGCTTTTAATAGTCGTGCCAACGTCGAGGCCGCTATGGAGAGAATTATCGATAAATTCCAAGGCTAATGGCTAAGAGGGGGATGTTTGCGGAAGCATCCCCATCGGGAAATAATTGATAGACTGGTAACTACTCACCGACCATGGCTCACCGATGCGACCCTTTTGGTTAGAATCCTTACAGGTAGAAAGATTAACGATCGCAATTGCCAGCTTACCGGCAGCTCTGCAAGGGATCAAGTTGGTGCAGTGGTCAGATCTGCACTGCGATGAACAGCATTTGCCTGTAGCTGTCCTGCAAGAAGCGATCGCCATTACTAATCAGGAAAAACCCGATCTCATCTTCCTGACGGGGGATTTTATTACCTATAGTCCTAGTCCGATTTTTGCCCTAGTCGAGAGCATAAAAGCTCTCAAAAGTCAAGGGGGTATTTATGCTTGTTTAGGAAATCATGACAGTTATCTTCCGCAGGCAAGGGAAACGGTCAGATCAGCCCTAACTAGCGTGGGAATTCGGGTACTCTGGAATGAAATCGCCACACCCTACGGCGAAAATTTTCCCATTGTCGGATTGGCCGATTATTGGTCCGGGGAATTTTTACCGCAAATCCTCGAGCAAATTTCTCCCGATATACCCAGACTCGTCCTTTCCCACAATCCCGATACAGCCATGCTTTTAAGGGATTGGCGCGTGGATTTGCAGTTATCCGGTCATACCCACGGAGGTCAAGTGACTATCCCCGGTATCGGTTCCCTACCGATAATTTTAGAGAAACTTAGGCGATCGCTGCCCCACCCCTATGGTCAATGGGTTCCCTTTCAACGGCAGTTTAGCAGAGTAGTCCGATACTGGCAATGGTCCGAGGGATTTCACCGAGTTGGGGAAAATCAATTATATGTCAATCGAGGCTTAGGAACCTATTTTCCCGGTCGTCTTTTTTGTCCCCCCGAAGTGACGGTAATTACTTTGATCAACGGCAGCCAGTCTTGAATCAGTGATCAGATGTGAGTTTTTAGTGAACAGTATGACAGCCTTTCTCGTGAAGGTGAAGCACAAGCTCATTCTTGCTAATCAAGTATTTCAGATGCAAGAACGAACCTCATGTATCTGAGAAAAGCTGTAAGTGAGGAGTATTGTAAAGTTTCAATACAAATATAGTCATATATAGCCAGGCATGGTAATATATGGACAGGAAACTATCAGACTAGGCAAAAAAAACAGGAATAAGTTATCGAACGGCTTGGAGGTGGTGGAAACAAGGGAATTTAACAGGCTATCAATTGCCTTCCGGTACAATTATC
>VYKQ01000258.1_pt1 | contig 8726 bp, 11 predicted proteins | sample 5114541 | NCBI WGS metagenome assembly VYKQ01 (sample SAMN12291801, study PRJNA351875) | freshwater metagenome | isolation source: freshwater lake | place: USA: Michigan, Baseline Lake | collected 2013-08-09
CTTAAATTAGATTTGAGCAGAGTTACTAGAGGCATCTTGACAATGCCCATCAGAATTAGATTTTGGTCTAATTCTGTGCTAGAATCTGCGTCGCTTTAGCGCGCAGAGTGTCAAGATCCGCCTTGTTCTAAAACTAAGAAACCTTCCGCACCAGTTCAAACTCGCCGCGGGCTAACCGTTCCAACATTTCCGACACCGATAGATCGTACTGTTCCGCAATCGCTTGAACTTTTTCCCACCCGGCTTGAGTCACGCTTAGATTGCGGCGTTTCTTCGGCTCTTCATAAGTCAGAGGTCTCCCGTCCGGATTCGGTGGATTTTCCTTCCTGCCCTTGTACTTCCCTCTAGTTTCCATTGAACAACCTTTTAACTTCTCTACACTATTTTACTACCCGCAACAAATTCCCTCAAGGGATGGGTTTTTTATTTATATACATATACAATTAAAAACATATACTTTTTAGTGCGATTGCGGGGGCGGAAATCGGGGGACTGAGTAGGAAGTCTTTTAAACCGAAATGAGGTTAAGAGCAATTGATATCTACATTAAGGCAATTTTAAGATCGCCACCCACCTAGAAAACAAGCCCCAACTCTGTTCGGGTTATGGGGCAAATTGACGAAAAGTACATACCTTTCGGTGGAAAGTATATACCTTTCCACAAAAACTATAACCATTATGACACAAAACAAGATAGAAGGCAAGTTCTACGCACTAAAACCGGAAGAGTGGCTCCAAGTCACCAAAGAATTGAGATACGCGGAAGTTCGAGTTCTCTACTATCTGAGAACGATCGATCCGTTCGGCGGTCGCGATCTGCGCGTCAAGGTCACGGATGTGGCGACCGCCACGGGACTCCAGAAAGGCACGGTTTCCAAAGCCCTGAAAGTTCTTAGCGATAAAGGTTACATCGATCTAGAAATCACCGAAGCACTGGTCAAGCTGCAAACGTTTCCTAAAGGAGATCAGGTTTCCTGCGACGGGGAAGGGTTTCCTACAGGAAACACTGTTTCCCACAGTGCAGAAAAGTTTCCTACAGGAAACACAGTTTCCTGTGATGCAGAAAAGTTTCTTACAGTACCATCAGGTTTCCTACAGGAAACACCCTCGCACTGTGGGAAACCGACTCGCACTGTAGGAAACGATCCCGTCCCGGAACCTAGTCAGGGAAAGGAATCCAGCACCTCTAAGATTATTAAGACTTATTCAAACTTTAAAAAGACTCTCTCAGAAGACGAGCGAGAGAGATTTTTTTATTTTGTGAAGAAGGAAACTGGGAAACTTCCCAATCCGATCGTCGATATAGAAGCATGGTTGGCTGGCAAGAATGCGGCCGGTCTGAACCGGTGGGAAGTTTATTACGAGCTTTTCGAGAAATCGGAGGGACGAGCGAACAAACAAAAAACGGGGAAAGAACAAACCCCCAAAAAGCTCTCCTTTTCAGAACGAAACGAAACGAAGCGATTGGCGAGATTAGCGGGCGAAAAATGGATCGACCCGTGGGGCTTAGAAAGCGATGTATGATCCTGCGTTGCCCCCCCAGAATATCGAGGCCGAGGAATCTATTTTAGGGGGAATTCTCCTCGACCCCAAGGCGATGGGACGGATCGTCGATTTTCTAGCCGCCGATGCGTTTTACCTTCGTTCCCATCAAGAAATCTACCGAGCGGCGGTCTTTCTTCACGGCAAGGGAAAGCCCACAGACGTGATGACGGTTTCCAGTTGGCTGCAGGATTACCAGCTTCTCGACGAGGTGGGAGGGATTCCTCGACTATTACAGCTAATCGAGCGCACGGTATCGGCCGCCAACATCGATCGCTACGCCGAGTTGGTGATGGATAAGTATGTCCGTCGTCAGTTGATCGGGACGGGAGGCAAGGTCATCGAGTTGGCCCGCGACACGACGCGAGAGTTGGACGAGGTACTGGACGGAGCGGAACAGGAAGTATTTCTGGTATCGAACCGGGGACGGACGACGCGAACCCTCTCCAATGGCGAGGTGGCGAGTGCTGCCTTCACGGAATTGGAGAAAAATAACCCGATTTACCCCACGGGCTTACGGGAGTTGGACAATCTAATCGTCGGTTTCGAGCCTGGAACGTTGACCCTGCTCGCGGGGCGACCGTCGATGGGGAAGTCCCAAGCCGCCTTATTTCTCGCCTTACAGATGATGGTCGCCCGACGGATACCTGTGGTTTTCTTCTCGTTGGAGATGACCGCCCAACAGCTAGAGTACCGTCTGTGGAGTTTGTTGAGCGTTCACCCGCACTATTGCGATTGTGGGTTTTACCCCCTCCGAAGCGGTCGGATCAGGCAACACCGGGCGGGACTGGCTCCACTTACCGAGCGGGAACATGAAACGATCGCCAGGGTGTTAGGAATCGCCACCGAGTTGCCCCTTTATTTGAACGACGATCGGGGAACAACGGTCGTGGGCATCGCCTCGGAATGCCGCCGCCTCATCAGCGAGAAAAAGAAGCCAGGTTTGGTGGTGGTGGACTATCTTCAGATGATGGCCGACGATTCCCCCAACGGCAACCGCAGTTACGAGTTGGGCAATGTCGCCCGGGGACTGTACAAAATGGCGGGGGATTTAAACGTGCCAGTTCTCGCACTCTCCCAGATATCGCGGGCGGTAGAGGGACGCAACAATAAACGCCCAGTCATGGCCGATCTCAGTCAATCGGGAATTCTGGAGATGGTCTCCGATAACGTTGTCCTGCTCTATCGCGATGAATATTACAACCCCGATAGTTCCGATCGCGATGTGCTGGAATTGATCGTCGGCAAAGCCCGTCACGGCCTGACGGGAACGGCACGCTTTCTATTCGATAAGTCCTACGGATTGTTGACGGAATTGCCCGGAGGTAATCATGGCAATTGAAGCGGGAGCGTCGATCGTTATCGTCGGGGAGCATCCCGATAACGGTAAGTTCTACAAAATCGGTGAGGTTCGCCAAGATGGTTGGATACTGACCACCGATAACCGTCTGTTTCACTACCAGTTTTTTGAAGTCTGTTCCCCTCTCGAACCGAGACCGAGAGGCTCCAAGATACCAAAAAGGGCGAAGCGTTCGACAACCCTATCGCCCCCGTCCTCTATCTCGACAACCTCTAATTCTTTCTTAGGGGAAAGTGAGCCACCGATTTTCTTAGGGGAAAATTTAGGACAGAACGATCACATCTCTGAAATTTCCCCTAAGAAAAAAACGGTCAACCCCGTCACATCTTCAGAAATTTTCTTAGGGGAAAATTTAGGACAGAACGATCGCATCTCTGAAATTTCCCCTAAGAAAAAAACGGTCAACCCCGTCACATCTTCAGAAATTTTCTTAGGGGAAAATGATCGTCATCAATCCTCCAAGTTGATTTCCCCTAAGAAAAATCCGAGTGGTTCCCTTTATGCCTTTAACCAAGAGAAGAAGGATAAACACGGTAACGTGAAAACTTATCCAAAGGTTGAGGGCGATCGTTCGATGGGCAATCCCGATCATTGGTTCTGGGCTTACTGTTGGGACGAGAAGGTTAACGGTAAATGGAAAACCTTCAAGCGGTCAGTCCCCCGTGAGAAGCTGTCAAAGGTGCGAATCGCGATCGATGCTAATCAACCCGTTTCAGAAATCCTGAAAATCATTGGTTGAGGTTCCGCACAACGACCGCCAGTCCCCGCAAACGGTGAGGACTTTCCCTAAGACATGATCAGACTTTGCTGCAGGCAGTTGATCGTTTCCCGATCTTTTTTGAACTTTTCGGCAATGGCAACCATGAGACGATCAGCACCGATTATCTCAATTAAATCTTCTAAATTCGGTTCGGAGCCTCCCGACACCAACAAACCAAAGTAACGGCGGGAACCAGGAGCAATTTCTTCCATCCCATCGAGAAGCTTCTCTAAGGTATCCTCGCTGATCCAGTTCTTCCCGTTCCTAAAAGAACTGATATGGGGCGTTCCGATCCCCGACACCTCGGAAAGATCCTTACCACTAATCTTGAAATAATCTTGGGTTGTTTTAAAGGCTTGCCTAATTGTTAACTTTTGCATACTCACCGACTCAAATGCGAATTAATTAGTTGATAATTAGTCTAGCAAACAAATATAACTGATTTTCGCACGATCAGAACCACTCATACCGATTATGACACGGAAACTACAAGTTGTGAAAATACTGGGGCATTTTAAGGAATTTTTAAGCTTCCTTCCGATTGACCCGTTCGGATGGGTTCGTCCCGTTCGCGACCGAGAGGATTAGCCCAAAAAAACAAGCCCCAATCTGGTTAGGGAACGGGGCAAGAAAATGACTTCTTCATTAGATGTACCTATCTAGAAGTAACCGTCGAGATCGATTTGTCGAAACGCAACTTTCGGGATCGGTTCATCGGGGTTCATCTTTTGAGATTCATCCTCTGAAATTCATTCTTTTACAGTGTGACTATTATGACACGGATCGAGCAAAAATTTTACCCTCTAACGGCGGAAATATCCCAAAAGCTGAGAGACTCCAAGTTGACGGCCGCTGAGTGGAGACTATGGAGTTACCTGGTTGAGTTAGATCCCTTCGGCGATCGCTACTCCGATTTACCAGATACATTGACGATCATGCAAGCGGTTGATATTAAGAAAACCACCTTTTACACGGCGATCGCTAAATTCCAGGAACTCGGACTATTTGACTTTCAAGATAAGGGGTTCTCGTTTCGCAACCTTCGAGGCATTCCGAAAAATCGGAAAACGGTTCAATTCGTCGGAAGCATTTCCGAAATTTCGGAAAACAGTTTGGAAAATCGGAAAACGGTTCAATTCGTCGGAAACGATTTTGAAAATTCGGAAAATCAACCGCTAAAACCTTTGCCCCTCGAAGATTCTGGCTCTCCTCAGACTATTCAGATCATTCAGACTATTCAAACCTTCCAGACCGAAGGGGGAGGGGATGAAAAAAATGATGATGGAAATTCGACCAATGGAATCGACGACACAAATGATATTAAGGAAAAGATTTTAGTACAAGAGAACCACCTCAATTCTCAAATTTCCCCTACAGAAAAAACTACAAAGGAAATTCCGCGGGACTTGATCGACAAGCTCTCAGAACTAGAGATCCCGTTAGATGCGGTGGTGAGGAAGGCGATCACCGCCCATGACCTCTCACAAGCTTGGGGAGCGATACGACACATCGAGAATACAAGGGAAACCATTAAAAACCCCCGTTCCGTTTTCCTATACCAGCTTCCCAAACAAACAGTAGACAAATCCAAACCGAAGCCACTATCTAAGGAGTTTTTGGATTGGTATCAGTACGTCAGGGGTGAAAAGGTGGTTGATGTGCCGCCAGAATATTTAAGCCTCGATCGATATGGAGAGCCGAAAGTCAGGCTCAAAAGCGATCCTCATCGGCTTGTCGATTGGCGGCGGGTACGAGATGATGCCAGTTTAGAACAGGTGGCCACACCCGAACAGTTTAAGCGGTTCATGGAAAAAATCCGAGCAATGGCAGCCAAGGGAGGAAAAGGCGATGGTAGCAGCACCTAAAAAATCATCTTGGTATGTCTCACAAACTTGGTCGGCTCATGGCTGGCAATGGTCGTTTACCTATTACGAAATCTCGGCTCGACGGGTCATCGAGAATAGCGATCGTTCCATTTCGCTGAACATCCCTTGCTCTGACGCGGTTCGACACGCATCGCCTCAAATGTGGCTGGAGAAGTGGGCTAAGAGCAAAGCGGGTCAAGCTCGACTCGGCAAGCTCCAACCAGAGACCACTCATCAACTGAATTTTCTTAGGGGAAAAGTCGAGGGTGTGCCTGATGGAATTTCCCCTAAGAAAAAGAATTCAGACAAATGTTTAGACATCTCGCTATCTTCAGTGGAATTGGTGGGTTCACGCCGGCCGCCGAACGAATCGGAGGAATTGCCCCGAAGCAGTTCGTCGAAATTAACCCCGATGCCTGATACCTTGCAGGGAGAAGCGTTAGCCAGTGAAAAGCAACGATCTCATTCAAAAGATTCCTCTATCTCGATTACCTCTAATTCTTTCTTAGGGGAAAGTGAGCCACCGATTTTCTTAGGGGAAAATTTAGAACAGAACGATCTCATCTCTAAAATTTCCCCTAAGAAAAAAACGGGCAACCCCGCAAGTACCTGCGAAAAACATTCCCCCTCAGAGATTTTCTTAGGGGAAAATGATCGTCCTCGATCCTCCCAGCTGATTTCCCCTAAGAAAAATCCGAGCGGTTCCCTATATGCCTTTATCCAAGACAAAAAGGATAGATACGGTAACGTGAAAACTTATCCAAAAGTTGAGGGCGATCGTTCGACTGGCAATCCCGATCATTGGTTCTGGGCTTACTGTTGGGACGAGAAGGTTAACGATAAATGGAAAACCTTCAAGCGGTCAGTCCCCCGTGAGAAACTGTCAAAGGTGCGAATGGCGATCGATGCTAATCAACCCGTTTCAGAAATCCTGAAAATCATTGGCTAAGGTTCCGCACAATGACCGCCAGTCCCCGCATCCTCTACCTTGATTCTCTCTAAAATACCTTTACTAGGGGATACAAATGTACCTTTAACCAGTACAAAATTATTCCCTAGTAAAGAGGAAACCGAGAATAAACGTCCGCGCCGTCGTAGGGGGAAGGGTTCAGGGTATTTGATCACCACTTATTCTCATCAGGCGAAGTACGGGCGCAAATATCTCCAGACTTTCTATCAAGTCGAATTCGGTAAGCGCAAGCGATCGATCTACCTTGCACCTGAAAAGGTGGATCGGATTCGACAACTTGATCGCATGGGCAGACCGATCAACGGGATACTGGAAGCGATCGATTCCCCCAAAGCGCGGGAGGTTCTAGCGGAGTACAGGGAATTTCTTAAGAACAAATGAGTAAGGAGTTAAGGCATTGGCAATCAAAGCTATCAGTTTGTGGCAACCGTGGGCATCTCTGGTCGCAAACGGTCTCAAACTTTACGAGACGAGGGGATGGCCGACAAAATACCGAGGGGTGTTGGCCATCCACGCCGCCAAACGTCCCCTTTGCAAGCAAGGAAAAAGCTTGATCTCCCATTTCAATCGCTCGTTCAATCTGTCCATCGATGGAGATAAATTGCTGTTAGGTGCGATCGTAGCACTCACCGATCTGACCGATTGTTTAGAGATGGTATCCGAGACGAGTGCCACCGACGTGCCAAATTCGATTATTATCGAATCGGTTTCGGAATTGGAACGGTCGCTCGGCGACTGGCAACCCCAACGATACGCTTGGAAGCTGGAAAATGTCAGGGCGATTGAACCGATACCCTGCTTAGGCAAGCAAAAGCTGTTTACTGTTGAAATAATTACCCCTGATTTTTCGCTAACTGGCGGGTGAGTTAATCTAGTCAGTACCGCACCCATTGGCGCAGGGGTTTTTATCGGTGGCAACCCTACGGCCCCATAGAACGACCCGATCGCAAACTGATCTGGTCGAGCCAGTTCTAGTTAATGGCTAAACTTTTGACTATTTCTGACCAGCAATCTGGCAATCTGGTTTTACAGAAAACCTGCTTGATCGAGCCGAATAATTCTGGTTTTACAAAAAACTGGTTTTACAGAAAACTAGCTTGCGGAGTCGATTCTGTTTATCTGGTTTTATGGTAATCTGGTTTTACAGAAAACCTGCTTACCAGACATGATTCTAATTTATCTGGTTTTATGGTAATCTGGTTTTACAGAAAAATTTCTTGATCGAGCCGAATAATTCTGGTCTTGTGGCAATCTGGTTTTACAGAAAACCAGTTCACGGAATCGATCCAAATGTGACTGCAATTCTGGTTTTAAGGTAATCTGGTTTTACAGAAAACCTGTTTCCAGGAACAACGATGAAAAACAGAAAACCAAAAAACCAGAAAACCAGATGAAAATTATTACCGTTACCGGTTACAAAGGTGGTGTCGGTAAAAGCACCACCGCCGTGCATATCGCCACCTATTTCAGCGATCGAGGTCGGACGGTATTAGTTGATGGCGACCCGAACCGCACCGCTCTGGGTTGGGCGGAGAGGGGGGAGCTTCCCTTCACCGTCGCCGACGAGCGACAGGCGATGAAGATTATCGGCGGGGCGGATTTCGTCATCATCGATACTGATCTTACCCACCGCCCCCGATGTTCTCAGTCTGCAGCCGATGTTGGAAACGGCCAAGGACCTAGGAGACGCTAATTATCGCGCCCTAATCACGATCGTACCGCCGCCCCCGAATCGGGAAGGTGAAATACTGCGCCAAGATTTAACCGAGGGCAGTATCCCTGTTTTCAAGTCGATGATTCGCAGAACCGTCGGCTATCAAAAAGCCGCTTTAGCGGGTGTTCCCATCCGCAATCTCGATGATGCCAGGTTAAAAGCGGCATGGAAGGATTACAAAGCTTTGGGAGAGGAAATCTTAGCCATATTGGAGGCTTTATGACGACGGGCAGATACGGCGATTTAATTAAGAAAGCCAGAGAACCAGAAAACCAGAATGCCAATTTACCGGAAAACCAAAATACTGGTTTACCAGAAAGTCAGAATACCAGTTTACCAGAAAACCAGAATGAGCCAGAGGTGAACCTTTGTGTCAAAGTTCCCAAATCCCTTCGGCAACACTGGGCGGCGGAGGCCAAACGGCAGGGAACGACGATGACGGCGGTGATCATGGCAGCCCTTAGCGATCGATTCGGTAAACCAGATTAACAGAAACCCAAAAAACCAGATAACCA
>VYKQ01000390.1_pt1 | contig 8562 bp, 10 predicted proteins | sample 5114541 | NCBI WGS metagenome assembly VYKQ01 (sample SAMN12291801, study PRJNA351875) | freshwater metagenome | isolation source: freshwater lake | place: USA: Michigan, Baseline Lake | collected 2013-08-09
GGAAAAAGTAGTCAATCAGCTTTTAAATGAAGGGGGATTGATTATTAAATGGAGTAGAAAACTGAAAAATAAGGGTAATGCTGTCAATGTAACTTAAATGCGTAAAAGCTTATTCAAACAATCGATCAGGAGTTGATTGGCATCATAGTAGCGTTGGAGCATCTGCTGTTGCTCAGTCGTAAACTGCCAGGGTTGATGAATATTGCGATAATTGGCGATCGCACCCCGCAACTGTTCCACCCAGGCAGAATAGTTTTTCTGCCACCAGTGCTGAAGCCGTTCCAGGTTTTGACTCGGAGGTGGCAGTTGGTCTCTCAATTGTTGCAAAGACTTATAAAATCCAGCATCCAGAACCATCACCAGAATGTTGTTGAGTGCCTCGCTACAAGCATTGACATAGGCAAAATCCTGACTGTGGTCGATGGCAAACTCTACCAGCAAGTTCTCCAACGCCGCATCTAAAAACATCCCCTGATCGAGCGTGCTGGCTAAGGCAAAGCGATCTGCCGTATGCGGGCTTTGGGCAAGGGCAAGGTAAAACGCTCGTGCGGTCGCCACTTTGGTTTCGTCTGGGAGCTGCTGGGATTTTTGGCTGGCCCAACTCAAAAACTCTTGCAGATAGGAGTCTTGCGCGACTAAGGCATCAATTTGTTGCTTCATCAACTGCACCAGCGCATCTGCACTTCGCAACATGGCAGCCGTTAACAAGAAGACTTCGCGCCAGTGGGAATCGGTGATGTGACTCACCAACCCTCCCAGTGCTTGTTCTAATGCCTGCAAATTATGGCTGGCAACTATTTTTCGAGCCGTGAAGTATTCTTGAAATGCCAAATAAGAAAATGAAAAAATTCCTCGCGCCCGTTCTGCGAGGAGTCCATGCTGTGCCTCGATCGCTTTCAGCATGGCTTCGCTTTCGAGTTGGAGTTCCTCTGCTTCCAGGGTTGCACCTGGCAAATTCCGCAAATAGTCGCCAATGTATTGCTCAATCGTGCGTTGCTCAAAAAAATACTGCCCCTGTTCAAAAGTAACTGCTGCAAGCTGGCTCAACAGCCTCAATTTTTGGGGCAATAAAAACCCCCGGTAAACCTGATCGCGTTCGACTCCTCTAGCTTCATCCCATTTACCCAGCAGCAAATCCAGCCCTTGTTTATAAAATTCAGCCCGCTTGCTCGGAAATTTCCCTTGACCCTGAAACACCCAGCAAGCGAGATGCAGAAACAGAGGTGTCACCACCAGTTGCCGAAATTGCCAGTTTTCCGGCAAGTCCAACTTCTGCATAAACTGAGCCGACTGCTCCTGCCCCGCTTGAGCAGTCGTTTTGCTCAGTGCCACAAACCACTTTTGCGCGAAGGTGCTGATTTGTGCCTGGGTAAAGGGGGCAATTTCTACATCAGTGAAACCTCGAATCTGGAGTTTTTGGGCAGCGGTGCGACAGGTTACTACAAATCGATTGCGATGATACTTTTCTGAGAATTGGCGAATTTCTCTCAGAACCGCTGTAATGTCCTGGTTGAGCACTTCATCCATGTCATCGAGCAACAGCAGGACTCTGCCCGCTTGCAGTAAGGTTTCCAGCACAGACGGGTTGGAAATTCCAGCGGTGAGCAATGCCTGACGGATGTAGTTGAACAGGCTAAATTCACCACTGGGACTGGACTCCTCGGCAAATTCTCTCAATAAGATAAAAATCGGCACTTGATTCGCCGCAAACTCGCCTTGGTTGCACTGAATCGCCAGATGTTGCAAAAAGGTAGTTTTGCCAACCCCCGGCCTGCCCAAAACTCTGAGCTTTGAGTAAGTTTCAACAGCCTGCATTCCGGGTATTTGCTTCTGCTCAACCTCTCCCAAACCGACGCGCTCGAATTCAGCAGGACCCAAGTTTTGCAAATCGGCAATCTCCCCCCACTGTTGACTGGCAATTTCCGCCAAAATATTGACATCCACATAGATGTCATCAATGTTGACTGGATGGCTGATGTCTAGTAACTGCAAGATGCCGCACTGGTTTTGGATGGTGTCCAGGCGTTGCGCTCGCACCTCTTGCACCAGAGCATCAATATTAGTTTTCGCCAGTTCTCCTGGTTCAGGAAATTCTGCGGGCGGAGCGAGGGCAATCTCCCGCCAATCCAAATCCAGAATCGAACAAATTTCCCGGAAAACCTGGCGATCAACGGGTTTCCCTGTGAAAAACCGCCAAATCGGCTGGCGGGTCTTTAAGTTCACTTCCCCTGCTAGATTTTCCTGAGTCCACCCCTTGAGCGTAAAGGCTCGTTTAGCCTGTTTAATTCCCGAAGGGGAGGCCTGGAGCGATCTCTTGACCATACAATCCAATCCTCCCTATCGAGTCAGAATCAGTTCTGGTTGGGACGACCAGAAACTTCTAAGGGATCGTAGCCTAGTTGTTGAGTAATCCGTTCTCTGGCTAAGGCCCGGTACTCCCAAAAATGTTCTCCCGCCGCGCACAGACCTAAATACAGATTGAGAACTTGGGGCTTTTTTTGCCAAATCGTCCATAATTGCCGCCAAAACTGTCCCCGAATGTCCGCTCGGCGGATACCCTGATGCCAGATTAACTGGGTAATTAGCCGTAACCCCTTACCCACGGGAAATTGCATGGTTTGCTTGTGTTTTGACTGCAAACCCAGACCGAGACATTGTTGGAAACAGCGTCGGAGATAGTGGCTGGGTTCGTACAGCGTCCAGAAGCCTTCGACATACTCTTTGGCAATTTCGGCAATCGGGCGGGTGGGGATAAAATTCATCAAGCTATTCTGATCTCCCGTCGGATGGATGCTGTCACCCTCAACTAAACGCTGTTCTTGCTGGAGACGATGCCAAAGAGCCGTATTCGGCAAAGATTGGAGAATTCCTAACATGGGCTGAGGAATACTGGTTTCTTCCACAAAGGCTTGAATCCTTTCCCCCGCACCAGAGCGCTCTCCATCAAACCCCAAGATAAATCCAGCATAGATTAGCAAACCGGCTGCATTAATCTTGCGACAGGCTTCCACCAGTGGATTGCGAGTATTTTGCAGTTTGCGCGTCACTTGCAGACTATCTTGGTCAGGAGTTTCAATCCCCAGAAAGACAGAATAAAACCCCGCCTCAGCCATCAGGCTTAACAATTCATCATCCTCTGCCAAATTGACCGAGGCTTCAGTAATAAAGGTGAACGGATAGTCGTGCTGCTTCATCCAGGGAATCAAGTCTCTGAGAAAGCGTTTGACGTTGCGCTGATTGCCAATAAAGTTGTCATCGACGATGAACAACGAACCCCGCCAGCCTAGGTCGTAGAGAGTCTGCAACTCGGCTAAAGTCTGACTCGGCTCTTTAGTACGAGGTTTGCGCCCGTAGAGGGAAATAATGTCGCAAAATTCGCAGTTAAAAGGACAGCCGCGAGAGAATTGCACTGCCATCATTAAGTAATCGTCTCGCTGAAGCAGGTCGAAGCGGGGGATGGGGCTGAGGGTCACGTCTGGCTTGTCCCCAGAGCGGAAAATTCCCTGGCTTTGCCCTTGAGCGATCGCCGCCAAAAACAGGGGAACGGTTAACTCTCCCTCATCCAAAATGAGATAGTCCGCTCCAGAATCCAGGGCATCCTGGGGGACAGAGGTGGGGTAGGGACCGCCAACGGCGACTTTTTTGCCTAACTGCACGGCTTTTTGCATCAGGGCTTGAAAATCTGGCTTCTGGACCAACATGGCAGAGAGGATAACCAACTCACACCACTCCCAATCGGCTTCTGTTTCAGGATTGACGTTGCGATCGTAAAATCGAATTTCCCAGTTTTGGGGGAGGAGGGCGGCGACAGTAATGATGCCGAGGGGTGGAATGGTGGCTTTCAGTCCCGCGATTTCCATAAAGCGATCGTAAGACCAGAAAGACTGGGGAAACTCAGGGTAGAGTAACAGGGCTTTCATCGAAAAAATGGGTCTGAAACCCGCCCTTTAGCGATAACGGAGGGCGGCTTTATATAAGTTAGCGAGAAACAATTAAACCGTTAGAACGACGAATTAACTGAATCTTACTAACAGTTATCTGTCCCAATCGTTGACCATTGGCATCGCTTACAGATAGCTGTTTTTCGGTATCTCCACTAACATAACCAATTCCTTTGGGAGAAGAAATTAAATCTCCTTTACGGAACCCATGTCTTGTGGTAGAGCCACCATATTTACGTCGTTTACCACCTTTGGAAAAAACCATCAGGTGAAGTTGACGACGACTAATAGGAGGACGTTTGATGACAGCAAAGAGAGCGTTTGTTACATTAAGATAACCCTTCCAATCATATCCATTACCATTGGAATTGTGGAATGGCAAATAATCTAAAAACTGAAAACAGGCAAGAGCAATGCGGGAGCATCTCATTTATGCAAGTGAGTAATTATACTTGTCCCTAAAACTGGTTTCTAGCAAGGCTTTCAAAATAGCTTGACATAAAACCTGATTTAGGGGTTACAAAGGTGAGATGCTCCCCCACTGCTATTTTTAGCTTGACTGACATCTTCCTCGCTCCCCGATATCAGTAAAACATATTTGCCTGCTCTGATTTCAGCCTCGTATTGCAGTGCTTTATGCTTGGGAATGCCCAATCCCTCTGTTAGTCCCCCTGTTGCTGAGATTGCGGCCGGATCAAGGCCATCAGTAATCATTTTTTCCACATAACTCACCAGTGTTCTCGCAATCGGTCCGGCAATCAAAACAGGTCCTGGACCTGGAATAAATAGTATTCCAGCTGCTTCTGCTCCTACTAAGGCCAAGCCAACTGCTGAAGATGGTAATCTTCCGGGCAAGAAATGAGGACAGGGGGGTTGAACCCCTTCCGGATGAAGGGGTTCAACCCTTTCTGAGACAGGAGGTTGAACTCCTTCCAGATGAGGGGGTTGAATTTGGGTGGTAAGGAGGCTGCATCCCCTCTGGGTGAGGGGGTTGAATTCCTGCCGGGTGAGGTGGGTGGAAGTCTGCACCCTCTATGTTTGGGGGTATAATGGTTTTTAGCATCGAAGCCTTTTTTTGTAACTCCAATACAACTATGTCTGCTTCTTCATTGGAGGGGAATATACCGATGATCGAGTGAATATTTGTCATGAATTTCCTGTTTTTAGTACATAATTAGATTATATCCAACATTCCGCAGGTCAGATTCCACTTCATAAATATCCCTCTTTGGGAGTATCTCATTTATGCAAGTGAGTAATTATACTTGTCCCTAAAACTGGTTTCTAGCAAGGCTTTCAAAATAGCTTGACATAAAACCTGATTTAGGGGTTACAAAGGTGAGATGCTCCTTGCCAACCAAAGCGAGTATGGACTTTTGCCAATTGAGATAGTTGCTCAATCGCCCATTTCTGTCTGACCATAACTGGCGAAAAACCTTTTCTAGACTTAGCTCCTTTTCTACTGGAAGTTAGATCAATATCGGTTTTGACATACTCAAAGTAAATGTCAGTAATTGGATAGATTTTGGTTAGTTCGGAAACGACTCGAAGTTCAAGTTGACCCTTCGGCTTCGCTCAGGGTCAACGTCGAGCGAAGTCGAGACGTTGACGATTAGCTCTGATTGAGGGAGCTAATTTTCCTTGTCTTCTATTTGAGAATCGTTTTTGTCGATGCGCTCTTAGATTAAAAGAAAGTTGGCGGTTAATCCGTCTTTTTCTACGTCCTCTTCGCATTAACCGTCTATTGTCCAGGCGCTCTCTTACTCGCTTAAAAGGAAGTTCTAAGTGAGCCTTCCAAAGAGTAAAAAGGGAGGATTGAACGCCAATTCCAGAGAATAATTTACCCGGGTCAATACCAATAGCAATCGGTTGGGTTTTGTTGTTAGAGGATTCAGTGGTTAGCTGGACATAGAAAATATCTAAGTCGTTGAATTTACCGATAGCTTTTCCTTCCTTAATCCACCGTCTGTCCCGACTGGGTTTGGTGGGCATTAACGGTTTTCCGTCTTTTGAGATAACAGGAACTCTTGCCATGGAGATAATCCTTAAGAGTAAAGTTAAAGTACCTTCCCGCAACACAATCAAGATGTCTTGTCTAACAACGCTTTACCAATAAAGCTGAGAGGGAATCCGAACTAGGGAAGTATTCGGAGGTCTGTGCCAGATTGTGTCTCGATGCGGTAGTCTCTACTTGCCTCGCCTAAATTGGTCTAGGCAAGCCCCGTCCCTTTTAGGGCGGGGTTAGTGACGAATCAAATTATCTCAAACCCACTCAACGCTTCGACATTTTGTCGGAAAGCGATTAAGGCATGATTAGCTTGATACTCGACGAGACCAGAGAAGATCGCCTCCGAGACTTCCTGCGAGACAACGGTTTTGATCTCAATATTGGTGTTATAACCGACCATATCTCCCTGGCGGCTGCCGTGGCGACCTGCGCCCTGGGCTTGCGAGAGGGTATAGCCAGTTACGCCTAACTCTTGCAGCAGCTTGATCATGCGGTCTTGCAAGACGGTTTCACCAATGATGACAACCAGTACAGCCGGTTTAATGGGTAGGGATGAGGATGACATGGGCAACTCCTAAAATGGGTTTTTCGAAGACAATGCTATTGACATCCTCACCACGCCACTTTTTTAGGGTGGTCGCGTCAATGGGGTTGACGCAGATAGCGAAAAACGCTTAATTGCTTAAGTCTGACACTTTCGACCCGTCCGTTTTGAGTGTCCGAATGCCGGACGGCCACTTTGAACAAGTCGAAAAAATCTCATGTTCAACCTTATTTCCTAGAAAGTTTTACTCGTTCAAGGCCGAATTTGAAGTCTTTTCTGATACCTGACTGGGGTACGCTCAAGAGATGGCGATCGCCTCTGTTGTCGGTATCAAAATATTCTCGGAAATCGGCTTGGCATCGGGTAAGTAGTCCATAAAAAGCCTCATCTGATTCATTTGTACAGGACCAAAAATAGTGGCAAAAGAAACATCGGCTGCATCTCGTCCTGTGCCAACGCGAATTAGCCCGCTCTGAGGCACAAGGCGGGTAGGATCGAAAAGATACCAGCGACCCCCTAGATAAGCCTCAAACCAGGCATGAAAATCGGGGGGATTTAAACCATAGGCGTAGCCGGAAACAAAGCGTGCCGGAATGTTCAAAGCTCGACAAAAAGCAATACCTAAATGGGCAAAATCACGGCAAACGCCTACCCTTTCTATCGCTGTATCGCAAGCAGAAGTCAAAGAATCACTGCTACCAGAGAGATACAAAACATTGTCATAAATCCAGTTACAGATAGCTGTCACCCGGGAATAACCAGGGACTAAATTGCCAAATTCAGCCGCGACAAAGCGCAATAATCGATCTGACTGACAGTAACGACTCGGATAAAGATAGTACAAGATATCGAGGGGTAAATCGGCTGGCTTTACTTCAAAAACCGTACTGGGGTCTGAGTAATAAGGAGATAAGCCAACGGTCGCTCGATAGGAAATTTGCAAATTGCCAGGAGGGGCATTGAGTCGAAAGTATCGGTTTCCACTGACAGAAGTGATGTATTCCTCAATCGACCGTTGAGAGTTAGAATGGAGGTCTTCCTGAACAATAATCTGATGGTCGTTGCTGACAATAGCAACATTAAGAATTAGAGTGCTTGCTTGCTCAATGCTGTAGTTTAATTCACAGCCAAGCTCATACTGTAGCATATCGTTTTTTCCTGTCCTTTCAATACGAGCAGATGCTGGAGCCGAAGCCGATTGTAACGCTGCACCCACAAACAAGGCAGGTTCAAGGCTGTTCCCGCAGCGAGGTTTACCAGCACACCCCAGTCAGGAGTCCAGAGCATCGTCACTAACCAAAACAGCCAGATGGCGATGTGAACGTATTCCGCGCGACGGGTTTCAGCCAAAAAACGGGACATTACGGCACAGTCCCCACCGCCAACGGATGTTTTGCGAAAACCTCCTGGGAAGAAATCCCCTGCTTCTGGCAACCGATCCTTCCATCGCTTGATCCGCAGTACCCGATTGTACCATTGTCTATCTTCCCCCCAGGGTCGTGGCCGGGTCAGGCAGGTGTCCGTTTCTAGGAATTTCAGGGGAAGTCGTTGACATCCTCACCGCCGTAAACGGACGGTGATTCCCAAACCTCACGATTTGGGTTTCTGCTTCTTTCCCTTGCGGGGTTCCGCACCTTCCTTAACAGTTTTACTCTGTTCTGGTCTTATGGTCGCTCTACAGACTGACACCGCAAGTCCTGCGGCCAAAATGTTTTTACTAGCGTTAATAAGCTAAACGGCTTTTACTTCGGATCACCGATATAGACTCCAAAAGGGTTATAGCTATTGGATCATGCAGGTTAAGCGCCGTTTAGCTTATCTCGGTCATGGTGAGTCCCGCAGTCTGGACAGTCCCATTCTCGAACATTTAACGGCATCTTCTCAGCAATATACCCGCAATTACTACACCTTTTAGAGCTAGGAAACCATCTATCTATTTCGATGTAATTTCTCCCATACCAACGGCATTTATAGGCTAATTGTCGAGTGATTTCTCCCCAACTAACGTCAGATATTGCCTGAGATAATTTCGGGTTTTTGACCAGATTCTTGACGGCTAAATTCTCAAC
>VYKQ01000242.1_pt1 | contig 8416 bp, 9 predicted proteins | sample 5114541 | NCBI WGS metagenome assembly VYKQ01 (sample SAMN12291801, study PRJNA351875) | freshwater metagenome | isolation source: freshwater lake | place: USA: Michigan, Baseline Lake | collected 2013-08-09
GGAAAAAGTAGTCAATCAGCTTTTAAATGAAGGGGGATTGATTATTAAATGGAGTAGAAAACTGAAAAATAAGGGTAATGCTGTCAATGTAACTTAAATGCGTAAAAGCTTATCTAAGAAAAAATCTAGGGGATTCCATGATTGATAACGAACAGGTTTAATAACTTGCTATCTAAGAATAAATCAGTTACAATTCTTGCCAATTAACTTCGTCTGTGAGGAAAGCTGAGAGTGTTGTCAAAAAAAGCCAAAAGAAACAACCAGATGAGACAGATATTTTCTGGAGGAATTTTCATCACATCCTGTTTGGGGACAGCCATACTTTGCGATGGGGTGAAGGCCCTTCCTTCTCCCTTAGACATTGACGCTGGTTCTATTCGGGTATCCCAGGAAAAAATTATCATTAATTCCCCCGTGGAATTAGAGAGGAGAGAAAGAGTTCTGACAACCAATTCCTTCTTGACAACAGAGGGATTAGCCGATAGTAATCTGCCCTCACCCTTAGAAAATAAACTAGAGAAATCTTCCCTCGATACTTTAGCAACAGAAAAGACCAGGACAATTTCAACCCTAGAAGAATGGAAGGGGAATCTAGGGACAATGCAAGCGAGTCAGCTTTTACCAGCAGGAGATAATAACTCGCCAGAAGTCGAAAAATGGCAAGCACAGGCATCTACCCCCGTTGATCCCAATATTTCCCCCGAATTGCAGCGTTTACGTCAAGATTTCCTGATTGAGGAACCGCGAACCCTTTCTGCGAAACTGGCGGAATTTGTGGTTGCCCCTAGTGCCAGTATTTCTACTCCCATCGGTTTTGGAGCGAATTTTGGGCAGATTTTCGGTGGTTTCGGTTTCCAGTCGAGAACCCGTTTTACCAATCAAGCAGATGGTGGGTTAGCTCTAGGGGTCGGTTTAGGAGAACCCCAGAAAATTGTCGGTTTAGATGTAACTCTGGCGATTTTGAGCCTTTTTGGTGATAACGCCGGACGGGGTAGTTTTAGCTTTAAAATTCACCGTTCTCTGCCAGAAGGTTTTGCTGTAGCCCTAGGATTTGAAAACGCTATTAACTGGGGTGGGACAGATGGCAGTAGCAGTATCTACGGGGTGGTAAGCAAATTTTTTCAGTTAACAGAAACAACGAAAGAACCCTTTAGCCAATTGACGCTCTCCTTGGGTGTTGGTGGTGGTCGTTTTCGCTCGGAAGGAGCCATCGAAGATGGGGTAAATTCACTGGGTGTCTTTGCTAGTGCGGGTTTACGAATTGTTGAACCGGTCTCGGCCATTGTCGAATGGTCGGGTCAAGATTTAAACGCAGGTATTTCCCTGATTCCCTTCCCGAAAGTCCCCTTGACGATTAACCTTGCCGGTGCTGATTTAACGGGCAATGCCGGGGACGGCGCTCGCTTCGTCATGAGTATCGGCTACAATTACTTTTTCCCCCGTTAGTCGGTTTTTACATTGTCTAATTTAGTTTTTTTGAATGAGGATAAAGACCATGTTGATGAAATGGTTGACCAATTGGCAAGTTTCCCTAGTGGCGGCGGTTTTATTGACCAATTCCCTAGTCTCTCCCGTTATGGCACAAACCGGCAACCAATCCGATATCACCGGACCAATTCTTTCCACCAGTGATTTTGCCGGTCAAACTCTCCCCATCACCACCACCGTTACGGTGACGGGATTTCAGGGGGGAGAACCGGCTCAAATCTCTGTTAATCAGGCGGCTGCTTCTGTGAACACTCAGTTAGCTGATAATAATTTAACCTCCCCCACGGGTACGCCGATTCCCCCAGCCTTTCAGGAATCGATACTGAGCATCTTAACAGGAGATGCTCAGGCGGGTAATAATATCAATGCTGTGACCGCCGCTCTTTACACAGCCCCCGGCGCACCGCCATTAAATGTTATTGAAGACTTATTGGCCAGCTTAGAGAGACTGACCAAGGATGAGAAGGTAGTTCCAGCTAAATTGCTGGCGGCGGTGCAGGCCTATAATGTGATGATTTTAGCCAGTAACGAAGAGTTTCTCCGTAATCCTCCCGCAGAACTACGAGCAATTCAAGCATCCTTAGCTAAATTGGTGGAAGCCACTATTAGCTAATCAGAATTCTCCCTTCTGACTTCACCATAGTCTCCTTGGATTAGAGGGCTGTGGTGAAGGCTCGACGGTGGGCGCGGTAGTTGGTTGTGGGGGGGTTACAGGAGGGGTATTTCTTCCCCCTAAGGATTGTTGGAGCTTGTCTCGCAGTTTTTTGGCAGTATCGGAGTTAGGATTAATTTTGAGAGCTTGTTCGTAGGCAGCGAGTGCCTCTTGGGGGCGTTTCCAGTAGGTCAAGACCAGACCTTTACCGTGCCAAGCTTGATAGATTTGAGAATCGAGTTGCAAGGCTTTTTCATAGGCGGCATAGGCGAGGGCTAATTGTCCTAACCGCCACATTTTATTGCCTTGATTAAGCCAGTTTAGGGGATTAGTATCGTTCTTATTGGGAACTTCAAAAGCCTTGTATAATTCATCCCCAATTTCTTGGAAAGATAAGGCATTGGGGGGCGAATTTTCGACATTTATCTGCCCTTGAATGCCAGACTGGGGTGCTAATGTCAAAAAAGTAGTGATGGGAATAGCGAGACTAAAGCCAATTGGCACGGGAACCTTTTCGATTTTTTCGGCTTCATTTTGTCCGTGAACCGCAATGACTCGTCCATTGATATCTAACACTGGACCGCCACTCATGCCCCCATAGGTGACACTGGTATAAACTATCTCATACCCTAACTCCGGAGGAAATATTTTCAGCAAGGGTGTAATGTCCTTGGGTAGCACTTTCCCCACATTGAACAATCGTTTCCGCTTGCCGATAAATTTCGGGTCAGGCCATCCAGAAGCAAAAATAAATTGTTCGTCAGCTACTTGATAGTTACCCAAGGTCGCTAATTGATAATTTTGGTCGCTCTGAAACTGCACGAGAGCTATATCTACTCCGGGTAGTTTTTTGATGCTATTGTAATCGAGCGGATATTGCTTGCCATCCCAGGTAATAATTTTTAGTTGATCGTAATAGAACTTGCAGGCATCTCTAGCATCTTTACAGATTACATGACTGGCAGTAAGAACAGTATAAACCCTTCCTTCTTTGGCAATAATTGATCCAGAGCCATTAGAAGTAATTTTCCCATTCGCCCCCTCTTCTTCTGAGGGGATTAAAACGGTAATCTTTTCAGCAATTTTTTCTATCTGCTCAGTTGTTGATGCCTTAGCAATCTGAGGAGAAATCACAAACACCGCTATACTAACTAGGGCGGCGGAAATTTTCAAGAAATTGTTGCTCATTCTGGTTTAAAAATACAGTTGAGTGGAATTTACCAGAGTGGTGTGCGAGCGGGATTCTTTTCTCTTGGGGTTGACGGGGATGGAGAAGAAAAATCTTCCGAGAAAGTGGGTTCTCTATGGGTGGGAAGCGGTGGGGGTGACACTGGAGACCGTTGCCGACTGGAAGCAGATAGAGAAGATGACCCCGATTGTAAAAAAGTCCCGATAGGAATCGCCCAACTTAATCGACTCATTTGTTCCCACAGTGCCGGTGAAGTCACTGTTCCATCAGCAAAAACGTAGGATTTACCCCAGAGAGGATAAGCATGAATCCCGTTAATACCAATAACTTTACCTTGCCGATTCAGCAGCGGTCCGCCACTCATGCCATTTTTAATCTTATTGGTGTAGCCGATTTGGTAGCCTCTCGAAAAGGATTTATCACTCAAAAGCGACACTTTACCCAGGGTGAAGGTAAATCCCTCTTCTGTCGGGCGATCGCCATCGAAGGGAAAACCAGCGGCGAAAACTTGATCTCCGATAGCGAGATCATCGACATTAGCCAAATCAGCAATAGAATAAACTTGGCTACTGCGAAAAGAAACTAAGCCTAAATCATAATTATTCAAGCGAACTGTTCTGACCAACTCCCCCCGATGTATCTTGCCGTCAGGGGTTTGTATTTGCCAACCCTGAGAGCGATACCGCCCTAAAACATGGTCATTAGTGAGGACTTTGTAGGAAGCACCCTGTTTTTCGACTAAAATGCCCGAACCCCAGCCTTGCCCTGATAACACCTTAACGGTAATTGCTCTGGCTAACTGACGCAGCTGTTGTTCTGAAAGTTGTTGAGAGCTATGGGCATTGGCCTGGTTAGGTTCCAGAGCGGGAGCATAGCTTTGGACAGCAAGCAAAGGTGTTGACAGTCCCAATAATAAACCGCCCGCACCAGCCAAAATTCTTTTTATAGGCCGACTCACTTGATCACTACGCTCCCATCTATAGAACTAGAAAAGTTTACCAAACAGCGGGCGTTGGGTTTCCTTGCGTCAACCCAACCTACCTTATCTATAGAACTATAAAAGTTTACCAAACAGAACCGCCTGATGGTTTTTGGGGCGATTGTTCGGGAGAAGTCGCCGGCAGTGGAGAGGGAGACGAACCGGTAGCCAGATTTGTTTCCACGGGAACGCTTTCTAGGAATTTGTTGAAATGGACAGTGGCAGAATCCGATGAGCTTTCAAACAAAGGACTGCTGCTGGCTCCTTCCCGGATGTCAAATAGCTGTTGGATTTTCTCGGTTGCGTTTTCCCCGCTCTTGAGGGTAAATAATAGGTTACTGCTATTTGCCCGTTCTCGTCCATTACTAGGGGAATAGATTACCGGCAGACCATTGAGATAGCCAGTGGTAATAATATCAATTCCGCCTGGTCGAGTGTAAAGGGTATTGAATCGTCTAGTGACTTCTAGACACCGTTGCTGGGGAGTATAACCGGAACCGCTAGAATAACGAGAAACCCAACGAATAACAGCTTTGCGTTCATCAGGGCCGACTTTGACATAGGTTGTGGGAACTCCTACATAGGGGCCTGTCACTGGTAAAAGACACTCGAATCTGGTTTGAGCTTGGCTCGGTGATTGTAAGGTAAAGGCAGCTCCTACACCAATCAGACTAATAGTCAGAGTTTTTGTCAAAGTTTGTAGTTTCATTGTTCTTATCCTAATCCGGCAAAGTGACTCTATTATACACTTCAAAGGTAGCTTTTGTTTTTCCGTAAAATAAACAAAAGCAAGGCCTTTGCAACAATTCTTATTTTTTTGGATTAGCTTTTCTTCAAACTCCTTTAAGAGAGCAATCACATTAGTTCCTTTACCCCAAAGCGGACCAAACTTCTAACTTACTGACCACGCGACGAATCACCTCATCGGTAAACTCACTCATGGTCATTTGTCCCCCTAAATCGGGGGTTTTTTTGCCCTCGTGAATAGTTTCAAAGACACTTTCATAAATCGCCCGAGAAGCCTTGCGCGCTTCGCTAGTTTCGATATAACCTAACAAAGCTGCCGAGGCTAAAATCATCGCCATGGGATTAGCAATATTTTTGCCCTCTAAAGCGGGGGCTGTGCCGTGGGGAGCTTCTGCCATAATAGTTTTAACCGCTAAAGTCTCCTCATCAAATCCCAAAACTAAACTTTCGGCCCCGGCAATACTGCCATAGAGTTGCAAGACAAAATCCGATAATAAATCGCCATCGCGATTAAGGGCCGGAATCACCAAAGCTTCGCCGTCGGTTTGTAAAAGTAGAGCAAAAGTTGCATCAATTAACAGGGGTTGATAACGTACTTCCGGATGTCTTTGGGCTGCCGCGTCTAATTCCTCTTTAAACATCCCTTCGTAGGTGGCACTGACGGTGAATTTTGGGCCGCCAAATACCCGCGCCCCGGTTTTTTTGGCGTGTTGAAAGGTAAACTCGGCCACAGCGCGACTGGTAGCCCTAGAAATGCGCGAGGTGCGATAGGCAATTTCATCGCTGGTGGCCGTGGTTTCTCGCCATTCTTTAGCCCCGTAGGCATCATCAACGGCCATGCGGACAATGGCAATGGGAGAATAAACGCCCCCAATCGGACGAATACCGGGGATACGGCGACCGATGCGGAGAATTACCTGAGAATTCATTGCTTCTCTTAAAATAGCGTTGGGACTGCCCACATCCCCTTTAATTTCTGGGGTAATAGTAGCAGCTTTGAGGGCTAATCCGGTTTTGAGAGTCGCTTCGGCGGCCTCATAAACCACTTGATTGTTACTCTGGCGACGCTGGGCTAAACTAAGATCAAAATCGGCAAAGTTAAGCGGTTGACGAATTATCGAGGGCTGCAATACTCTCAGGGCTTCTAGTAATAGTTCTTCTCCAGTTTGGTCGCCGTGCATGACCACAATGGTGGGGATATTTTCCGTCATAATTTTTGAGTTTTAATAAAAATTTTCAAGTATATGTTAATGCTTAATTGTCTGGTTAATTGGCTAAAAAAGATACTTTTTATCTTAATTAATTCTGTAATTTTATCAATCTTGCAGAAAAAAATATATAATCAATATTATGCCCGATCGCTAATTTAACTTAGTCAATCGGGCGGTGGTGAGAATTAATTAACCCAAGATTTAGAAAGCTTGTTCAACTTCGGCAATTTCGGGAATCATTTCCCGGAGACGACGTTCGATGCCCATTTTCAGGGTTACGGTGGAACTGGGACAGGAACCGCAAGCTCCTTGAAGACGCAGTCTGACGACTGGCCCGTCGATTTCGACTAATTCCACGTTACCACCATCGGACATCAGGTAGGGGCGCATTTCATCTAAGACTTGTTCGACGTTATTGGGGGTCAGTGTTAAAGACATAATCAGCCTCTGGTCAGAGATTTATTACAGTGTAGTTACCTCGATCCTAACGCTTTTTGGGCGGGAATAACCCTTAAGATTGTAAAAGCTGCAGATTGGTAAAAGTGAATTCTGTGGTGGATTTTTCGCCCCCGGCGTCGATTGCGTTAATCACTTGACAGGAGGGTAAATAATAATTACCGATTTTTTCGTAGGTTTCCTTAAAGTCACGTTTTCCCTTTAATTCATCGGTTTTGGCATTGCGGAAAATGGCATTATAGCGAATAGAAATATAACCTTCCCCCGTATCGAGACTTTCCTGGGTATTAATAGTAAAAGCCATCGGTCCCATGACTCGACTGACTTGACAGATTTCCTGGCCGCGGACTTTATAATTAGACCCCATAGCATCGCCGGTGACAAGAATTTCTACCGCACCGGTGGTATCATCTTCCCCGAAATTAAACTGGTTTTTGCCGTGGGAACCCTCAAAATTGCCTCTTTTACGGTGAGTGACAATATCGCGCATTTGATTATAGATACTTTCTTGCACTTTCTCGTCATCAATGCCCGTTACTTCCACACTATAATCAGCATTAACTTGAATTTTGCCCGTATGGACTTCCTCTCCTTGGGTGAGGATAATATCAGCAGTGTAACCGGGAAATCCTTCATCCCAAGTATAACGGTTTTCGTAGGCGGAGCGGAAAATATCTCGGGCGTTCGTCGTGGCTACAGTCATAATTGCTTTACTTGTGTTGATAACTCTATTTATATCATTGTCGCTGATTTTTTCGCCTCTGGCCGAGATTTCTAGAAAACTAGATGAATTTCACAGCTTAAGGAAAAAGTCAGTTAGAATGGGACAATGACCCGTCCCCTGCTCGATTGCCATAAATCTAAATAAGCAAAAAATAAACATGAGCAGTTATGACAAAATTAAGTCCAAAAGTTAACGCAATTATTCGTTCTGGTGAACAACAAGGATATGTAGGTGAATGCGTGGAAATTTCGATTGTCACCCAGGGAAATACCTTAGACGAGGTGGTTAATAATCTCCAAGAAGCCATTTTACTGCATTTAGAGGGAGAAGATCCCAGGGAGTTCGGTCTAGTTGCCAAACCTTCTCTACAGATTACATTTGAGTTACAGCCAGAATATGCCTAAGCTGAAACAACTATCCGGCAAAGACATTATCAAAATTCTTGATCGATTTGGTTTTACTATTCACAGTCAACGAGGAAGTCACATAAAATTGCGTCGTGTCATCTCGGAGAGAAAGGAGACTTTAACGATTCCCAATCATCGGCAACTTGATCCCGGAACCTGTTACGCTATTTTTAGGCAAGCAAGTCAATATATTCCAGAATCAGAGCTTTATCTTTACTTCTATGACTTATAGAAAGTTAGGTAGTTGCCGGGGGCGCATCGCGATAGTATTTGATGATCAAAAATCGGGCTAAAATAGAAAAAACTCACCCTCAGCGACCAAGGCGATGGCAGCAGAAACGGCGAAAATCAAGCTTTATCGGAAAACCTATCAACTTCCCCGACTAAATCGCCCCGATTTATTAATTTTACAGGATCAGATTCAAGAAAGACAGCAACTGATTAAAACCGGAAAACGGGTTCGCAATACATGGCTAGGATTGAGGAAAAAAGAAGAACCCCTCGATTTCGAGGAAACCTTTCAAGAATTGGAAAGATTAGTCGGGGACTATAACCAGTTAATC
>VYKQ01000266.1_pt1 | contig 7910 bp, 5 predicted proteins | sample 5114541 | NCBI WGS metagenome assembly VYKQ01 (sample SAMN12291801, study PRJNA351875) | freshwater metagenome | isolation source: freshwater lake | place: USA: Michigan, Baseline Lake | collected 2013-08-09
CGAGGAAATTGAAGCTATGTTTGAACTAAGTGATTTAAAACAAACGAGAGTCTATCAAGAGGCACTGGCCGAAGGAGAAGAACGGGGTTTAGAACGGGGTCTGGAACAAGGTCTAGAACGGGGTTTAGAACGGGGTCTAGAACGCGGTCTCGAACAGGGGGAACGTCTGGTGGTGGAAAACCTGCTCCGAGTCCGTTTTGGTGAGTTAGACCCACCACTGCAAGGGATTATCAGCCGGATTTTACAATTGTCCCCAGAAGAATTTACCCCTTTACTTCTCCATTGTTCTAAGCAGGAACTCTTAAAGCGATTCGGTGTCCTTCGAGAATAACCGAAAAAAGACCATCCTGAAAAAGGATGGCCTTTTATAATAGTCAACTCGGATTCGTCTGCTTACTGGAAATTAAGCGACGATAGCAAAGTTGCTGGCATTTAAATTCAGAGCCGCAGTCGTCGCAATAAGAACACGATCAGCGCTGAAGTTACCATCAGCATCGTAGAACAACTGCCCGCTATCTTTGGCATAACCAAAGCGCACTAAGTCAGTGGCGGTCTGATTAGCCGTGAGGTTTGCGAAGGTATCCACGAGGATTGTATTAGCACTGTTAGTTGCACTCGCCACAGCACTAACCGTCAAGGCGGCTCCCACTGCCGGAGCGCCGGCAAAGGCGGCATTACTTAGGGCGAACACATCGTTATTACCTGCTGCGAGGCTGAAGTTATTGATCGTCACGCCATTACCAGCAGTGGCTTTATTCAATACGAACTGGTCGTTACCACCTTTACCATCCAACACATCTAGACCACCGTTGCCAGTAAGGGTGTCGGCTCCAGCACCGCCTGTCAGGATGTCGGCTAATGCACCACCAGTAATCTTGAAGGAACCATTGGTTTCATTGTTACCATCAAAGGTTAAGGTTTTGGTGGTGAAGGAAGAAGCATCAACAGTTAAGGTCGCACCACTTGCCACAAGGGTGTCCACAGTGGTGATTGTGGTGTTAGTGGCGGCTTGTTTAAAGATAATCGTCTCAACGTTGGTAACACCATCAAGGGCAGTAGTAGTCGCACCAACTTTAACGGTTAAGGTGTCATTGCCATCGTTTCCATTGAGGGTAACACCATTAATCTGATCTACTGCCGCCGTCAAGGTAAAGGTATCATCGCTCTTACCGCCGACAATCTGCTTTATACTAAAGCCAGCGGCGACGCCGAGATTAAGGGTCAGTTTTCCAGTAAAGTCAGTGGCATCCAGTCGATTAGTCCCGTCAAATACATCGATCTTGCCGTCAATGGTTAGGTTCTTGTCCCCAGTAATGACGAAGTTGCTCTGGGTTTGATTGAGTCGAAGGGTATTCGCAGCTGTATCAGCGTTAGACAGGACACTGGCAGCTTTAACGACTAGGTTGACCTTGCTTTTATCATTTAAGGTGGCCGTGATCGAGGCACCGGCAGTTGTCCCGTTCAGGTTAACGGTGAGATCCTTGCCAAGTACAGTCTCTTGTAGGGTGAGATTGCTAGCGTAACCAGCCACAAGATCGATGGCGTAGTTGTTAGCATCAATGATTATTAAATCACCTTTGACCACCTGTACTTGTTTGGCTTTGCTAATGCCTGCCAGTGCGACGGAAGCACCAGCAGCACCAGAGAATTGGATGGTCTCGATGTTTTCGATGGTTGGATTGACAGCACCAACAATCTGGGCGGTCAGTACGTCGTTGTCACTGGTGCTAGGGTCTTGAATGAAACTGAAATCCAAGAATGTCAAAGCACTAACCTTATCATTGGCTGTACTGAGAAACTTACCTTCGGGAGCGACTTTGCTGTTAGCGGCAGCTGTCAGTACGGCTCCATCCTCTAGCAAGGTGAAGGTATTAGCTCCGCCACCAGCGATAATATCCTTGATCGCCTGATCGATGGATGCCTGGGCCGCAGTGACGCTTGCGGCGGTGGAATCGACCGTGTCGATGATTTGCGATGAGGTGGCCAATACGGAGGGAGTGAGAGCGATGTTCGCGTTCACAAAGTCTTGAGTAAATTGCAGGGCTACGTCGGCGCGGTTTTGCAGAGCGACCCTGTCGGTTCCTTGCGCTCCTTGAGCCACTGCGAGGACAAATTGCGCCACTGATTCCGGAGAGCTATCCTGTGCGAGAACACCTGACCAGTACTCTAGTCCTGCCGGCTCGGCATCACGACCGAAGGCGTTCTGATAAATTTCGTTAATAAATTCTTCTGGGTTGGCCAGGGTGGGGGCTGCCAAGAAGGGGTAAAGGGCTTTAGCCTCCGGGGAGGCACCGAACTGGGCTGCTATGTCATCTATGGTTACATTTTGGGTCTGCCAGAAGGCAAGACCTGCGGGGTCAGGGGCGCGGTTAAAGTAGATGACGTACAAACCGACGATGGAGTTTTGATCTACGGTCATAATTTATTTTTCACTCCTCGAACAAAGTAAAAAGCTGTTCACACATGGCACATATACTAGCATAGATGACCTCAATTATCAAGCTATGGCAAAATTTTTTTTGGTGGGAGTAGTTTCGCTCAAGGTCTTCTGCCGTCGGTAATGATCGCTGAAGACTGATTCACGACCAGATTGAGTAGATTCTTTAAGACTTAAGGTTATATTCCCATCCCCCAGAATACACCCTGATTCACCTTGATTTGGCAATTCGGTTACAATATTTAAATTGTCTTAGTTTATCCACACATACCCAATATGTTAGTCCAACTTCCTCGTTCAATTTTGTCATCACAGGGCAGCAAATGTCTTGTTCGGGGAAACTTTATCAGAAAAAAACGGTCTTAACAGCGATGCCATCCCAGCCTGATGGCACAGGAACCTGTAAGATGGGATTGGTAGCCACTATCGAGGAGCAAGATTCTCAATCAAGGCAGTTTCATCTCTCTCGGTGCGGGAATAAACGAGAATATTAAACTTAATTTTTTTTTCTATGACTATCGAAACTTACTATCCCAATCTAAATGTCAAGCATTTGCTTGGTAAAATTCGCCAAGAAGCCCTGCGTCAAAACCCAGATACAGGGGTTCCCTCAGTACCACCACCACCGTCAGCGACGGGGGAATTAGTCCTGAAGGGGGATTTTGATCGGGAAGCAATTAATAATCAAATCGATTATATAGAGGGATTTATCAAAACAGCCGAGTCAAGAGCGGCAGTGCGTGACCAACTACCGGATAAATTTGGGCGTTTACCTTGGTTATTATTTAAACCCTTGCAAGCTCTGGCTTTAAAGATTCTCAATACCATATTTCGCGATCAAAGGGAAGTGAATTTCAATCTGGCCAGTGCCTTGCGAGAATGCCTACAATTAAATCGACAGTTATTATCAGAGGTGGAAAGTTTGCGATCGCAATCCCATCGGGATTTAGAGAATTTAATGGCGGTTAGTCAGAGTTTATCTGGTTACGGTCAAGAAATTGAGCGAGAAATGCAAAGCCAAATCGAGCAACTGGATCAAAAGCGGGATCGGATCGCTAATCAAATTCAAGAGGGACTGCAAAGCCAAATCGAGCAACTGGATCAAAAGCGGGATCGGATCGCTAATCAAATTCAAGAGGGACTGCAAAGCCAAATCCAACACCTCGATCGAGAACTGTATCAGAAGACCGAGCAATTGCAGGAGTATCTAGAAACTCAAATTAAAGATAGTAATGAGAAGAATTTTCAAAATAGCCATTATTTAAAGATAGATTTACTGCAACAAAAGCGCTTAATTAATAAGTTTTTAGAAGTGACAGCAGGAGGGGAAGGGATATCTTCGAGGGAACCAGCGCAAATTTTTGCGGGAGAGTTAGATCATTCTCTAGATGCTTTTTACTTCGCTTTTGAGGAGCGTTTCCGCGGCAGTCGCGAGGAAATTAATAGGAGATTAGAAGTATATCTTCCCCGACTCAGAGAAGCACAAATTGCTCCGGGAGACTCGCTAATTTTAGATTTAGGTTGTGGTCGGGGAGAGTGGTTAGAGCTTTTGCGAGATAATGGTTACAGAGCCAGAGGTATCGATCTAAACCGAGTCGTCATTGAACAATGTCAAAGTCGAGGATTAGAGGTTTTAGAAGGAGATGTTATCGCTTATTTGCAATCAATGCCAGATGACAGCGTGGCGGTAATCACGGGATTTCATATTATTGAACATCTACCCTTTGAAATATTAGTCAAGCTATTAAATGAAGCATTTCGAGTGCTGCGCCAGCGAGGTTTGGTTATCTTTGAGACTCCCAATCCTGCTAATGTTTTAGTGGGGAGTTGTAATTTTTACTTCGATCCAACCCACCGCAATCCTCTACCCAGTTTGATGACTCAATTCCTAGTGCAATACTGCGGTTTTGCCGAGGTAGAAATTCTTAATTTAAATCCTTCAACGGAAACTGCTATCTGCGAAGACTCGGAAATCGCCAAGCGATTTAATGAATGTTTTTATGGTCCGATGGATTATGCGATAATCGGCTATAAACTGTAAAAATTAGATTATTTTGAGTGCTTATCTATGCGAATTATTATTGCCACAAGTCAAGCCCCCTTTATTTATGGTGGTGCGGAAATTTTAGCCACACAATTGTGTCAATCACTACAAGAAGCAGGTCACGAAGCTGAGATAGTAGCAATACCTTTTCGGTCTGATCCCTTAGAGAGAATATTAGACACAATGTTAAGCTGTCGCTTGCTAGATTTATCAAGTTTTTACGGACAGAAAATTGATCGATTAATCGGACTAAAATTTCCCGCCTATTTAATTCAGCATCCCAATAAAGTTCTATGGTTATTGCATCAACATCGGCAGGCTTACGATCTCTGGGGTGGTGAATATGATGGTTTAGATATCAGTACCAACGGGTTAGCGATTCGAGAAAGCATTATCAGAGCTGATAATAAAGTTTGTGCCGAATGTCAAGGAATTTATACAATTTCTCAAAAGGTTGTCCGCCGTCTGAAAACCTATAATAATGTTGATTCTATCGCTGTCTATCATCCCCCTCAAGATGCAGATTCTTTTTATTTTCAGGAAGAGGAGGGTTATTTCTTTTTTCCCAGCCGCATTAATCGGATTAAACGACAGGAATTGGTGCTGGAAGCTTTAGCAAAAACAACTCACCCCGTGCCAGTTATTTTTGCTGGTAAAGCCGAGGGTAATTTTGACGTTTATTTGCAGGAAAAAATTGCCAAGCTGGGACTAACAGAAAGAGCCAGGTTTATCGGCAGAATAACTAATGAACAAAAAATTGTCTATTGTGCTAAATCCCTAGGAGTTATCTATCCACCTTTTGACGAAGATTACGGATATGTCACCCTGGAAGGAATGTTAGCTTCTAAACCAGTGATTACCTGCCAAGATTCGGGAGGACCCCTGGAATTTATTCGTGATCGAGAAACCGGTTTAATTGTGGAACCGACGGCTAATGCTCTAGCAGCAGCGATGGACGAACTCTGGGAAAATCGGTCTTGGGCAGCAAAATTAGGTCAATCTGCTGGTGAATACTACAAAAGTCTCGATATTAATTGGTCAAACGTTATCAAAAAACTACTCGCATGAAAATTAATTGGTTTTCCCCTTTACCTCCCGCTAAAACTGGTATCGCTGATTACATGACTTGTATCTTGCCAGCTTTGATTAAAAATTGTCAGTTAGAACTATGGACTAATCAAAAAATTTACGATCGAGAACTAAACAACTATGTCAAAGTTAATTCCTACCATAGAGATAACATAATGTGGTCAAAAATTAACCAAGCAGACATAAATATTTATCATATTGGTAATAACCCAGATTTTCATGAGGATATCTGGCGGATTAGTTGTCAATGCCCGGGTATAGTTGTCCTTCATGATTTAAAGCTGCAGGATTTTTTTAGTGAAATTGCTAGAATCAATAATGACCGAGATGGCTATCTTAATCAAATGTTCTATTACTATGGAAAGGAAGGAAAAATAGCCACAGAAATGTGGTGGGATCAGAAAATTACTATGCAATTTATGGCTGATAATTATCCCCTGACTCCTTTAGCGTTAAAAAATGCTATTGGGGTGATTACTCACAGTCAGGAAGGTTATCGTAAGTTTCAGCAAGAAAATGCGCTTCTTACTGCTTATTTTCCCCTACCCTATTCTAGATGCGATTTGTCATCAAATTACGAATTGCAGAAAAACCGGGATTTTTATCAACTAATTGTTTTTGGTCATATTGGAAAAAATAGATGTGTTGATATGATTCTGGATGCTTTAGCTAGTTTTCCCCAAAAACAAGCTTTTCGCTTAGACATTTATGGAGAATTATGGGATAGTAATTATCTCGTTCAAAAAATTAATAGCTTAAATTTAAATAATTTAGTAACCTTGCATGGTTTTGTTACGGAAGCCAAATTAGAAACCGCCTTAGCTGACGCAGATTTAGCAATCAATTTACGTTATCCTACTATGGGAGAAGCATCCGTCAGTCAGCTGCAGATTTGGAGCCATGATTTGCCAAGTTTAGTGACTAAAATAGGTTGGTATAGTGAGTTGCCAGAAAATACCGTAGGTTATGTGACTGTTGGCAACGAAATCGCCGATTTACACCAACATTTCTCTCAATTTCTTCACGATCCGCAATTCTATCAGACTATCGGGAAAAATGGTCAAATTTGGCTAGAAAATAATCATTCCCCCGAATCCTACGCTAGAGCCTTGGTAGATTTCGCTCAGGAAGCTTGTCAACAAAGATATCGTTATGCGGCCAATTATTTTATCGAAAAAGTAGGCAAAGAAATTAGCTATTGGAATGATGACCAAATCTCGGATTTAGAGTTAAAATCCCTAGCGGAAACCATTCATTTTCTAACCAGCTAAAGTCTTTCCCCATCAGGAATTATCATCTTGCCTTGGCAGACTAGAACTGATGCACCACCCACAGAAACTTCCGTAATGTCACGGTGGTTTTTCTGGAACTTTAATTGTAAACTGCTGGGTCTGCCCATTTCCACTCCTTGGATTATCGTCCATTGATTCATCCCTTCCCTAGAAGATTCTAAGGCCCCTAAGTAACCTGCTAAAGCGGCCACAGCCGAACCGGTAGCCGGATCTTCCATAACTCCTAAACCGGGGGCAAACATTCGCCCATAGAGACGAGATTGGGGTGATTCTGGGTCAAAACAGCAGACAAAAAGGGAATTAGCGGCGGATTGGCCTAATAATGATGACCAAAGACCTAAATTAACTCTGATTCTCCCTAAAATATCTCGATTTTTGACGGGGATGAATAAAAAAGGGAGACCGCAGGAAAAGGCGCGGGGGGGATAACCGGGTAAGAAATCGGCAACGCTTAGGGAAAGAATCGCCGCTAAATCATCGAGAGCATAAGTATCCGTCACTAATTCTGGCAATTGTGCCACTTTTAACTCACTATAGACGGGTTTTTCCCCGTCCCTGCTAATTTTTACCGGTACTAAACCGACTCCTTCCTCCAGATAAATCGTGGTTTCTTGGTGGGGGGGAATAGCAGCGATTAGGGCTAAAATATAGGCTGTGCCGACGGTAGGATGACCAGCAAAGGGTAATTCGGTACTGGGGGTGAAAATCCGGACTTTTTTAGTGCCTTGGGGCGTTTCTGGCGGAAAAACGAAGACTGTCTCCGAGAAGTTAAATTCGGCGGCGATTTTTTGCATCTGGGTGCGGGTTAATCCAGATGCTTCCGGAAAAACCGCCAGGGGATTACCGCCAAAAATGCGATCGCTAAAAACATCGGCGGTATAGTAGGAATAGGTAGGCACGCGGGGAATAGGGCAACAATTATCGGAGAATTTTCTTATCGAAAATTTGGGTTAAAACCCCGTCGTTTTACGACGGCTTTTCTTGATCTTTAATATAGCACCTAAGAACTTCCAATGGCGCACCTCCTACAGAAGAAACAAAATAACTA
>VYKQ01000268.1_pt1 | contig 7773 bp, 6 predicted proteins | sample 5114541 | NCBI WGS metagenome assembly VYKQ01 (sample SAMN12291801, study PRJNA351875) | freshwater metagenome | isolation source: freshwater lake | place: USA: Michigan, Baseline Lake | collected 2013-08-09
GTTATTATCGTTCTATACCCCAATTAAACCAATATCTTCTCGTCAGTCAAGGGGAGATACTAATAGAATCCTATAGCAAAACATCAGAAAATCATTGGTTACTGCAAGAATACACCCCAGCAAGGGGAATTATATCGCTAGATTCCTTAGGAATTAGCTTAAATCTTGCCGATATTTACGAAGGAATTGATTTTAATCTCAACTCCTAACTTTAGCTATCTTTTAAGAAGACGTACTAAAAACAATTTTACCATCTTTTACCGCTACTAAACGCAAAGTTAAAGGTCCAGATGTATTCGTTTTACTAGCAGCAATTGCCTCAAGTGTCTCGATAGAATTACCCGACTTTTTGACTTGACCAATAAAGTTAACTACCGTAGTTAATAACCCATCTTCCACTTGAATTGACCCTAAAACTCCCGCACTTCTAGCGCGAAATTGAGCCGAAGCTAAAAGTAAATCTAAGCGCTTTTGTAGGTCTTCTTCTGTCATATTTTGGGGATCGATAGAAACGGCAGCGATTACCTGTTTCTCCTCAAAAACTCTTTGATTGGGAACCACATCAGCAAAGACACGAATCTCGCTTTCTCCTAAGACATAATTACCTGCTGAAAGGATTCTCACCACATATTCTTTACCGTCCTGTAATTGTTGACTTAACTGTTCTACCTGTGCTTTTGTGATCTTAACTAAACGCTGGTCAAAATTAGGCTGATTCGGTTGGGTGGCACGGATAGCATTCATATTCGCTTCTCGCAATAACTTATCAATAACAGCGACAATAGCTTGGGGATCAACAATACGAAAAGCTCCAAAAGATAACACCTGTCCCCGGAAAATAGCGATTTGTTTTTCCCGCAATTCTTGATAGGTTTGATAGTATTGTTCTAAAACTTCCACTTCCCGCTTAAGAAAAGCCATTTGGGTTTCTAAATCTTTTAATTTTCCCTCACGCTGTTCCAAAGCTAAATTTTTATCCACAATCGAGCGATCGAGTTCTCCAATACGTTGATCCCGGCGATCAATTTCTAGCTGTAGGGTTTTTTGTTGGATTTCCAACTGTTGAAGTCGCGCTTGTCTAGCTGTTAATAACTTTTGTTGATTAGCCAACTCTTTATCTCTAACTTGAACGGTGGTTTGTAGTTGATTTATCTGACTAGAAAGAATTGATTTTTGTTGGAACAATTGATCCCGTTGACTGGTTAACTGTGCCTTTTGATTAGTTAAAATGACTCGTTCATTGTTTAAATTAGCCACTTCCTTACGAAACTTTTCCAACTGTCCCGAAACTAATCGCAAACGTTGACGAGAAGCTTGATAATTTTTGTTAAGAACCTCTAGACGTTTCTGCACAGCTATCTGTTCACTTTTAGCCGTTTTTAAAGCCTTTTCCACCTGATTTTTCTGTTCGGTGGTTTTTCTTACCTGACTTTCCAAATCCTTAATAGCGGCACGACGTTCATTTAAAAGACGATCCAGTTCAAAAACCCCTTGACGCAGGGATTTACTAGAAGCAAACAAGACAATTAAAGTCGAACCGGCGATCAAAATTCCCGTTACAATCGTCATTAAAGTTGCGGTTTGTTTCGGACGCAGATTAAATAAACGCATCCTTTTCTTACCGATACGACTCCCTATGCGATCGCCAACCGCCGCTATCAGACCACCTAAAACCACGATGGCCAAAACCAAAATATAAGCGCTAGTCATCCAGAATTTAAGTAAATTGTTGACTGAGAGCGACGGGATTATGGACAGTAATTTTCTTCTTGTAAATTGAGACCATTTCTTGATCCCGCAGCTCTCCCAATAAACGGGTGACAGTGACGCGGGTAGAACCGATCGCTTCTGCGATCGCTTGGTGAGACAATTTTAGATCAACCCGGATGCCATCGGTGGTGGGAACCCCAAAATCACGACAGAGAATTAATAAAAAACTGACCAAACGTGAACCCATATCCCGGTGAGCCAAGGTTTCGATCATCATTTCCGTTTGCAGAATCCGCGAGGACAACCCCTGCAGCATCAACATTGATAAATCGGGATTATTGCGGAGCGATCTTTCTACTTGCTCGATCGGGGCCGAGAGTAATTCTACCGGAGTAAAAGCCACGGCATGATAAAAACGATCCGATCGCTGACCGGTGAGTAAGGATAGCACACCAAAGACGCTATTTTCCCGCAGTAGAGCCACGGTAATTTCTTCTCCCGCTTCATAGACTCGCGATAACTTAACCGCTCCTTTAAGCAAAAAATAGACTCTTTCGGCCGGATCTCCCGGGAAAAAGATCGTTTTGCCACGCTCGAACAATTCCACCACCGGGGGGAAATTGCCGCTGCCGATTCGACGGAACACATCTGCTAGGGGTTTGTCTTGTATTAGGGATAAGTCCATCTCACATCCAAAAAAGGGGAAAATTGTTTTTATTATGCAACGAGTGTCACCTCTATTAAACATAACCGCTGCCTAAACTGGGAAAAGTTTTGGGCGCTTTTTGCCAGACAATGGGGAAGGGGTGATCATGGCTGCCCCCTTATCTGTATCCCTATTATACCGAATCTCGCTGGGGTCGGCTATTGGGGAGATTTTTGTAAGAGAAACGAGAACTATGTTAGATTTAACGGGAAAAAACGCCCTAGTGACAGGAATTGCCAATAATCGCTCGATCGCTTGGGGAATTGCCCAACAACTCCATCAAGCTGGTGCAAATATCGGTGTCACCTATCTCCCCGACGAAAAAGGCCGCTTTGAGAAAAAAGTGCGAGAATTGGCCGATGAACTTAATCCCGCTTTTTATGTCCCCTGCGATGTCCAAAATGACCAACAGGTAGAAGATACTTTCGCTACAGTGGCGGAAAAATGGGGCAAACTGGATATTTTGATTCACTGTCTCGCTTTTGCCGATAAAGAGGGTTTAACGGGCGATTTTACCGCCATTCCCCGGGAAGCTTTCACTAAGTCCCTAGATATTAGCACTTTTTCCCTAACCCGTCTAGCGCAATCGGCTAAACCTTTGATGACGGAAGGGGGAAGTATTATCACTCTTACCTATCTCGGTGGTGTAAAAGTAATTCCTAACTATAATTTAATGGGGGTAGCAAAAGCCGGTTTAGAAATGAGTGTTCGCTATTTAGCCGCGGAATTAGGGGGCCAAAAGATCCGAGTTAACGGTATTTCCGCAGGTCCAATTCGCACCTTAGCATCTTCAGCCGTGGGGGGAATTCTTGATATGATCCATCATGTGGAAGAAATCGCTCCTTTACATCGCACCGTGACACAAATTGAGGTGGGAAATACGGCCGCTTTTTTAGCCAGTGATCTTTCCAGTGGTATTACCGGACAGATTATTTATGTAGATTCCGGTTACGAAATTATGGGAATGTAGTTTTAAGTAGGTAGGTGTTAAAAACCATCAGCGCCCCCCTTATTAAGGGTAGTAGGGTTGATTCATGAATAAACCCTACTATAAATCAACCCTAGGATCAAGGGGGGATCAAAACCTTCTAAACAGGATTTAGTATAACTTTTGGATATGGATAAAGCTGGTATTCCTATTAGTTCGCTTCAAATAATTTCCAAATCTCTTTAATAGAAATATAGATACCGAGAAGAGCAGCTAACAAAAGAAGGATTTGACTATCCGAGCCAAGGCAATTCTGAAAATTTTCATCGGTTAACACTTTATAGACCACCTTAGACATGGCAAATACAGCCGATAAACTCAACCCAGAAACGAAAAGAATTTCTAGATAAGATTTATTATTTCCCCGTCTTGGCTGTTTTTTTGTAACCAGTGCCACGCTTGCGGTAATGACCAAGGTTCCGATTAACAAAAGAAAGTTTTCAATGTTAACAATCTTCATCAAAAATTTATGCTGATTTTGTTTTTCTAAAGGTAATATACCATCCGCAGCCCGCCGCTAATATCGCACCAATAAACGCGCCGTAAACTCCCGCAATCGCTCCCCCTAGGGCCGCACCTCCCACCGTTACCACCATCAGGCGATCGGCTTTATCCCAAAATCGAGAAGAAGTAGCACCCCCCTTATCAAGGGGGAATCGGGCTAATTTTTGGGCAGTTTTTACCCAATCTTGGCTAGGAATAACATCATTAATAAATATGGTCTCGAAATCTAAACTATCGGGAAAAATGACGCTTAAACTTTTGGTGCATTCTTGGTTAGCATAGGCTGCGTCTAATTCTTCGATCGCTTTTTTATAAGCTTTTTCTAGGGGGGGATAATCCTTGATAAGTTGCCGCAATTGTGTTGCTGCCTGGGGTTGTTCTTCCCTTAGTAATCGTCTAATTGCTTCGAGCGATCGCTGTAGATATTCTGGCAAGGGTTCAGTCTGCTGTGCGAGGGCGATTAGCAGCGCTTCAAGATCGATAATTGTTTTGGGAATTTCCATAAGTTTAGTCCTGTCCAGTCAGGGTATAGGCTGCCCAATGGTAAGGATCGCTATATTCTGTTAGTTGATCTAGCCCTATTGTACTGCCTTCCTTCAAAGTATTCGCCGCCCTCACCTCCAGTCGATCGACCCCTTCCATTAGGGAGGGAAGTAGCCGAAGTTGCTCGATCCAGTCAGCTAGTTGCTGCCAAGTGATATTTTTTAACCAATTTTGTGTATTTTTCAGAGCTAGAGCCGGGGATTCACCCGCTAATAATCTTTGATAGAAGTTAATCATAAACCAAGCGCTAGAAATCTCCTTCACCGGCCAGAGGGTACTGACCACATTAGTCGCACCCGCTGCCCGGAAAGCACTGACGAGGCCGACGTATTCGGTGGTAATGCCATCCTTACCGGTGAGAGCAGTTTCACAGGCAGCCAGACAGACGAGACGGTAACTAGAGAGGTTCAGTCCGTTGATATCCCGGACGGTCAATAAACCATCGCTAAGGGCGATCGCAGAGGCTTGGGGGCGAAAAGAGTCATAAAAGCCGTGACCGGTGAAATGGAAGGTTTTATAGGCATTTTCGAGGGCTTTGCGGACATTTTCCCGTGAGGCCTTTTTCGGGCTAATTCTCGCGCTCGGTTGCAGGATATGGCTAATAATCGCCGATTCCAGTTGGGCGAAATCCATCGGTTTTTGCTCCGTTTTGGGGTCTTCGACACTGAGGAGGGGAGAATAGGAGAAATCGCCGGACTGGGGACGCAAACCGACCTGAGCAGAGGGGAGATAGGTAGCGGTGTATTTTTCGGGGAAGAGGGTATGTAGGGGGAAGCGGTGCAGATCCCGGTGGGGGATGAGAATGAGGGAATTAACGGAAACCGGCAAATGTGCGAGAATTTTATCGATCTGTAAAATCCGCTTTAATTCGGCAAAACGGTCATTAAGTGACAATCTCCACGGATGATTTTGTTTATTCTCCGTTTCTTTTTTACTAGCATAGTCGCGGTATTGTTTATCCCATTCGGTTAACCAAGTCCGAAACTGTCGCGCCTGTTGATAACGTTGCTCTCTTTCCAGAATTACGGGATCAGCGTCTGCGGTGATAATAAATGTGGTGAGATTGTCCTCGCTGAGATACCAGTAAATAATCGCCTTATTCGGACTTGTCAGGCTTTGGATAGTGGCATAATCGGGACTGGTGGGGTTTTCTTGCCAATTATCGAGAATCCAAGTCAAGCAACGATTTTTATAAAATTCTGCCTGTTCAATTGCGTCTAGGGGATGATTTTCCTCGATCAGTAAATCGATTTCTAGGTGACTAAAACTGCTGAATTTTGCCTCAAAAGCGGGTTTATCGCCTTTCTGGGCGCGTAGTCGGTTGAAAAGGTCGCGTCCCTGTTGTTGATAGAATCGCGCTTGAGTGATTTCCTGTAAGGAAAGATGAGCGCGGATCAATCCTTGCAGAATTTCTAAATGATCTTCGGGGAAGTCTTTTTCGGTGAGAATCGGTAAAGCGATTTGATAATGTCGGATTGCGTCGCGACAATAGGGACTAGCTTTCCCTTGATACTGGGAATGTTCCAGATAAGCTTCCCCTAGATAGCGATAAATTTGCCCCCACGGAGGCGATCCTTGAACGAGGTGGGGAAGTGCCTCCCGGAGGCCGAAAAGATGGGGTTCTCGGTCATTAAGGGCTACTATCGGTTTACGATAAATGAGAGCTTCTAGACTAGGAGTAGAAATGCGATTTTTGCTCAGAGAACAAATGTCCCACCCTCGGTTGTACCAAGCTTGATGGTAATCGGGTTTAATTTCTAAAGCTCGATCGTAAGATGCGATCGCTTCTTCATACCTTCCTAAATTACCTAACGCAATCCCTCGGTTGCTCCAAGCTTCATGGTAATCGGGTTTAATTTCTAAAGCTCGATCGTAAGATGCGATCGCTTCTTCATACCTTCCTAAGTCATCTAACGCACTCCCTCGGTTGCTCCAAGCTTCATGGTAATCGGGTTTAAATTCTAAAGCTTGATCGTAAGATGCGATCGCTTCTTCATACCTTCCTAAGTTACCTAACGCAACCCCTCGGTTGTACCAAGCATCAGGGTTATCGGGTTTAATTTCTAAAGCTCGATCGTAAGATGCGATCGCTTCTTCATACCTTCCTAAGTTACCTAACGCAATCCCTCGGTTGTTCCAAGCTTCATCCTTATCGGGTTTAATTTCTAAAGCTTGATCCCAGGATGCGATCGCTTCTTCATACCTTCCTAAGTTACCTAACGCAATCCCTCGGTTGTTCCAAGCTTCATCCTTATCGGGTTTAATTTCTAAAGCTCGATCGTAGGATGCGATCGCTTCTTCATACCTTCCTAAGTTATCTAACGCATTCCCTCGGTTGGACCAAGCTTCATGCTTATCGGGTTTAATTTCTAAAGCTTGATCAAAGGATGCGATCGCTTCTTCATACCTTCCTAAGTCATCTAACGCAATCCCTCGGTTGGACCAAGCTTCATGCTTATCGGGTTTAATTTCTAAAGCTTGATCAAAGGATGCGATCGCGCCGATCAAATCCCCATTCATGTATTTCTGGTATCCTTGCTCAAACCAGAATTCGGCATCCTGAACAATCGGGATATTATTAGCAGTGGATAGTCTTTGAGTTGTTGAAGTTTTCCCTTGATTCAAAAGTTGATAGAATTTTTGGACTTCCGTTAAATCCGTCTCCGTTGAACCTAGATTTTCCCCCTCCACACCAGAAACATCCCTCACTGCGTCGCGTAACTGGAGGCTAATCCGTTGGGACACTTCCCCCAGATTTCCCGTCATCACTTTCCCTAAAGCCGCCAAATCCCGCCCTAAAGTTTGATAATCTTCCGGATACTGTAGCCATTCCTCGCTTTTGACCCCTAGCCACCGCGCCAGCTTTTTATCGTCACAATAGCGACTGTATAGCCATCCCCGTAACCCACCGGTAGTGGTTCCCGCCGCCACCTGCTCGAATAAACCCATCAATATCCCTTCATATTCGCCATCACTGGGTTCTGGAGGCGATTTTTGGACTTTTTCGGGGTTAACTGCCTTCGGACTGCCTATAAAGAGGGATTTTAGCCAATTCCAGAGCTTTTTTAGTAAGGATAGCATCCAAGAAAGGGGGAAAGGAAGATAAGGAAATTATATCGTTGCTGCCGAAATCTGAAAAATATCCTAGCGATCGCTATCTTCCGGCGAACGAGCCACTTCTAAGACCTGTTCGAGAGATAATCCCAGAGAAGCGGCGATTTCTTCGGGATTAACCCCCGCTCGCAATAATAAGGGAACAGAAGCCAATTTTCCGATGATTTCCCCTTCTTGGCGACCTTCTTGGCGACCTTCTTGGCGACCT
>VYKQ01000287.1_pt1 | contig 7207 bp, 8 predicted proteins | sample 5114541 | NCBI WGS metagenome assembly VYKQ01 (sample SAMN12291801, study PRJNA351875) | freshwater metagenome | isolation source: freshwater lake | place: USA: Michigan, Baseline Lake | collected 2013-08-09
ACGAATAGGCTTTTTCCATGTCTCACATTCTGGCATATATTTGGTAAATGCGCTAGTATTTAACGGTAAAGCCGTCGTAGAACGACGGGGTTTCAGACCCAAAATTTTCGATGAAAGTGTCTCTGTCTTGGGTGAAGATTAATCTATTTTTGGTTTTTTGCCCAATTTAATTGATTCTGTAGCTAACAAAATTGATTCTAAATGATGGCGCTTCTCCACTTGACCGAGGAAATAACCTGTCATCATCGCTGAAGCGAGAAGATTAGCCAAATTCTCGCGGTCGGTGGTAATTTGTACCGCAAAATCCTCTGAGGGCAACATTCCCACCAATCCCTTGACGTTTTGCGAGATAATATCTTTAATTTCGCTACTGACCGATTGGGCTATTCTCTCAAGGGTTTCAGGATGCTGCTGCTGGAGATACTGCATCAGACAGTTATCATTTTGTTCTTCGGTTTCCCAGGGAAAAAAATCAGGATTAAAAGTCATCAGAACTCCCACGCTGTAGTGGTTATTAGATTTAGGTTAACAAATCGCTCTTCTTGATTGCCCGAAGTCCCCCATCTTCCTCAAGTTTAGCTCAGTGATCAGAAACATCTCCCCATAATATACCCTCTCTCTCCTTATTCCTGATCGGTAGGTTCCAGAATACCCTGTTCCCTAAGATTGTCAACCTCGAAATATTGATGAAATTTATCGGTTACTTCTAACCAGTAGGATCTACCTTCATTTTGCTTGCGTTTTCTCACAAATCCTCGTTCTACCAATTCCTGAACCTGTTGATAGGCCGTACTGCCCCGTAAATTAATTAAATCCGCTTGTAAAATCGGTTCTTTTAGTGCGATCGCTGCCAAAGTACGGAGGGCTCCCGTACCTAATTCGGCCGGGATCAGGTCTTCGATCAAATTCTGATAAGCTGACCGCAATTGTAAACTATAACCGAGGGGGGTTTCCACCACTGCCAAGGCACTATCCCGGTGGGCATAATCGGACATTAATTCGATCATGGCATCTTCCACCGTCAAGCGATCGCTGTTAGTTAATGTCACCATCTCGGTTAAGGGGACAGGCTGCCCTTTTAGATAAAGTATCGCTTCTAGACGGGTAGCTAGTCTGATCTCCTGGTGGGGTTCCGCGCTCAATCTCGACTACCTAAGTTTAGACAATGATTTGATATTCTACTAGAAGACGAACGAGAAAATTATGGAAACTTTTTGGAGTCAGGTTTTAGACTTTTGTTATCAGGCTACCGGCCAGGTTGGCGATCGCTTACTGGCTGATTTTGGCAAATTACAGGCCACCAATAAAGCAGACGGGACTTTAGTGACGGCTGCCGACCGTTGGTCCGATGACCAATTGCGATCGCTAATTGCCAGCACTTTCCAGGATCATGGAGTCTTAACCGAGGAAACTACCCATATTTTCCCGGAGCAAGAATGGTGTTGGGTAGTGGATCCGATCGACGGCACGACTAATTTTACTCGCGGTGTTCCCATCTGGGGCATTTCCCTGGGACTTCTCTACCGAGGGACTCCCGTGTTCGGATTTGTTTATCTCCCCTGCCTTAAACAGGCCTATTATGGTTATTGGTGCGGTGAGACGGGTTTAACCGGTCCGGTGGGGGCCTACCGCAACGGTCAACCGATTCACACCAGCGACGATTTTCCTAGCAAAAATCATCTGTTTAATCTCTGCGCTCGTAGCACAGATGTATTAAAAAATCCCTTTCCCTGCAAAGTGCGGATGATAGGAGTGGCTAGTTATAATCTGCTTTTGGTTGCCGATGGCACAGTCTTGGGAGGAGTGGAAGCAACCCCGAAAGTCTGGGATATTGCTGCGGTTTGGGCAATTCTACAGGCTGCGGACGGAGTATTTATCTCTTTAGGAGAAAAGATTTTTCCCTTGCGGGTAGGGGAAAATTATCGGGATCGATCCTATCCCTGTTTAGCCGTGGCTCGATCGAATTTAGCGCCGGTTTTCTTGCCTTTAGTCGGTTTTCTCAAGGATGCCAATAATTAGCTTCAGTGACGTTTGTTTCTTCGGGTTAAACTAGCAAGGGAATTTGACTGGGACGCTGATAATATCGAGCATATTTCAAGACATAATCTAATTCCAGCAGAAGTCGAGTAGGTTTTTCAGGATACAAGAAAAACAGGGACGGCATCAAGGAAGACAGAGAGGGAAAAACGTTAGGCTATAATTGGGAGGAGCTATGGCGGACCTATTTTATTTATTGTCTATACTCGCCGGGATCAAAAAATTCGAGTAGTTACAGCTAGAGATGCCACCTTTTCTGAAAAAAGACTCTATCGGAGATGAACAATTATGACTCAATCTGTACCCAAAAAACTGACAGAAATCCATAGTTGGGAAGAAGTTCCTGATTTTAACTCCGAATCAAAAGAAGCGGATTATTGGGCTAATCATAGTTTGGCGGCAGATTTTTTTCAGCCGCCACAATTTATGAGAATTATTCTTGAAGAGATACAATTGTTGCTAGAACAATTAGTGGATTGTTTAGGGGAAATACAAGAATCAGGAAAATGGGAAGCAGAAAAAACAGCCGCCGATTTTCTCAGATTAATAAGACGAGATATTGAAGGGATTCTTTGTCTAGCTAATCAAGATCTGCGTCTGCTGCCGCCAGCTTTAATTATTGCTCGATCGATCCTTGAAACCTTTGGTAATTTAATGTGGATACTTGATGAGACCGATGCAAATCAACGAGAAATAAGACTGGTAAGGATGATCAATAAGGAGATTAAAGAAACTGAAAGATATATCAAAAACCTAAAGGAATTAGGTTTAGGTTCGTCTGAGACAGATAAAATTAGTGCAGATAAGCAATTATTAGAGAAATATAAAAATGATATTCTATCCAATTGTCCTCAACTGGAGAAAGATAGTAATAATAATATGCCTACTTTTAAACAAATAACGGCTGAAATTAATAGGCAAAAAATTTATCTATGGTACGCCAGCTTATCTCACTCGACCCACGCCAGTCATGCTGCTACTTGGATTTATAAGGAATCCCTAGGCAATAGCGGAACTTTTGGGGAAATTATTAAAGCATATCATTGGTATACACCCTTGTATATTTGTTATTACACCCTTTGTATAGCTGGGAGAAAATTTCTGCAAGAATTTGCCGGTAATCCCGACAGATTTATTGATGGAGAAATCCAGAATCGTCTAGAAAAGGCCTTAAAGTCCTTACAAGAAAACAGAGAGCAGTAACGACAGTTAATCAAGTTAAAATATGTGCATTTCTTCTAATTCTGACATCGGTTTTTGACTTTTTACTTTAATTATTTGACTCATGAGTTTTGATACTTCCTCTCTCAGCGAACGCAACGATAAAGCCGAAGTCTATCAGCCAGTAATTATTCGCCTCGAAAATGTGTCTAAAATCTATGGCAGTGGCGAAACCATGGTTAAAGCCCTTAATAACATCAATTTAAGCCTAAAAAAAGGGGAATATTGCGCGATTATGGGGGCTTCGGGTTCGGGAAAATCCACAGCGATGAATATTATCGGCTGTCTTGATCGTCCCACCTCGGGGTCTTATTATCTAGAAAATCTGGACGTTTCCACGCTGCCGGATGGGGATTTAGCTCAGATTCGCAATCGTAAAATCGGCTTTGTTTTCCAGCAATTCCATCTTCTACCCCAGATGAGTGCGCTAGAAAATGTCATGTTACCGATGATTTATGGTGGGGTTTCTCCCCAAGAAAGAAAGGAAAGAGCGATCGCTGCTTTAACCAAGGTAAAATTAGATAATCGACTGCACAATAAACCCAATCAATTATCGGGGGGACAACAGCAGCGTGTCGCTATTGCTAGGGCAATTGTCAATCAACCTATATTATTACTTGCCGATGAACCGACAGGGGCGCTCGACTCGAAAACTACCCAAGAGGTGATGGCTATTTTCTCGGAATTGAATAACAGTGGCATTACTATCGTGATGGTAACTCACGAGGCTGATGTGGCGCGTCACTCTGGACGCATTATCTGGTTTAAAGATGGTGAAGTGGTTTATCCTAATCTCGCACCGACGGATTTACACGAGGTGATTGGGTAGGGTGGGAATTTTTTGGTAATCAGTGAAAAGAAAACGGCAACTTCCTAATTAAAAACCACGCTTCCCATCATCGCTGTTAGGGATTGGGAAGAAAACCAAAAAGTTTAGCTGCCCCTCCTAAAATGGCAACGACCAAAGCGATTAAAATCCCTCGATTGGTAAATTCCTGATTAGCGACTCTTGCAGTTAATCCTTTAATTTCTGTGGTTAGTCGATCGTCTAAGGTTTTAATCTCCCCTTTTAACTCCGATTGTCCTATCTCTAGCTTGTTAACATCTCTTTGTAGAGAGTCTATTTTCCCCTCAATCCTTGTCAGAACAGCTTCTAGGGAATAAGTCACGGTTTCGTTAGACATTGGCTAAACTCCTATATTTTGATCAGGGTAATCGCCTTATTTATGGGTTGCCACCGAGTAGAGAAAATCTAATGGCGACGGTGATTATTGCCCCGATGCCGGCACTAATTCCCCCAACAATCAGAGGTAAAATTAACCCCCGAAATCCCTGTAAGTCAGAAACAGACTTAACTAAAATAGATTGCTCGTTTTCTACTTTTTCTAATCTTTTATCGATTCCCTCAACCTTAAACCCTAAGGCTTTAATCTCCCCTTTTAACTCCGATTGTCCTATTTCTAGCTTGTTAACATCTCTTTGTAGAGAGTCTATTTTCCCCTCAATCCTTGTCAGAAAAGCTTCTAGGGAATAAGTCACGGTTTCGTTAGACATGAGCTAAACTCCTATATTTTCCTATGTTGCGATCGCTGCAGTGGAGTCCCATTCTCATAATTCTCCAGGCTGTACTCGGTAGCGATCATATTAAAATAATCACACAATCAATTAAAAGTATAATAGGGTCTGCTGAATAAATCTAAAAACCTTGTTGGGTAAGACTTTTAGACTTTTGGGAAATCAAAAAGTACCGGACATGGGAGTGATCGGGGGTAAAATTCAGGGACTTTTTCCCTGAATTTTAGGTAATTGACCCCCTCAAAATGGTTAAAACCCCACACCCCACACCCTACACCCCACACCCACGAAAAACTTTTTCAGCAAACCCTATAATAATAACCCTAGATGATTTAAAGTTGAACAAAAAGACTCTTAACAGCCAAAAAAAACAGCGTTTCCTCTTCATGAAGAGGAAACGCTTTCTAATTAGATTATTTTACCTATTCTCCCGTTTAGATTATTTTACCTATTCTCCCGTTGCCAAAGCGATTCGATCATCTTCCATTAGATTTCGGGGGCTTTTAGGGAATAAAGGGAGAAACTAGCGGTTTTTGCCTTTGCCTGTTGTACTAAACTGGGGACAGAATTACGCGCTAGGGCGGTTAATTTATTGGTAGTAGCATCGTAAATTGTCGTGGCCACTTTGGGATAGAGTCCAATGCCGATAATTGGCACTAATAGAGAAGCGATAATAAAGACTTCCCGGGGTTCCGCATCCACTAAGGCATGGTGTTCTTCTAATTCCTTATTTTCCGGCCCATAGAGAATTTCTCGCAACATGGACAAAAGATAAATCGGGGTGAGAATGACACCGATAGCCGCTAAAAAGACGATAATAACGCGGAAAGTGGGACTATAGGCATCACTGGTGGCAAAACCGATAAATACCATTAATTCCGCCACAAAACCGCTCATCCCGGGCAAAGCGAGGGAAGCGAGGGAACAGGTGGTCCACATGGCAAAAACTTTCTTCATTTTCTTGCCGACACCGCCCATCTCGTCTAACATCAGGGTATGGGTGCGATCGTAGGTACAACCGACCATAAAGAATAAACTCGCCCCAATCAGTCCGTGGGAAATCATCTGTAACATCGCCCCGCTTGTACCAATATCGGTAAAGGAAGCCATACCAATCAGCACAAATCCCATGTGAGAGATGGAAGAATAGGCAATTTTGCGCTTAAGATTGCGTTGGGCAAAGGAGGTTAAGGCGGCGTAGATAATATTAACTACCCCTAAAATCACCAAAACGGGAGCGAAAACGGCGTGAGCCTCGGGTAACATCCCCATATTCATCCGTAAGAGCGCATAACCACCCATTTTAAGCAAAATTCCCGCTAGTAACATATGGGCGGGGGCAGTGGCTTCGCCGTGGGCATCCGGTAGCCAAGTATGAAGGGGGAAAATCGGCAGTTTTACCCCGTAGGCAATCAGAAAACCGGCGTAGAGGAATAATTGCAGTTTCAGGGGGAAGTCTTTACCGGCAATAGTCACCATGTCAAAGGAGACGGTATCGCCATAAAAAGCCATCGTCAGCGCCGCTACAAGGATGAATAGGGAGCCTCCGGCGGTGTAAAGGATAAATTTGGTGGCTGCGTAGAGACGGCGTTTACCGCCCCAAATAGAGAGGATGAGATAGACGGGGACCAATTCTAATTCCCAGACGAGGAAGAACAGTAACAGATCCTGTACGGCAAACACCGCAACCTGTCCCCCGTACATCAACAGCATCAGGAAGTAGAATAGTTTCGGTTTAAAAGTGACCGGCCAAGCCGCTAAGATAGCCAGAGTGGTGATAAATCCCGTTAAGATAATCAGGGGCATTGAGAGGCCATCGGCTCCTAAGGACCATCTTAGGTCAATTTCGGGCAACCATTGGTAACTTTCGACTAATTGCAGATTGGGATTAGCGAAATCGTAACTGCTATAGAAAGCGTAGATAATTAGGGCAAAGTCGATTAATCCCACCGTCAGAGCAAACCATCTCACGGTTTTACCGTCTTTATCGGGAATTATGGGAACCAATAAAGCGGCGACGATGGGAAAAAGGATGATGGCAGTTAACCAAGGAAAGTTCGTTAGATTCATCGGCTGTTTTAATATTTATTTAATCGTCAGAATCGAGAAATTAAGCTAGGGCTTTTTGGCGGTTTTACCGGGGAAAACTGGCTTTTTTCTCTTGTTCTCGCGGTTACAGTTAACTGTACCTAAATCAATCTAGCAATTATTTTCCTGTCCTTGTCTATTAATATTGTTAAGTTTCAAGAGACTTCTGCCCTAATTAATTTTTGAGAGTTCAAAAATGGGAAAAATAGCGATGAAGTTGCAGAAAATCTCTAAATAGGGTCTGCTGAAAAAGTTTTTCGGTGGGGGTTGGGGGTTGGGGGTTGGG
>VYKQ01000345.1_pt1 | contig 7179 bp, 6 predicted proteins | sample 5114541 | NCBI WGS metagenome assembly VYKQ01 (sample SAMN12291801, study PRJNA351875) | freshwater metagenome | isolation source: freshwater lake | place: USA: Michigan, Baseline Lake | collected 2013-08-09
CAGAACAGAGTAAATCTGTTAAGGCAGGTGCGGAACCCCGCAAGGGAAAGAAGCAGAAACCTAAATCGTGAGGTTTGGGAATCACCGTCCGTTTACGGCGGTGAGGATGTCAACTTCTACTACTAAAATTCGCATGGTCTAGAGATGGAGTAAGCTGGAAATAGTGTCAGTTAACTGCTGATGAATTGGCTAAAACAAGGAAAATGGATCGCGGGAGGTTTCGGGCTAACTGTCTTATTGATGGGAACTATTAGCCTAGTTTCCTATCGCAATACCCTCGCCCTGCGTCAGCGCGCTGCCGAGGTGGAAGTTACCTACGAGATCATCGATAATCTTACTAATCTTTACTCTAACATGACCGTGGCCGAATCGGGAAGACGGGGTTATATTAAAACTGGCAGCCCTAGCGAGTTAGGTCGTCATCGTCGAGCGATCGCTTTGATGAAATCTAACTGGCAACTCCTGGCCAAACAACTAGAAAACGGCACAGATTTCGAGCGGGAAATGGTGGCTCAGATCGGGGATTTAATGTATCGGCGAATTGCTTTATTTAATCAATCGATCGCCACCTATAAACCCGATCAGTCCGATGATATTTCTCAAGATGCAATCACGGTTAAAAGTGTCGAGTTCCGGGATAAGTTTCAAAATCTTCTTACCTATTTACAAGCTAGTCAGAAAAGGAATTTAAGAAGTAGCATCGCTAGTTCTAGGGATAGTATTCGCGAAAATTCTCTGTTGGGTTTACTGGGAACTTTTACTAGCTTTGGAATTATTTGCGGAGTTTATTTTTTAGTTTTTTGGCAAGAGAAACGGCGACAGAAAAGTGAGAAAATCCACCAGTTATTACTACAAGAAAAAGAACTTTCCGATCTAAAAATACAGCTTTTTTCCATGATATCTCATGAGTTTAGAACCCCTTTAACCGTTATTTTTTCTGCCTCGCAGTTATTAGAAAATGGCTTAAAAGATGCCGATCAGTCTAGCAGAAAAAACCTATATAGAATCCAGTCTTCTGTCAAGCTAATGAATCAATTCTTAACAGATATTTTGATTTTAACTAGGGCAGAATCTGGGAATCTCAGTTGTCAACTAGAGCCGCTCGATATTGAAGCTTTTTGTTTAAATTTAGTCGAGGACTTTCAATTTATCAATAAAAATAATACACCGATTAAATTTGTCAGCGAGGGATTGATGATTCGTCCCTATCTAGATGAGAAACTGCTCTACTCGATTTTAAGTAATTTACTCTTAAATGCGATTAAATATTCCCCCACGGGAGCAGGGATTAGTTTGATTTTGGGGAAAGATAGCGATCGCATTGTTTTTCAAGTCCGGGATCACGGGATCGGCATTGCCGAGGAAGATAGAGTTAAGATCTATGAACCCTTTTATCGGGGTCAGAATGTGGAAAATATTATCGGCACCGGATTGGGGTTAGCAGTGGTTAAAAAATGCGTCGAACTCCACGGTGGCGAAATCGCCCTAGATAGCCAAGTGGGTGAGGGAACAAGCTTTACCGTCAAACTGCCCATTTCACCCTAGTTCCAGCTTGAGCGGTCTAAAGATTACAAAATGTAACTTTCTTTCTTCCGAAACAGGACGAAAGCAACGGAGAATTTTTAAGTAAGTAGTTATAATTAAATTGAAGATAGATTTTGCCTCTGATCCCCCCTTAATCCCCCCTTGATAAGGGGGGTGCCGATCCCCCCTGCCCCCCTTGATAAGGGGGGTGTCTGACAACTTTTAACACCTACCTACTTATCGAAAATTTGGGTTAAAACCCCGTCCTTTTAGGACGGCTTTAAGCTACAATGGAAAAAGCGATAACCAAGCTAAAAACTGAACCTTGACAACAGATAGTAGGGGGTTTTGGGAGGGCATCCGGACACTCAAAACGGACGTGGAGAAAGAGTCAGACTTAAGCAATTAAGCGTTTTTCGGTGAAGCGTCAACCCCATTCAGCGACCACCCTAAAAAAGTGGCGTGGTGAGGAATTGCCGTCCGTTTTACGGCGGCGAGGATGTCAACTTCTAGATTAATCGATCGCAAAGTCCAATCTCGATCGACCCTAAAACCACCACCAGTGCCTTATCGCGGCCCGAATTAGTCCAAAATCAACTCACTCCGGGTTGATGGCATCGAAATTTTAGGCAAAAATAGGGCTTTTGCCGTCAAAAAAGCCTACATTTTGGCTATTTACCCCCCGGTTGACCCCTGATTTTTGCAGTCGGTTGACTGCCCTGGGGAACTGGTAACAGTTTCCTGATAGGATAAGGTGACTTGGGATTAACTTATGGTGTCGAAAATATGTCTCTAAAACCTTACATTTCTCGCTTATTAGCTTTGGTTCTCGTCCTGGTCATCGGATTGATGGGTTGTTCTAGTAGTTCGCGGTTAACCGGCAATTATGGACAGGATACCCTGACGGTGATTGAAACTTTAACCACAGCCCTTGATTTAGTCAAAGATGACCCGAATAAAGCGGCAGTTGAGTCGCAAGCAAAGGAACAAATCAACAATTACATCTCCCTCTACCGACGAGATAAAAAATCCGGGGGTTTGCGTTCTTTCACTACTATGCAAACAGCCTTAAACTCTGTAGCAGGTTATTATACCGCCTACGGTTCCCGTCCCATCCCCGACAAACTCAAACAACGTTTAAAACAAGAATTTAAACAGGTACAATTCTCTCTCCAGAAAGGAATTTAGATACAGTTATCAGTTATCAGTTATCAGTTATCAGTGATCAGTTATCAGTGATCAGTTATCAGTGCAACTCGACCTAATATTATAAGCTGTACTGAATTTAAACTGCGTCTTGGAAATTTTAGTACAAATGCTCGAACTTCCTCTCCCTACTCCCAACTCCGGCACTCCAGTGCAGTCTTAACGAGTAATTTAGATAGTCAACAGCTGGGTGGGATTGTTAAGTGACCGGTATTTAAGTGCGAGTAACAGTGCTGTCTTTTCCCTGATTACTGATGACTGATTACTGTTCACTGAAATGACTCTGGCAAAATCGGGCCAAATCCGGTTAGACTAGAAATACAAAGCGTATTATAAAAAACTACAAAATTGATTGAAGACGAAACCCTAGAATTATTGGAATGGCCGCGGCTATGTCAACACCTAGCTACTTTTGCAGCGACTAAACTCGGTGCGATCGCAATTCGTCAATTGCCGTTACCAGAAAGCAAAGAGGAAAGTTTAAACCTACTCTGCCAAACCAAAGAAGTTTATAGCTTAGAACAAAAATTAGATAGTCGTCTTTCCTTTGATGGGATTACCGACATCGGAGATGCCCTAGAAAGGGCGCATCTGGGGGGGTTATTATCGGGACAGGAACTTTTAAATATTGCCACGACTTTAGCGGGAGTGCGACGTTTACGGCGTTTAATTGACGAACAGGAAGATATACCAGTTTTAAAAGAGTTAGTAGCCGAAATTCGCACCTATCCAGAGATAGAACAGGAAATACACCGTTGTATCGATGAAGATGGCCGGATATCCGATCGCGCTAGTCCCCAATTACGGGAAATTCGGGGACAAATGAAGGTGATTAAAGAGCGAATTTACCGAAAATTACAGGATATCATCCAAAAACAGGGCGGTGCCATCCAAGAAGCGGTCATTACCCAAAGAAGCGACCGCTGGGTGATTCCCGTCAAAGCAGCGCAAAAAGAGCAAATACCCGGGATAATTCACGATACTTCCAGCACAGGGGCGACTTTTTACATTGAACCTCACTCTATCGTTGACCAAGGCAATCAACTGCGGCAATATCGTCGTCAGGAACAAATCGAAGAAGAAAAAATCCTCCGGCAGTTAAGTAATACGATCGCCGAAGCTTTTGAGGATTTAGAATATTTACTAGCGATCGCTACTAGGCTCGATCTGGCCACCGCCAGGGCCCGTTACAGTCTATGGTTAGAGGGTAATCCCCCCCGCTTTATCGATGGTTCGGAAACGATTACTTTGCGGAATTTGCGTCATCCCTTGCTCTGGTGGCAAAAACACCACGAACAGGGGGGGGATGTCGTACCAATAAATGTGCAGATTACCCCAGAAATTCGCGTTGTTGCCATCACCGGACCAAATACCGGCGGAAAAACCGTTACTTTAAAAACTCTCGGATTAGCGGCTTTAATGGCGAAAGCGGGCTTGTTTATTCCGGCCCGGGAACCGGTAGAGATACCCTGGTTTGATCGCGTTTTAGCCGATATCGGGGATGAACAGTCTTTGCAACAGAGTTTATCGACTTTTTCGGGTCACATTCGCCGGATTGTTCGCATTTTAGCGGCTTTAAATTCTCGTTCCTTGGTTTTACTCGATGAGGTGGGAGCAGGTACGGATCCGGCCGAAGGAAGTCCTTTAGCGATCGCTATTTTACAATACCTCGCCGATCATAGTTTACTAACGGTGGCTACCACTCACTACGGGGAATTAAAAGCGTTAAAGTATCGAGATTCTCGCTTTGAAAATGCCTCGGTAGAGTTTGATGATCGCACTCTTTCCCCCACTTATCGACTATTATGGGGCATTCCGGGGCGTTCTAATGCTTTAACTATTGCCCAGCGTTTGGGATTAAGTCCCGAAATTGTGGCCGAAGCGAGAAATCATCTGGGGGGGTTGTCGGAGGAGATAAATCAAGTAATTGCGGGTTTGGAAGCGCAAAGACGGGAACAGGAGTCAAAAGCTAAAGAGGCAAGTCAATTGCTCCAACAAACGGAGAAATTTTATACAGAGGTGTCCACGCGGGCCAATTCTCTACAGGAGAGAGAGCGAGAATTAAAGCGTTATCAGGATCAGGAGCTACAAAAGGCTTTATTATCGGCAAAAGCAGAGATTAATGACGTTATTCGCCGATTGCAATCAGGAACAAAAACTGGTAAGGATGCCCAAAAAGCCACCGAGGAATTAACTGCGATCGCAGAAAGGGTATTACCAAAAACGGAAAAAACTAAGGTTAATTATCGTCCGCAAGTGGGGGAAAGGGTACGCTTGCCCAATTTGGGACAAACTGCCGAAGTTTTAGCAATTTCACCGGAATCAGAGGAGATTTCCCTGCGTTTCGGTATGATGAAGATGACCCTACCCTTAGATCAGATCGAGTCTTTGGATGGTCAAAAAGTGGAAACTGCGCCAAAACCTGTCAAAAATGTGCCACAAACTCCCACAAAACCCCAGGAGACTCCTTTAATTCGTACTGCTAATAATACCGTCGATATTCGCGGTTCAAGGGTGGCAGAGTCAGAAACGGATATCGAACAGGCGATCGTCCGTGCCACCCCCTCGGGTATATTATGGATTATTCACGGTAAAGGTACGGGGAAATTGCGTCAAGGTGTTCACGATTTTTTATCCCGTCATCCCCAGATAAAACGCTTTCAATTAGCACCCCAAAATGAGGGCGGTTCGGGGGTAACTATCGCTTATTTAACTTAGGGTCTGCTGAATAGGTTTTTTAGTGGGGACAGGGTACACCCCACACCCCACACCCCACACCCTACACCCTACTTCATGGGATATAAGCTAAACGGCGCTTAACCTGCATCATCCAATAGCTATAACCCTTTTGGAGTCTATATCGGTGCTCCGAAGTAAAAGCCGTTTAGCTTATCCGTAATTTAATCTTTTCTTAACTTCTTTTTACAAAAATATGATACTGTTTACGTGTACCCTTGTGAGATTTTATGAACTTCAACAAAATTGGTCTCGTAACAGGTTTAGTGGTTAGTGGACTCTCCATTAGTAGTGTATTTAATCCAGCTAAGGCCGCACAATTTGCCTTGCAATGGTCTGGCGCTGCCTTTGGCAATAGTGCATCAGCAAATGGATTGATTGATTTCGATCCTTCCCTAATTAGTAATCCGGGTTTTACCGACCCTCTACCTGTTAACTCCTTTTCCATAACGGTTACAGGAGCAAACAGCGGCAATGGAACTTTTTCATTAGCTGATTATAATAATTTTTTCTTAGATACCAGTGGTGGAACATTAGACTTTACCAAACAATTGGTAGGACAACCAACTAGCAATGGCCTTTGGGGAACCACTTCTTTTGGTAATGGCGGTGATTTTAATATTATTTCAAATTTTTCAAATCTTGATACACCTACTGGAGTCTCAGAGTTTCTAATCGCTACTTCTGGTGGTTCTGGAGATTCATTACAGCTAACAAGTTTTGCCCCCCTTGCCCCCCTTGCCACTGTTCCTGAACCTTCTTCTTTATTAGGTCTCCTCGCCCTTGGCACACTCGGCACAGGTGCGACTTTGATGCGGAAATTAAAGACCTCTAAATTTACCGAGAAAGAGTGAGAAAATCTCTTAAACTTCTTACCATTAAATATATGTTTCAAGGGCTGTTTCCAATTCAGAGACAGCCTTTTGTTTTTGCTATTCGCAATAGACCTACTTGGCGAAATCTGCCTTTCGTCAAATAACCTCTAAAACCTGTCCCCCCTAAAAGCCGCTATCATCAGAGAATACCTTCTTTCATGATGATGATGGATGAAACAGAACGGGCATACCCCGCATTTCTCACAAAGAAAGAGAATGGAGTGTCTGAAAGCCCTACCCAGTATAGATTTGAACCCGATTTTAGCCCAGCTACCCCAACGACAGTGTGTTGTGAGAATTTAACAAGACATCGTCATCAATTAGACTTGAGAAAAAAGGAATTAATTTGCGTAAAGTTTACGCAAATTAATTAAATAAACTGTACCTAGGTCACAAATTCCTCAAAATTTGGCTTTAAAATCAGTTATAATTGAGTTATGTTTGCGCTTTTAAAGGTTCGATTTTATGACACCTAGTTCAGACCAGTCTCTCCCCAATCAATTCAACTTTGGCCAGTTAAAAGGAAGAAACATAATCGCCAATTTTGAAGGAGGTAAAATCACCTCGGACGCGGGAATTGTCTTAATGGCAGAGTTAGACAAGAAGTTAAAAATCACCACTCAATTTGCTGAATGCTTTCGAGATTATCGTCATCGAAAATTTTGGGTCTGAAACCCCGTCGTTCTACGACGGCTTTACCGTTAAATACTAGCGCATTTACCAAATATATGCTAAAATGTGAGACATGGAAAAAGCTTATTGGTTTCGATTTTACCCCACACCAGAACAAGAGTCGCTATTGCGGCGCACTTTGGGCTGTGTAAGATTAGTTTACAAT
>VYKQ01000439.1_pt1 | contig 6985 bp, 5 predicted proteins | sample 5114541 | NCBI WGS metagenome assembly VYKQ01 (sample SAMN12291801, study PRJNA351875) | freshwater metagenome | isolation source: freshwater lake | place: USA: Michigan, Baseline Lake | collected 2013-08-09
CAAAAACAAATTTCTGCTGCCGAAGTTGTCAGGGATTGGATTAAAAAGTTAAAGTAATCAAGCCGCCCTCCGTGACCCTAAAGGGCGGGGTTTTCAACCCAAATTTTCGATAAATCGGCCTCTTCTAGGTTAGCTCCCCGCATCGCGGCAGCTGCGAAAACTCCTCCGCGCAAATCCTGATGGGAAAAATCCCGATCTTGCAGCTGGGCAAAACTATAGTTAATCGTTTTATCTTGGGCCAAAGCCACCGGACGGGCCGCAAAAAGTAGCCAAAGAATCGCCAGCAAAATAATTAAAACCAGACTGAAAAAATTTTTCAACATTGTTACTGTTGAGCGTCGAAAAACTGGGCTACATCATCACCCACCCGAATAGTTAGGTCTGAGTCTAAAGCGCCAGTGGAGGATGATTCTACTTTACCGATTCCCAATTGATTTTTCAAGAGGTTAGCGGAATGAATATCACCTTTTTGAGCAATAATTGCCGTGGTTTCTAGCTTTTGGGAGGAGTCGTCGCTAATATAAACATTTGTATAGCCCTGTTTGGCCAGATAATTGCGAGTACGACGGGCTAAACCTTTGGTATGGGTGGCATTTTGAATGGCAATCCGCAGACTATAAACGGAGGTTTCTCCCTGGGAATAGTTATCGGTAAAATTATTAGCCACAATGGTTCTAATTTCGCGACGGTTCAAAATCCAATAACTGCGACCATCGTATTCCTCGAGGCTATTAAACCGGCCGGGGAGTAGGATCATTCTCAAGTCATCCCGTTTAATTTCCCGGCCAAAATTAGCGATAGCCAGCATTTCCTCGACGGATAAATTCGTATCGATATATTGTTGTAAAACCTGTACTGCTTTCGGGAGACTGGGGAGAATTGTCGGACTAAAAATCTTTTGTTGTAGTGCTTTTAATAAAATTTGTTGTCTTTGTACGCGACCGATATCGCCGTATTGCTGGTTACGAAAACGGGCAAATTGTTCGGCTTGGTCGCCGTTGAGATTTTGCCAACCCTCTTGTAAATCAATTTCTAATTTTTGGGTGACATCTTTATGATACATTCGTTCGGGTACATAAACCTCTACACCCCCGACTAAATCGACTAATTCCTTAAAGGCATCGGTAGTCACCCGGACATAGCGATCTACGGTGACATCCCCTAAAGTATTACTGACCACTTCCGCCGCTAGAGTTGGTCCACCGTGAACATTGGCATCGTTAATTTTAGTGAAACCGTGGCCGGGGATTCTGACGCGGCTATCGCGAGGGATAGACAACATTCTCACGGTTTTATCGCTAGGATCGAAGCGCACTAGGAGCATGGTATCGCTGCGACCTTTAAATACATCGTCGCCGTTTTTGGCATCTAAAACTCGATCGATGCCCATAACTAAAATATTAACAGGACGAGAAAGCTGCTGGTTAATTAAGCTATTCCAAGCTTGGGCCTCAAGGATGTCTGTTTGGGTGGGAAAAGTCGTTTTTTGGAAGATAGCCCCAATTGGCGCCGGTAAGGGACTAATTAAAGCGACGGCAGCCCCAACAGTGGCGGAAACTAGGGCTGTAAAACTGAGGGTTATTCCCCAAAATAGGCCCTTTTGCAGGGGAGATGCTTTTTTTAAACCGGACATGACCGAACTGACCACCGTGAGGGTATTTTCTGAGTTTTGGCTGTATTCCTGCTTTTCAAACCGCCCCGAAACATTGGCCATAAACTAACCTCAACATCTGATTAAAAGCTTACTTTAGGATGTGACTGCTGATCCATAGAATCTATCTCTAGCGCAAAAGTTCCAAATCTTGGTCACTCCCCTCTCGCCGGCTATTGTAACATATTGTTAAGGAACTGGCTATCATAGACCTCTTGTAAAAACCCAAAATTGTTGTTAGGGTTAGGAGTCAGTAGTCAGAAGAATTAAAGATGAATAATAAGCGATTAAATAGTCTATTTCCAGATTTTATGCCATTTAATCCTTATTTTTGCGGTTTTTGAAGCCTGAAAAGTTAATTAGGGCTTGCTGAAAAAATCTAAAAACCTTGTTGGGTAAGACTTTTAGACTTTTTGTCAATCAAAAAGTACCAGGCATGGGAGTGATCAGGGGGAAAATTGAGGTACTTTCCACCGAAAAACTTTTTCAGCATACCCTAATTATGCAAGAGGTTTAATAATTTTTCAGGGATTCGGTTCGGTTATAGATTAAGCTGCCCGCACATTTGAATTGGTTGTTGAGATAAGGCAAGAGGTAACAGGCAAGAGTTAAGCTAAACGGCGCTTAACCTGCATGATCCAATAGCTATAACCCTTTTGGAGTCTATATCGGTGATCCGAAGTAAAAGCCGTTTAGCTTAACAGCAAAGGGATTGGGGGAGATTGAGTTAATCTAAGGATAGGCGGTTAAAATGCGTCTTAGATTATCTTTGTGGCCAAGAATTAAGAGAGGTGGAAACTTGAAGATGACAGAACTAAGGTTATTCTCCTTATTTATTTTATCATTAAATCCTCGATTTTATACCTTGGCTTTTGGCTAGTTGGGCAGTTTTTTCTGTCAATAAATTCTGATCTATTTTTTATGAAAATCATCTCTCTTGCCCCATCATTCACCCAGGAATATCTCTGTATAAAAGACTTAAATCTCTACAATTCTCCCAGTTGTCAAGAGTTAGCGACCCAAGCACAACAGGGAAGACAATTAAAATTTATTTCCCTAGAAATTACCGAAAAAGGGCTACAAATTCAGCTAAGGGAAGATAATTATTTAGCTTGGTTATGCGGAGAAGATTTAGATGCAATTGCGGTGGCCACCACAGCTTATCAAAAAATTCCTCTAACTCGTTCAGACATAGAAAAACATATTCCCGAGATTATCACTTTTACTCAGGAAGCAAGGAACCGTACCAATCATTATCTCTGGGGTGGAACCCTTGCACCTAATTATGATTGTTCAGGATTAATCCAGGCCGCTTTTGCCACTTTTGGCATTTGGTTACCGAGGGATTCCTATCAACAGGAGGCTTTTTGTCAAAAAATAAACCGAGAGGAATTACTCCCAGGAGATTTAATTTTTTTTGGTGATAAAAGAGTTAATCATGTTGCTTTATATCTAGGTAATAATCAATATATCCACAGTTCAGGAAAAGAAACAGGTAACAATGGTATCGCTATCAATCTACTCACTGATGATAGGGATAGCGTCAGTCGTCATTATTATCAAAAATTATGGAGTTTCGGTCGAGTTATGCACAATTAATCAGTTATCAGTTATCAGTTATCAGTTATCAGTTATCAGTTATCAGTTATCAGTTATCAGTTATCAGTTATCAGTTATCAGTTATCAGTTATCAGTTATCAGTTATCAATCAGTTATCAGTTATCAGTTATCAGTTATCAGTTATCAGTTATCAGTTATCAGTTATCAGTTATCAGTTATCAGTTATCAGTTATCAGTTATCAGTTATCAGATGTGGGTTTACTGTTTACTGTTCACTGTTTACTGTTTACTCTCCCCCATAGGTAATTATGTCAGAAAACATCTCCCTAAGCGGTCTATCAATTCGTCGTCACATAGGAGTATTGATGTTAACTATAGCAGTTATCATCATCGGTCTTTTTTTTCTAAATCGTTTACAAGTAGATTTGCTTCCTTCTATCACTTATCCCCGCATTAGTTTAAGGATGAATGTCCCTGGAGTTTCCCCGGAAGTTATTCTCGAAGAAGTAACTAAACCCCTAGAAGAAGGAATGAGTGCCACCGAGGGAGTAGTGCAAGTTTATTCAGAAACTCGCGAGGGAAGGATGCGAGTAGATTTATTTTTTCAACCGGGGGGAGACTTAAATGTCGCTTTAAATGAAGCTACCGAAAGTTTTAATCGTGTCAGACAAAATTTACCCGATATTATTGAGGAACCGCGCTTAAATAAATTTGAACCCTCTCGTTTACCCGTCTATGAATTCGCTCTCGTTTCTGATACCCTCCCCCTAAAAGATTTAAGATTATTTGCCGATGAAGAATTAGGGAGAGAATTAGGATTTGTGGGAGGAGTGGCAATAGTGGACGTGATTGGGGGAGTTAGAGAAGAAATTCAAGTTAATATTGACCTGCAGCGATTACAATCTTTAGGAGTGGGATTAAATCAGGTTTTAGACACCCTAAAAAGACGAAATCAGGACATCTCTGGGGGCCGACTACAGGGAGAAACCGGGGAACCTTTAACCCGTGCGGTGGGGAAATTTAAAAACGTAGCGGATATCCAAGATTTAGCGCTGACCGATAGTAATAATCCCGAAGAACAAATCTATCTGCGGGATGTGGCCAGAGTTATCGATGGGACAGAAGAACAAAGAATTTTTGTCACCCTAAATGGAAAAAATGCCGTGCGGGTTAGCGTCCAAAAACAACCGAATGCGAACACGATTGCTGTGGTAGAAGGGGTCAAAAAACGCATTACAGAATTAAAAAAATCCGGGTTAATTCCAGAGGGGATGCAAGTCGTCCCCACTACCGATGAGTCTGTATTTATCCAAAACGCGGTTAATAACGTGGTTTCTTCGGGACTAGCGGGGACAATTTTAGCAGGATTGACTGTATTCGTCTTTCTCGGTTCTCTGCGACAGACTTTTATCATTACCCTAGCGATTCCTCTTTCTACCCTCGTCGCAATTATCTGTATGAAGTTATTCGGGTTATCGATAAATGTGTTTAGTTTGGGAGGATTGGCCCTAGGGGTGGGTATCGTGGTGGATAATTCCATTGTCATGCTGGAAAATATTGCCCTCAAAGTTAATCAAAACCAAAATAAGCGAGATTTTTTAGAAATTGCCCGTAATAGCAGCCAAGAGGTAGAATCTGCTTTATTGGCCTCCACTGCGACTAATCTCGTCTCTATCCTGCCATTTTTACTACTGGGTGGTTTTATTTCCCTGCTGTTTAACGAGATTATCCTCACTATCAGTTTTGCTGTGGCCGCTTCTCTCCTCTGTGCGTTAACCGTTGTTCCCATGTTGGCCAGTCGTTTGTTAAATATGCGGGTTTCTAGTGGTATCCATCGGTTTTGGCTCTTAAGAGTCTTTAGTCAACGTCTAGAAGGTTTAACCATTCTCTACGGTCGTTTTTTAGCTAAAATCATCCTCTACAGAATACCTGTTATCCTGCTGGCCTTTTTAATTTTAGGGGGAAGTAGTTTTTATCTCTGGCAATATATCCCCCAAGAAGTCTTTAGTCGTATTCAAACTGGACAGGTGAACGTTTTTGCCCAATTTCCCCCCGGTACCAATTTAAATACTAACCGTCAGGTGATGCGGGAAGTAGAAAAGATTTTATTATCACAACCGGAAACTGAGTATGTTTTTACTACCAGTGGCGGTTCTCTTTTTGGCACAACTACCAATGAAAATATTTTGCGCGCTTCTAGTACGATTAATCTCAAAAAAGGCACTAATACAGAAGCATATATCGAACGCATGAGCAAAGCACTAGAGCAATTAAACCTCGTTAACGTGCGTTTGCGTCTCACCCCTGGTCAAGTGCGCGGTATTATTCTTAATAACTCTCCCTCCGTCGGTGCCGATGTGGATGTGATGTTACAGGGACGCGATGGGAAAACTCTAGAGCAAGCTGGTGAAGAAATCCTCAGTATTCTCGATGAAAAAGTCCCTAGTGCGCGTTTTCGTGCCGATGCTGACCCCAGACAACCAGAAATCCAGATTAAACCCGATTGGACGCGCTTAAATAGTTTGGGATTGAGTACCCTGGAAGTGGGACAAACGCTACGGACCGCTATTCAAGGATCGATACCCACCCAACTGCAACGGGGAGATAGATTAATCGATATCCGGGTGCAATTGGACCCCAACTTGCGGCAAAAAATTAGTGAACTATCACAAATACCTATTTTTGTCAATAGGCAAGAAGACTTAAAATTAGCAGATATAGCCCGGATTGAAGCGGGAAAAACCCCCGGGGTCATCCAGAGAATCAATCAGCGTCAAGTTTTTATTATTATCGGCAGTTTAGTCGAGGGTGCGAAATTAAGTGACGCACTCGTGGGGGTACAATCGGTTTTAAATTCCACTCCCTTACCCGATGGTATCAGCATTTTACCCAGTGCTGCCGCCACGTCTAATCAAGAAATTCAGGGTTCTTTGGGTTTATTAGCGGGTTTATCGGTATTTTTAGTCTTTGTGGTCATGGCCGTGCAGTATAACTCGCTCATAGACCCTTTGGTGATTATGTTAACCGTTCCTTTAGCCCTAGCGGGCGGAATTTTTGGACTATATTTGACCAAAACCCCGATTAATGCCATTGTCATCGTCGGGGTGGTTTTATTGGTGGGCATTGTGGTTAATAACGGGATTATTATGGTGGAATTAGCCAATCAATTGCGGCAAGAATTCGGTTTTACTCGACTACAAGCCATTTTAAAGGCCGCTCCCCAACGTTTACGACCAATTTTAATGACTACCGTGACCACGGTTTTAGGTTTATTTCCCCTCGCTTTAGGATTGGGAGAGGGGGGAGAATTTCTGCAACCTTTAGGAATTGTCGTTTTTTCGGGTTTGTCTTTAGCAACGCTGTTAACTCTGTTTATTATTCCCTGTTTTTACGTTTTATTCTCTAGAAAATAATCCCCTTCCACAGTGGGGTGTGGGGAAGTGGGGAAGTGGGGAAGTGGGGAAGTGGGGAAGTGGGGAAGTGGGGAAGTAGGGAAGTAGGGAAGTGGGGGAATTTCAACTAAAACCCTAACACCCCCCGCAACGCGCACGCAGTGACCACCCTAACACCCCAACACCCTATCACCCTATCTCCCGACTCCTGACTTCTGACTTCTAACCCAATGTTGGCTAAAGATAAGCAAAAATTATTTATTGACTCCAAAAACTTGAGAATATTTAAATTAACATTTCGCAATATTTATAAATTCTTAAGAATTAATTGAGAAAGATTTTTATTTAACAACGATGTTGCAGTGGTAACAGCGATTTGATA
>VYKQ01000385.1_pt1 | contig 6980 bp, 9 predicted proteins | sample 5114541 | NCBI WGS metagenome assembly VYKQ01 (sample SAMN12291801, study PRJNA351875) | freshwater metagenome | isolation source: freshwater lake | place: USA: Michigan, Baseline Lake | collected 2013-08-09
TGTAAACTAATCTTACACAGCCCAAAGTGCGCCGCAATAGCGACTCTTGTTCGGGTGTGGGGTAAAATCGAAACCAATAGGCTTTTTCCATGTCTCACATTTTAGCATATATTTGGTAAATGCGCTAGTATTTAACGGTAAAGCCGTCGGAGAACGACGGGGTTTCAGACCCAAAATTTTCGATGAGAGTGTCGATTTGATTTGTACTTCCCCGCCTTTTGCCTTAGTAAGAAAAAAAGAGTATGGCAATGTGGACGCTGATGATTACGTTGACTGGTTTAAAATATTTGCTGGTGAATTTTATCGTAAAGAAAGAGTTGGGCTTAACTGATGATACAATTGACGAGATAGAAATTGAAGATAAATAAAATTTCAAAAAATATTCAGTTGGCTGTCAGTTAACGATTTTTAAAAGCTTCGATCGCCAGCAAAGTATCCCTAGGGCTTGCTGAATAAATCTAAAAACTTTGTTGGATAAGGCTTTTAGACTTTTTTTCCCTCAAAAAGTGCCGGACCTGGGAGTGATCGGGGGTAAAATTCCGGGACTTTTTCCCTGAAAATTAGGTAACTGACTACCTCAAAATCGGTAAAACCCTACACCCTACACCCCACACCCCACACCCTGCCCGCTAATTGCCTACTCTCATCTGAACCAAATTCTTAAATCTTACTGAAATCGTCTAAAACTGACTGAAAGTGTCGGCTAATTTATCAGCAATTCCCTCGATCCAAATTTCATCTTGTTTAGTATAACTGCGCGGCGCATTGGCCGCCAAAATTAACACCCCTTCCTTACCGATGGGTTGACAGATTAAGCCTTGGGTGTTTTCTGGCAAATAGTCAAACTCGATTTTAGCGGGATATAAATTTAAATTAACTAAATAAACGGCTTTACCAGTTTCTAAAACTCTTTTGATAATATTACTAACTTTAACTTCAGAATTCTCCCTTAGGATACCGCGACGTAATAAAACTTCTCCCCGATAATAAACGATCAGAGATTTTGTCACGGTGTTAGTTAAAAGTAAATGGGAAGCCCAAGCAAGCTCAATTTTAACCGCTTCTGGCAAATCTGGGGCAAATTCCAGTCCTTCGCGCCCGATTAATTCCACAGCATCCGGTAAGCGGGGTTGAACTCTTTGCCAGATTAAACCCACCAAAATTAAAACCCCACTCAAAATCACTCCCATCACATCGGAACGCGCTTGCGATGGGGTTAAATCGGCAGTGGCAAAACGATTAAACATTAATACCGTACCCCCGACGATGCCGGCGAACAGGGGTAACAGTCTTAAAATACGATTGGGATCAGCTTGTGCCATAGCTGAGAACTATTCCTCGTCTGGTTCTAGAATACGTTGAAAAAGATAGCCTGTACCTCTAGCGGTGAGAATTAACTCAGGATTGCTGGGATCATCCTCTAATTTGGCTCGTAAACGGGAAATATGCACATCTACCACCCGCGTATCCACATGACGTTCGGGGGTATAACCCCAAACTTCCTGAAGGATTTCCGAGCGCGAAAAAGCTTCTCCCGATCGACTGACCAATAATTCTAGTAAACTAAATTCCATACCGGTCAGACGGATGCGTTCATCCCCCTTATAAACTTGGCGTTTATTGGTATCGATTTTAATTGAACCGATATGAATCACACCAGAACTGGGAATCCCCGGGGCGCCATTTTTCTCTACCCGACGCAACACCGAACGAATCCGCGCTTCGAGTTCTTTGGGAGAAAAAGGTTTAACTACATAGTCATCCGCGCCCAATTCTAGCCCGGTAATTCGATCGGCCACATCCCCCAAAGCCGTTAACATAATGATAGGAATATCCGATTCTTTGCGGAGTTCCTGACAGACACCGTAACCGTCTAATTTCGGCATCATCACATCCAAAACCACTAAATCGGGTTCAGCGGTTCGGAAGGTTTCTAAAGCTTCCTCTCCGTCGGCGGCGGTGACGACTTCATAACCAATCATCGACAAACGAGTCTCTAAGATACGACGGATGCTGGCTTCATCATCAACAACGAGAATTTTTTCCTTCTGGTTCTCCAACTGACTTAACACTCCTTAGTTAAATAGTGTGATGAATTTTAAAGTTAAATAACGAGCGTTCCTGTTTATAGAATATCCTTTTGCCGTTATCATTAAGCCTAAATTTCCTATTTTATTTCTTTTATGGCAATTATCAATAACTTTAGGGTCTTGCTTCCCCTTTATCATACTTAATTAAATTTGACAAGAGAATTGATCCCCAAACCGCTTTTCTGCAACTTTTCTTAAAAAACATGGCGAAATCGCGAACAATATATATCTGTAGCGCTTGTGGGGCGGAATCTCCCCAATGGTTGGGAAAATGCCCCAGTTGTGACACCTACGGGACTTTAGAAGAACAAGTGGTGGCTGGTGGCAATAATCCGGCGGTAAATCGCCCAGGATGGCAAAATAGTCGCCCAAATAACGGCAAAGGGCAACGCAACCCCCAACCGCGCATCTCGGTTCGCTTCTCGGAAATTACCCAGTATGAACAGGAACGTTTTCCCTCCGGTTACGGGGAATTTGATCGCGTCCTCGGTGGTGGCATCGTCCCCGGTTCTCTTGTACTAATCGGCGGCGATCCGGGCATCGGCAAATCGACGCTTTTACTGCAAGTTACCAACCAACTCGCCCAAAGATTACCGCGCATCCTCTACGTTTCCGCCGAAGAATCGGGACAACAGATTAAACTGCGGGCTGCCCGTTTGGGGGTGGGAGTGGTTGCCGTGGAGTCGGAAAATAATAGCAATGGCAAGGAGAAAAAAGCCTCTGAATCAACCTCAGAACTCGATAATCATCTCTATGTTCTGCCAGAAACCGATTTAGAGGAAATTTTGCGAGAATTAGAATCTCTACGCCCACAGGTGGCGGTAATTGACAGTATTCAAACTCTTTATTTTGGGGCGTTAACTTCCGCACCGGGATCTGTCGCCCAAGTTCGCGAATGTACCTCCGCCTTGATGCAGGTGGCAAAACGGGAGAATATTACTTTATTAATTGTCGGTCATGTGACTAAAGAAGGGGCGATCGCCGGTCCGCGAGTTTTGGAACATTTGGTCGATACGGTGTTATATTTTGAAGGCGATCGCTATGCCTCCCATCGTCTCTTAAGATCCGTGAAAAACCGTTTTGGGGCAACCCATGAAATCGGTATTTTCGAGATGGTGGATCACGGTTTGGTGGAAGTGGAAAACCCCTCGGAATTGTTTTTAGGCAATCGCGACGAATTTTCCCCCGGTACGGCGACGGTGGTAGCCTGTGAAGGTACACGCCCGATTGTGGTGGAGTTACAGGCATTAGTTAGCCCCACCAGCTACGCTTCCCCCCGAAGATCGACCACAGGCATAGAATACAACCGATTACAGCAAATTCTCGCCGTTTTAGAAAAGCGCGTCGGTATTCCTTTATCGAAATTAGATGCCTATGTTGCCTCCGCAGGAGGGTTGGGAGTGGAAGAACCGGCGGCGGATCTGGGAGTTGCGATCGCTGTTGTCGCCAGTTTTCGCGATCGAGTCGTGGATCCGCGCACAGTCTTAATCGGGGAAGTGGGATTAGGCGGACAAGTGCGCCTAGTGTCGCAAATGGAACTAAGATTAAAAGAAGCGGCTAAATTGGGCTTTAAACGGGCGATTGTCCCCAGAGGTCAAGTTTATCCCGAAGATGTGGGCTTAGAAATTGTTCCAGTCGGCAAGGTAATCGAGGCAATTGTCGCCGCAATCCCCCCCCAGCAGCGCTTTGGGGAAGATATAGAAGACGAGGAAGGGGAAGGGCAAGAATAACGGTACAATGCTAAAAAAGATTAAATTACTTGGGAGATTTTCACCATGTCTGTGTTAGCTGTTGCTGCTTTGGCGGGTTATCTGATCGTTTTTACCGGAATTGCCCTCGGTCTCTTTTTCGGTCTGCGCTCCGCTAAAATTATCTAGTATCTAAACAGTAAAAAAGCTGTAGTGATCGGTTTAACTGGTCACTATTGCCAATTCTAGGGGAAATAAAAAATGACTGTTATTCCCGACTTAAAAACTCTCTACGAAATTGATGATTCTCTCTGGTTAGAAGAAACTATAGAACTGCTCAAGGCGAAAAAATTTGACGCTTTAGATTTAGACAATTTAATCGAGGAGTTAGAAGATTTGGGAAACGAGAAGAAGTTTCGTGTGGCTAGTTTTTTACAGCAAATTATTCGTCATGCTTTGTTACTGCAATTTTGGATAAGCGAAAGAGAATATAATCAGGCTCATTGGCAAGCAGAGATAATAAGTTTTCAATATCAGTTAAAGCGCTATTTAACTACAAATCTTCGTCAATATCTAGAACAGGAATTTGAGCAAATTTACTTTGAGTCCCTGCGATACGTTCGTCAAAAAAACGATAATAAAGTTAACTTTCCTGATACCTGTCCCTACAGTTTAGAAGAACTTCTCGATCCTAATTGACTACCACGTTACGAATAAAGGAGATAAAAAATGACTGTTATTACCGACTTAAAAATTCTCTACGAAATTGATGATTCCCTCTGGTTAGAAGAAACCATAGAACTGCTCAAGGCTAAAAGATTTGAAGCTTTAGATTTAGATAATTTAATCGAGGAGTTAGAAGATTTGGGAAACGAAAAAAAGTTTCGTGTTGCCAGTTTATTAGAGCAAATTATTAGACATTTTTTACTCCTACAGTTTTGGACAAATGAAAGAGAATATAATCAGGATCACTGGGAGTTAGAAATAGTCAACTTTCAAATTCAGCTAAAAAGAGGCTTAACCACCAATCTCCGTAATTATTTACAAAATGAATTAACTAACATTTATGAAGATGCAGTTTTCTTTGTGCGGAAAAAGACAAAGAATAAAGTTACTTTCCCTGATACTTGTCCCTACAGTTTAGAAGAACTTCTCGATCCTAATTGGCTACCATCTTACGAATAAAGGAGATAAAAAATGACTGTTATTCCCGACTTAAAAACTCTCTACGAAATTGGTTAGAAGACTTGGGCAGCGAAAAAAAGTTTCGTGTTGCTAGTTTTTTACAGCAAATTATTCGTCATGCTTTGTTACTGCAATTTTGGACAAAGGAAAGAGAATATAATCAAAGTCATTGGGAGTCAGAACTGGTAAATTTTCAAGATCAATTAAATACCTACCTAACGGCAAGTTTACGGAAATATTTAGAACAGGAATTTGATAATATTTACCAGAAGGCAATCCGTTATGTGAGAAAAAAGACCAACAATCAAGTCAACTTTCCCAATACTTGTCCCTACAGTTTAGAAGAACTTCTCGATCCTAATTGGCTACCATCTTACGAATAAAGGAGATAAAAAATGACTGTTATTCCCGACTTAAAAACTCTCTACGAAATTGACTTAATCGAGGAATTAGAAGACTTGGGCAGCGAGAAAAAGTTTCGTGTTGCTAGTTTATTAGAGCAAATTATTAGAGATTGTTTATTATTACAGTTTTGGACAGAGGAAAGAACATATAATCGTAGTCATTGGCGTTCAGAAATCGTCAATTTCAAAAACCAGAACGACACTTATTTAACTACTAATCTCCGCAATTATCTCACTAAAGAATTACCTCGTATTTACCAGAAAGCTTTAAATTATGTTAGAGAAAAAACCGATAATCAAGTTAGTTTTCCTGGGGAATGTCCCTACAGTTTAGAAAATCTGCTCGATCTCAATTGGTTTCCTCCAGAAAATGAATAAAGGAAAAAACGAAATGCTGAAAAAGTTTCTACGTTGGCTGATTATTGGGGGAACCTTATTTTTTGTTCTCAGTAACCTTAAAAATAACTGGGATAACGTCACCTCAGTTAGAATTGAAAATCACGGCTGGTTATTTCTTTTCTTGGCACTTGTCACCACCATTATCGCTCAAATTTGGGCAGGATGGGTGTGGACATGGATACTCAAAAGCTATCAACAACCGATTAAACCCTCCACAGGAATTGGCATCTATATGATTACCAATTTAGGAAAATATCTACCCGGTAATATCGGCCACTTTTATGCTCGCATTGTGGCAATTAATAAAGCAGGAAGTGATTGGGGAACCGCTAGTTTAAGCGTTGTATTAGAACTTTTATTGCTGGTGTGTGCAGCCTTGGCCATAGCAGTTATTGGTAGTGGTTTAGGTTGGATGAAATCTAGCTCAAGTCTAGGGATACAGATATTAGTTTTAGGATTAATTTTAATCGGCATTCATCCCAAATTTTTAAATTATCCTCTGAAAATCCTTAGCCAAAAGAAAAAGATTGCTCAAGAACCTGTTTATCTAACTAAATATCCTCTCGTCCCCCTCTTGGGTGAAACTGGATTTTTATTGTGGCGCGGTGCAGGTTTTATTTTAGCTTGGATGGTATTAAAAATGATTACCCCCGCTCAGATTTTACCCCTCTTAGGAACCTTTAGTTTTGCTTGGTTATTGGGTTTAGTTGTCCCCGGTGCGCCGGGAGGATTAGGAGTTTTTGAAGCCACAGTAATCGCACTTTTAGACGCAGAAAAATTTCCCGCCGCCAACGTACTTATCACCGTTGCTATCTATCGTTTAATTAGCATTCTCTCTGAAGTCATTGCCGCCGGAATCGGGACAAAATTAGTTAAAGATAAAGCCAAGTTTTTTGGTTAGCTTAAGGATATTATACTAAATCTGGTTATTAAAAACTGATTATCTATTGCTCCTTTTTAGTATTAGTCGGTTATGTTAGCCCAATGTAACGCACCCAGAAGAAAAGTTTTGATCATTGTTAACCGAAGATAATTTTCTCAACTCCTAACATCTATCTCCTGACTCCCAAATTCTGATGTAACATAGGATCAATAATCAGCAAAAACATGGATACTCCCACCTAGAGAGGCCGAAAAAATGACGATTGCCAAAAGCGACGAAACTGCCACCTCTCCGGCACTGATAGAAGAAGATTTCGAGGACTTCTGGGAAC